>JAALOO010000934.1_pt1 | contig 22988 bp, 22 predicted proteins | sample 7257641 | NCBI WGS metagenome assembly JAALOO01 (sample SAMN14085613, study PRJNA598686) | mite metagenome | biome: ENVO:01001000; feature: ENVO:01001002; material: ENVO:01001226; isolation source: single female mite from University of Michigan culture on fish food culture... ...
GATATAAATCTTCTCCGTGTTTTTTAAGATGGCATTCCCTGCCGGTATAGCTATCGCTCCTGTTTGATATTCTTTCCCTTTCACACGGTTACGGCTGTCTTGATTGAAAGTGATACCAAATTTCTGAGCTAGCGTATTGAATTTCTCAATCTCACAGTTTCCAGCGTCGTTAAGTAACATCAGCAGTACCCCTCCGGAGCGAACCCACTGCTCGATCTGTGCTGCGTCCTGCTCATTCATGTAGTTTGGGCTTTTGGTTTCCTTTTCAGTATCTGGGTCAACGATGATGTACACATCACTTGCCGCCAGATTCGCTTGAGTCGGCGCCTCTTTTAAGGTATTCAATTTCGCTCCTTGTTGGCTAAAAAGGCGACCAAATAAGCCAAATCCATTGTTATCCCAACCATCCCACAGGTAATGATATGGAAGTAATTCTCCACCTGCAGACTCCTTAAATTCGTTGTTGTAGTAGTTGTCCAGCGTTACTGTACGGGCGGGTTTTCCTTTTATGCCTTGCAGAAATTCCACCTCCGAGGCAGCACGAATAAAGGCGCCGACTCCTTTTGGATCGTTCTTACGAATCGGCTCAGACATATAATATTCAAAGGAACCATCCCGGTACTTCGACCCACCTAGCCCTGATACCTCAACGACTCCGTCTAGGTCAACCTTGTCGGGCCCATCTTCGGTAACGAACTCCTTTAATAGCCCTTTGTATCCTTTATCGATATTTTTTATAAATTTATCCGATACGTATCCGCGGCGAACAGCTTTTGCCATCGCATATACAAACATACTCGAGGCGGAAGCTTCCACGTAATTGCCTTCTCGGGTACCCAGATCGACAATATCGTACCAGACGGAGGTTTTAGGATCTTGGTATTTTGCCGCCGCTGTTAGGGTACGCTCTAAGATGGCGAGTAGCTCTGGGCGGCGAGGATGTTCTTTGGGGAAATACTCCAGCACATCGATAAGCGCCATCGAAAACCAACCCATACCACGTCCCCAAAAATGCTTGGAAAGTCCGGTCTTCGGATCGGACCAACGTTCTTTACGCGACTCGTCCCAGCCGTGATATAATAAACCCGTCTTCTCATCACGCGCATGATTTTCCATATAGGTAAACTGGTTCACGACATCCTCGTATATACTTGGGATGTTCTTTATCGAAGCATACTCGGTATAGAAGGGCTGTCCCATATATAGGCCGTCAAGCCACATTTGATTGGGGTAGATTTCTTTATGCCAAAACCCTCCTTCGTTGGTTCGCGGATGAGATTGTAGTTGGCTGTAAAGCTTATCTGCGGCCTTCAGGTATTTTTCATTTCCCGTTACTTTATAAAGAAAAAGTAGAGACGTTCCATTTTTTATGTGGTCGATATTATACTCTGTAGGATCATAATTAATCATTTCTCCCTCGGGGGTCACAAACTGATCCATCCAGGATTGGACATAGTTAAAATAGGTTGGATCACCCGTATTCTTCCATACTTCGGTAACTCCTTCCAGTACCACTCCCATGTCATAGGTCCACTTCGGACCTTTTGTCTTATTTGTAAACTGATCGCCTTTAAACTGCTTTTCGATCGCAGAAATTGCCATCCGCTCAGAAATAGTTTTTTTCTGAGCAAAGCCTGTCGTCGTTAAAAACAGTAGGCAAAAGGTATATACTATATTTAATTTCATGGTCTTTTTTCTTAATCGGTTAATTGATGGTTAATATATCACCAGATACGTCAGCGCCGATGGTACTTTTATTTTTTACTGTGCCGAGATCAACCTCCGTAAGCGATATATCTTTGCTCTGATCCCCGGTAAGACTCACCAGTAGCTCCGTAGGCACTACAGGTCTCAATTGATTGATATGTATGTTACGGCCATTATCTATGGCAATCAGAGGGGCGCTATCCTTAATATCAAGTTGTACATTTTTCAGGGTTATACCTGTCGCCTCGGTGATATCAATTCCTTTATCTGCTAGAATGTTGATGTTCTCCATATTGATATTTTTAATAGGCATTTCTGGTAGTCCGCGTACAAAAATTCCTTTTGCGGCGCCATTGATACTTACATTTCGGATATCGAAGTTCTCAAATCGCGGTGTTTCTTCACTAACAGGGTGCGTTACTTTTTTTACAACCGATGCTTGCTTCTCCCCTTGAACCGGCACGGGATCAAGCCCTTCGTAGTACATATCAAATAAGATCGCCTCCCCGGGTATATTAATCATGTTGATATTGTTGATAAATATATTCTCTACAACACCCCCACGGCCACGCTTGGTCTTAAAGCGCAAGCCTATATCGGTCCCTATAAAAGAACAATCATCCACCCAAATGTTCCGCGCACCGCCGCTCATCTCACTTCCCACCACGAAACCACCATGCGCATGGTATACTACGCTACGGCGGATAATAACATTCTCTGTCGGCATCGCGCGTTCTCGCCCAGCCTTATCTCGACCCGATTTGATGCAGATGCCGTCATCGCCAACATCAAAGGTACAATCCTCCACCAGTACATTCTTGCAGGACTCAATATCCACACCGTCGCCATTTTGTGCATACCATGGGTTTCGCACGGTCACCCCACGTAGTGTAAGATCTTCACACATCAAAGGGTGCAAGTTCCATGCTGGTGAGTTCTGAATAGTCACACCTTCGATAAGCACGCCCTTGCAAGATGTGAATACCAACAGGTTTGGACGGAGAAAATCTTTAACGTTCCGAAAATCCTCTATAGTAAGTCCGGGTTCCATGGTTCCTTTCTTATTTTCATGCTGACCACGCATAGAGCTTTCCGAGGGATACCAGATATTCGTTTTATCATCAACAACCCCTCCTGAGGCAAGTAGATTATCCCATTGCGTTTTGGTCATCTTACTTTTCTTTACCATCCTCCACGCATCTCCGCTACCGTCTATTATACCCTGGCCTGTAATGGCAATATTTTCTAAATTCTTCCCCGAGATAGGGTTTTGATTTCGCCAGGAAGGTTCTCCTTCCCAATTGGATTCTACGAGTTGATAATGATCAAAGTTATCGGAAAATAGCAATACTGCATCGCGCTGCAGGTGCAGGTTAACATTACTTTTCATTTCTATGGGCCCGGTCAACCAAAGACCCGCTGGGATATTCACTACTGCACCACCTTTCGCGCTGGCCGCAGAAATAGCGTCATTAATCACTTTAGTATTCAGGAATTGCCCGTCACCTTTACCTCCCAGGGCCGCTAACTGAAGTGTGTCGCTAGGGAAACTGACTTGTTTAATCGTTGGCCTTTGTTGTTCTTGCGCATGCAGATGGGTAATGCCCACGAGCGAAAGGAGGACACAAAATATCCCGCGCTGTATTCCAAATGTTTTTCTCTTCTTAATCATGATATTGTCTAGAATTGGTTAGTTCGCAGCACAAGTCTACACCCTTTGCCCAGCAAAGACAAGAAAAAACTGTGCAATCGTTACCGGAGGTTTTATCCCTTCTTCCCGACAACAAATTCACTCTCCCAATACTTTCAACCAAGTTTTGTCATACCCTGATGTATATTATAACAGCCTTCGTGCTTCTAGCAAGAGTTTATTAAATGCGTAATATGCTCGATTTATAATAACAACGTTACAATCTTCTTTTGCTCAATTGGTTGAATCGAAATTTAGGCATTAAATTTCAGTTTACCTGCGTGCAAGGCCATAATTAAAAGCGCAAACGTTATCGATAACGTTTGCGCTTTGTTTTAAAACAGAAATTCATGTCTCCAGAAGATATCTGCTGCTACTGGTGATCAAATTCGATAATTGTTTTTATACCCCGCAGGAGTGGCCGGGAGGGATCGGAAAATAAGGCTGCGGCCTGGTCAAAAGAAACGCGGTTTGTGATAAACTGCTCCGCGCGGATCTCACCGGCAAGCAAACGCTGCATAACATACTCAAAATCGGTACTAAGCGCATTGCGGCTACTCATCAGGGTTCCTTCTCGCTTATGAAACTCCGGATGTGAAAACGCAATCTCTTGCTTCTGCAGACCCACCAGCACATAGCGCGCGCCATGTGCCATATAAGAAAAAGCATTATTAATCGCCGCTTTGTTACCGCTGGCATCAAAAATAAGTGTCACCATATCTCCGCTGGTTAACTCCGATATTTGTTGATGAACATTATTATCGGCCGCATTTATGGTAGCTTGCGCCCCCAAAGCAGCCGCCATTGCAAGCCGCTTTTCATCCATATCTAGGGCGATAACGTGGCCGCCAGCTTTACTGGCTAAGGCAATAATTCCCAGACCTATAGGTCCTGCGCCAACGACCAAAACATTTTCTCCGATGGTAAGCTGTCCGCGCTGGAGACCATGGGCGCCTATGGAGAGGGGCTCCACGAGTACCAAATCGTCAAACTCGAGTCCATCTTGTTTGCGCAGGGCATGGGAAGGCACGACAATATATTCGGCCATCGCACCATCGATATGAACGCCTAGCACTCGCATATCACTACTGCAGTTGGGTTTACCCATCCTGGAAGCAATGTCTACTCCTTTGGTAAAATAGGGGATGACCGTAACTTTATCGCCTTGGGAAAAACCCTCTGCATCTCCTCTCACGTATTCCGCGGCAACTTCATGACCTAGCACCCTGGGGTAGCTAAAAAAAGGCTGGTTTCCGGCGAAAGCATGAATATCGGTACCACAGATACCGATTTTTCTTACCCGCAGCAACGACTGGCCGACTGAAGGTTCGGGAATGGCCGTTTGGGTATATTCAAATTTCCCTGGTTCAAGACATACTAACTGTTTCATGATATGATATTATATTTATTTTTTTAAAAATCCCGCTAAAGGATCCTGCTGTCGTATGAGCTCGGCAGTCACCAGATCGGTAATTGCCTTGGCGCCATAGCTGTTCAAATGAGTGTTATCGGTAACGCCCTGCGGATAATTTTCATGTTCTGCGGGCGCTAGGTGTAAGAAAAAATCTTTCGAGGCCTGCTCCCCGGCATCTGCGAGCATTTTCGAGCTTAAAGCGGTCAGATCGATAAAGGTCACCTGCAGACTGTCGGCGAGCTGCTTTACCGCTAAGGGATATGCGCCATGTGTATCTACAAGCTCTCCATTTTCAAAATTACGGCGAGCAATTGGGCTCAAGAGCACTGGTGTTCCGTTTACTTTTCGTATTTCTTGAACAAAGAGGGCAAGATTCTTTTTAAATTCATCAATAGAGGTCCCTGTTGAAGGCTTTTGAACCTTTTCATCATTATGCCCAAACTGTATAAACAGGTAGTCACCTGCCTTTATGCTGTCGGTGACTTGTTTCCATAGCCCCTGATTAATAAAAGACTTAGTGCTTCGTCCGTTCTTCGCTCTATTATCAACCTTGATCTGTTCGTCGAAGACTTCTGCAAACGCCACACCCCATCCCGTTTCAGGAAACTTATCGGGCTGCTTTATAGCCATCGTCGAATCGCCTATCATCCAGACAGTTCGTTTCTGTGGTGGAAATAAGAAACTCGAAAGAAGAAATCCCACCAATAGTGAAGACAGGGTAATGAATATGTTTCTACGCATGATTAAAAGGTTTACGTATGTATTGAAGGTATAATCTCGTTAAAAGCGTGTAATTTCCGTATTATTTCCCAATAATGCACATCTTTCCTCGCAATCGTTGCCGGCAACGATTGCGCGGTTAGCTTTTTGGTAAATCTGTAAAAATACGTAACCTTGTGTATACCAGAAATAAATCTAGAAAGCAACGATGAACAAACGATTTCTAATACCTGCAATTCTCTTTTGTGGGTTATTTGCCGGCGATCTACTGGCTCAACAGCCCTATGTCTCTTCCGTTTGGGTAGCAGATCAAGGGGATGGGACTTATAAAAATCCGGTTCTGCACGCGGATTACTCTGATCCTGACGTTACCCGGGTGCAGGATGACTACTATATGGTAGCATCCAGTTTTAATCATGCTCCAGGTTTGCCTCTTTTACATTCTAAAGATTTAGTCAACTGGGAAATTATAAACCACGTACTCCCTAAGCAGATACCTCTGGATGTATTTACATCTGTACAACACGGAAACGGTGTGTGGGCGCCATCGATACGTTACCACCAGGGGACTTTCTATATTTACTATCCAGATCCTGACTACGGGATCTATATGACCCAAACCCAGGATCCTAAAGGAGAATGGTCTACGCCGGTATTAGTTTTTCAAGGTAAAGGTCTTATCGATCCGTGTCCATTTTGGGATGATAACGGTAAAAACTATTTGGCATTCGCCTATGCAGGTAGTAGGGCAGGCCTGAAAAGCGTGCTGGCAATTGCTCGCCTAGACGATCAGGGAACAAAAGTGCTAGATCGCGGACAAATCGTCTACGATGGGCACCTGCTTGATCCGACCATCGAAGGGCCCAAGGTTCACAAGCGCAACGGCTACTATTACCTTTTCGCTCCTGCAGGAGGCGTATCAACGGGATGGCAGCTCGTGCTTCGGTCGAAAAATATTTATGGTCCCTATGAACGCAAGGTCGTCATGGAGCAAGGCAGCAGCCCAACCAACGGGCCACACCAAGGGGCATGGGTAGATACGAAAACTGGAGAAGACTGGTTTATGCATTTTCAGGATAAGGACGCTTATGGACGTATTGTACACCTGCAGCCCATGAAATGGGTAGATGACTGGCCCGTTATTGGCCTTGAGCAAGGAAAAAAAGGCGTCGGCGAGCCGGTACAACAGTACAAAAAGCCGAATGTTGGGCAGGCCTATCCGCGGCAAACCCCGAGGGAGTCGGATGAATTTGATTCGCCACAGCTTGGTTTACAGTGGCAATGGCAGGCGAATCCAGATGGCACGTGGCTGATGCCGAGCAATCAGGGAAACTTAATTCTTTATACGCAACAAGCCCCCAGTAAGGACGGGGCAAACTTGCTAGATGTTCCCCACATATTAACGCAAAAATTTCCCGCCGAATCCTTCAGGGCTACTACCAAGATTCAGCTGGTCACAAACGACAAGCTTGAACAGGAGCGTGCCGGTTTCGCAGTCGTTGGTGAAGATTATAGCCACCTGTATATTAAAAGTGAAAATGGTAAACAAACCCTTTATTATGGATCTTGCAAGGATGGACTTACCTCAGGCAAAGAGACCGGGAAATTAATTACGCCCCTTGCAGATAACGCATATGCTTATCTTCGCGTAGAGGTACGCCCGGGCGGGCTCTGCCAGTGGTCGTACAGCACCGATGGAAAAGAATATATCAAAATCCAGGAGGAGTTTACCGCCAGGGCCGGCAAATGGATCGGTGCAACATTAGGCTTGTACGCAACTCGTCAGAAGACGATTAACGATAGTGGATATGCAAAGGTTGATTGGTTTCGCGTGGAACCTTTAAATTAAGAAAGATGAAATTTATAAGCATCATAACGCTAGTTCTTATTTATATAATAACGCCTAGTACGCACATTTTAGGACAAACTACAGACAACCGCTATCAGCTTACCGTCGCCCAAGATGGGAGTGGCGATTGCAAAACGATCCAAGAGGCTATAAATAAGGTTCGAGATCATGCTGAGCGTCGCGTGGTCATCCACATCAAAGCGGGTACCTATAATGAAAAAGTGGTTATTCCCGCCTTCAAGCGCAACATCACGCTTCAGGGTGAAGGTGCCGAGCAAACCATCATTACCCATAACGACCATACCGGCAAGCCTTTTCGTGGCATTGATGCCACGGGAGATCCCAATTACAGCACGTATACCTCCTACACGTTACTCATTGCTGCCTCTGATTGCCGCTTGGAGGATCTTACCGTACAGAACACGGCCGGGCGGGTAGGGCAAGCTGTGGCTTTGCACACCGAGGGAGATCGTATCGCGATTTTTCGTTGCCAAATTTTAGGAAATCAAGACACCCTTTATCTAGCCCGGGGTGGATCTCGCGTATACGTTGAAAAGAGCTTCATCGCTGGAACAACAGACTTTATTTTTGGCGCGGCCACCGCATATTTTTTGGACTGCACCATACAGAGCTTATCGAATTCATATATTACCGCAGCATCAACCCAGAAAGAGGATCCATACGGATTCGTATTTAAGGGCTGCTCTTTAGTGGCAAAAGATGTGCAGGTAGACAAGGTGTTCCTAGGTAGACCTTGGCGTCCACACGCAAAAACCGTGTTTATAGATACAAAAATGGGTAACCACATTACAGCTGAGGGTTGGCATGCCTGGCCTGGAGATAAGAATTTTCCACACAAAGAACAAACTGCTTTTTACGCGGAATATGGCAGCAAGATTTCGGGCATGGATGCTAACGAGGGCCGCGTAGCATGGGCCAAGAAACTTCGAAAAGAAGACCTGGCTCACTATACCGCTGAAAAAGTCCTTGCCGGCTGGAGGCCAGAAAAATAAATTTGAAGGGTTATGGTTAACAAACTTTTCGCCTTTATGGCCTTTTTTATCTCCTGGCTGAGTGTCTTTTCACAATCCACCTATCCACGTGATACGAGCTTTACGCTAGAAACAACCTATCAGAAGGAGTTAAAATATCGCCCTTATATAAAGATTCCCTCCGCAAGTATTGCCCGGCCGATTAACAACCAGTACGACCTTGTTTACAAAAGAATCGGGGATAGGTCGTTGAAACTCGATCTTTTTTCTCCCAAATCGGCGGGCCCTATAAAGCATCCCGGAATAATCCTCATTCACGGTGGCGGATGGAGCTCGGGAGACAAAAGTCAAATGCATATGATTGCCAGGGAGCTGGCCAGTAAAGATTACATCTGCTATACCCTCGAATATCGTCTGTCACCGGAGGCCCCTTACCCCGCGGCATTGCTTGATCTCAAGGATGCTATTGCCTGGATAAAGCAGTACGGACCTGACCAAGGCCTAGACACGAGCAAAATTGCTGCACTTGGTACTTCCGCTGGCGGACAGCTGGCATCGCTTCTTGGCACTACCAATGGGAAGGAAACTTTCGCCCAGCAGCGCGTGAGTAAACCGGCCATAAGCACGGTGCAAGCGGTAATTAATATTGACGGCGTTCTTGCTTTTCATCATCCAGAATCCGCCGAGGGAAAATCAGCATCGATCTGGCTTTTAGGAAACTACAAAGAAAATCCAGCAAACTGGACGGAAGCGTCCGCGCTGAGTAATGTGTCGGCTAATGCTGTGCCGATCTTGTTTTTAAATAGTTCTAATGCCCGCTTTCATGCTGGCAGAGATGATTTGATAAAAAAACTTGACTACTACGGCATCTACAGCCAGGTGCATGAGTTTGCTGATACACCACATCCATTTTGGTTCTTTGAACCTTGGTATACACCGATGATCAATAAGATTGAGGGATTTCTTAAGGAGGTTTTTTAATAGATCTATCTACAAGGCCCAGCGCACTGGCCCTCGTCATAATTTATTTCTTTTATTGTTGTTTTGGCAAAACCTCCATGGTGGAAGGTCACTGTTTCATGTAATGAAGTGCTATACTTCCTGATTTGAAGGGAATGGTATCCACGAGCTTCATATCAAGCTTTTCCTGCAAACTTCCGTCACTTAGCAAATGCCTGCCAGTACCGACGACAATTGGATGAATAACAACATTAAACTCATCAACCAGACCTGCGGAAACAAGTTCTGGCAATAGACTGATGCTGTCCAGCAGAATTGTCTTTCCGGATTGCTGTTTCAATCTTAGTAGCGCTCCTGCGGGGTCCTGCCGAACGATCTTAATAGTTCCATCTACATCCCGGAGCGAGCGGGAAACGACAACGCTATCAATCGCGCTAAACTTTTTTGCAAACCGATTTTCTGCAACACTTCCCGGAAGGTCTCGCGCGAAATCCCGCCAGTAGGGAAACATCAGTTGGTACATAACCCGGCCAAAGAAAAGCAGGTCAACATCGTCCAACTGGTCGGTAAAATAATCCAATACTGTTTCATCTGGATTAAAGATGGTGTGGTCACAATAACCATCCAGGCTCATATTAATACTAAATCGCACCTTCCTCATTTTATTCCGATTTTTCTTTATACAAATTATGGTCTGCTCGCATAATTGCTATAATTGCTCTGCTAGCCCAATTAACAACCCTTCCGCTCCTCGAATATAACACAGTTTGTAAGCATCCTCATATTGTACGATCTCTCCAACAGGCTCTGCCCCCTTTTTTATGAGCCGGGGCACTAACTCTTCTAGGTTATCAACCCGAAACATTATACGCAGATAGCCCAAAGAATTAACGGGGGCTTTACGATGGTCCGCTACCGTTTGAGGGGCAATAAATTTTGAGATTTCTAGCCTGCTATGTCCATCTGGAGTAACCATCATGGCCACCTCTACGTGTTGATCGCCAAGGTCGGTAACACGTCCTGCCCACCGCCCCTTAATGCTGGTGCGCCCTTCAAGGGTAAGCCCAATTTCAGCGAAGAAGGAAATGGCATTATCGAGATTTTCCACGACAATACCAACATTATTCATTTCAAGCAAACGACTCTTTTGCATATCGATTTTACTTTTCTTTTAAGGTCATTCCCGCTCCCTGTAAAGCTTCTTTTAGCTTAGGAATCGAGCTTTTGCCCAAACCATGAAATTCCAATAGCTCTTTCTCACTATGTTCGGCGAGCTTCTCCAATGTTTGGATAGCGTTATTTTCTAGTGCTCTTCTTGCGGGCGCCGAGAGTAGGGAAAGAAATCCTTCAGTAGGTTTATTTGCAGACTGGCAGACTGGGCAGGTCGGACATGCACTGCTTTTATAATATATATGCCCTTTTTCACAAGTTCTCTGGGTTTTCATCATCTTATGGTTGTAATTCATTAAAACGTCGTTACAATATACAACCTTCTAATTCACCCTAACTTGGCATAAGGCAAGAAATATTCGCCTTATTTTAAGAATCTTCAGGTAATTGCATAAAACTAGCGCCGATCACTTTCAGTGTGCCAGCGGAATACTTCCATACTCTAAAATAGCGGAACCTCCCCGCTACCGGCGTCCCTGCAACTGTCCCTTTTACGGTCATTGTGACGACCGTAAGGGCGGTACTGCTGGCAATTTTAATTTCATCAATGGTTGTTGATGCCTCCTGGATTACCATTGTTTTAGACCGGTGCATTTCCAAATCCATCTCCTTTGTTACGATCTCACCACTAGGCGATACCGCGAGCAGTTCATCATCTAAAAGAGCATCAAGAAGTTCAACGTCACTAACTCGTTGGGCAGAAAAAAGCTTATTTTCCGCATCAATAACTTCTTGGCTGTTAATTTCTAATTCGTTCATAATTCGTTATATCAATCGTTCTAAAATACCCTTCTTTTTTACGAGGTTTTTATAATCCCATTGAATGACTTTAGATTTTTCGATCCAGCGCTTCAAATCCTCGGTATCAATGTGATCCACTAAATTATAAAATATGGAGGCATCTTTAAACTTACCGCCATGAACATTTAAGTTCTCTTCCTGAAAGTCTGCTCCACTCCAGAACATTAGCCGTATTCCTCCTTTCTGCTTGCTGTAGCCCACAATGGGGTTGCCGCTCAAAAACCAAACTGGATGTCCGTGCCAAATTTTGCTCTCTCCCTCGGGCATCCGTTTGGTAATTTGCTCCGCTAACAACATGCAAATACGCTGGTCTTCTTCCGAATGCGTCTGGTTGTAAGCCGCGATAGCAACTGAAATATTTGCTGTCATATGAACTTACGATTTCATTGTTGAGAGCAACTGATCTAACTGCTGGAAATCAATGGTCATGCCTTCTTTAAAGCCCATCTCGATTTCTTTCTCCAGATCCTCGAGCGAGTCATAAGTCAGTAGCATATCTACCTGTACTTTATCCTCCCTTTGCAGGAATGTATTTTCCCATAGATTTTGAGGAAATGCGGGATTAATAACACCGTTTTGGTCACTAAACCCTCCTTTTGAGGAGAATGATTTTTCCTTTACAATGGATACAAAATCAGCTCTACTCCAATGTCTTTCTCCTTCGGGGCTTACCATCGCATAGAGCCAATAACCGCCTTCGCGAAAATCCATCGTTTTGGTTTCAGCCTTCCAGGGCTGCGGACCCCACCACTGATCAAGAAGTTCTGGATTCGTCCATGCCTGCCATACAAGCGCTAAACCTGCCTCAAATTCACGTGTGATGTGAATCGTTTTGTTTTCTTTGTTGACTATAAAGTCAAATTTTAAATTACTGTTCATCTTATTACGTGTTTAGTGTAGATAATAGTCTATCAAGATTTTTTAGATGGGAGGAAAACCCTTTCCTATGACTGTCGTTGGCCATCTTCTCAAACATAACTTCACTTCCATATCTTTCGGTGATTGTTACACGAGTTCTCCCGTTGATATTGCGAAAAACAATGGTGCATTCCGTCGGTGAGAAGCCGGGATTGACAGCGCCTTTTTCATCGCTAAATACTCGGTGCTCGGTAATACTCTTATTTATTTCAATCTTCTTATAATCATACCGGCTCCAATGCTTCTCTCCCGAGGGGCTTACTAGCGCATAGTGCCAAAAACCTCCGTCCTTAAAATTCATAGTTTTTGTTTCAATTCGATATGGATTTGGAGCACACCACAGATCTAACAGAGGCGCCGTTGTCCACGCCTTCCACACCAGCTCGAGGCTTGCCTGGAATTCCCGCAGGATGACGATTGTTTTAATCTCTTTGTCAACGGTAAACTCGAATAACAAATTGTGGCTCATAACTGGTTACTTATTTTGAAAATTGATCATCCAGTTTATTCCATATTTATCGGAGAACTCTCCGAAGTACGCCCCAAAAAACATGTCTTCTAGAGGCATGGTGACTTTTCCCCCTGCTGAAAGTTCATTAAACAATCGGTCCGCTTCCTCCCGTGTTTCCGGTTCAATACATATATGCATATTGTTTCCTGTAGCCAAGGTAAATCCCATTTCTTTTGGGGCATCCGTTCCCATTAAAACGTAATTTCCGGTAATGGGTAGCTCAACGTGCAGGATCATTTTTTCAACCACCGGTGCAATAGGGGGATGCCCCGCTTGAGCAGGAATATCACCGAACCTTTGGATACCTTTTCCAATAAACTCCGTTCTAAAAACGGATTTATAGAACAAAAATGCCTCCTCGGTTTTCCCGTCGAAGTTTAAATAGTTACAAACTCTTGCGGCGTTACTCGTCTTATTCTGTTTACGAAGTTTAAACTGCGCTTCCAGATATTGATCCAGGTTTTCAAGAGCCATGGTAAGCCCTTCTTTAAAGCCCATTTCAATCATCGCCTCAACATCTTCCAGTGTATCGTGCTTTAAGGTGATATTAACCGTGGTGAGGCCATTATTTTCAGAAAAATTATTTGTCCAAAAAGAACGCGGTTTATCCGTATTTTCAATTCCGTTCTCATCACAAAAGGCATCTAACCAAGACAGTGATTTACCAGTTTCTATAGCCTTATAATCCGCTTTACACCATGTCTTGTCATTCTCTGGACTGACCATCGCATAGAGCCATAATCCACCAACTTTCAGATCTAATGTTCTGGTTTCAATATGATAAGGCTTCGGCGCCCACCATTGATCGAGCAGCTCAGGAGTAGTCCATGCCCGCCAAACCTGCCCGAGCTCTGCATTAAATTCCCGTGTGATGTGAATTGTTTTATCCGTTTTGTTAACCGTGAAGTCAAATAATAATTTGTTACTCATCATTTTTGTTTTTTAAGGTTGCTAATAAATTGTCTAACTGCTCGAAACGTGTTTCCCAGATTTTACGGAACTGTTCTAGCCATTGGTCTATTTCTTTCATTTTGTCAATTTCAAGTTGATAATAAATTTCCCGGCCTTTTTGCTGCTGCTTGATTAGCTCACATTCGGTAAGGATACGCAGGTGTTTAGAAACCGATTGCCGGGAGGTATCAAAATGTGCCGCTATGCTATTAGGTGTCATGGCGTGCATGGCAATAAGCGCAATTATTGCCCTTCTTGTTGGGTCGGCAATGGCCTGAAAAATATCCCTTCTCATTTTTTAATTATTTAATTATGAAACCAATCAGTTTCAAATATAAGAGCAACCGATTGGTTTCGCAAATTTTTTAACATTTTATTTTCACTTTTATAACCATAACTCCCAATGTATGAACAATGTTTGTTTACGATCAAGGTATAATGGAGCACTCTTATATCGGCAACAGAAACTGATTTTGATCTTCTAAGTCACATACGGGATGCATCTTTTCATCCTAAAATCGCTAGATGTCTTCCTTTGGAACTATAAGGATATGCACTAAAGGTTCACTCAAAAATTTGATTGGCATTTAAAATTGCAAACAAATGCGCCGTTCACTGTATTTGACGTACCATCCTGGTTGTCGAAAAACAGGAAAGGATCACGTCTTGGATCACAAAACAATATCCTCACGTGCAAAAATTATTCATGGTTCAACATACCGGTCTCAGCATAGCTTTCTTTTACTAGGTTGAGGTCAGTTATCTGATCAAATAAGAAACCGATATCATACAGCTGTTTAATTATTTCGACAGGACGATTTTTTGAATACAATATGCCTGTGGTCTTTGGAGCGAAAGCCGTTAATTTATCTCCCAGAATAGCCTCAAACGTTGGCAGCACAACGAGAATTTCTTTCCCTGATGTCACTAACCAATTATGATTTATCAGGTATTCTTTTGCTTCAGGGTATGGATTAGGTGTGTATAACAAATCCAATAATATAGGTTCTTCATTACCATCTACTACACTTTTGTAAAAAACCTTAAATGACCAATCGGTGCATCTGGGCTATATTTTCCATTGTTGTCATCTTCGCAACGAATAAACATTTCCAAATGACTTATTCTTTCTAAAATATCCTTGATTTTATCTCCGGATTCCTCTGTAATGATGTCAATATCTATAGAAAACCGCTTTGGAGTTTTTGTTGCTAAAAGTAAAGCTGTTCCGCCCTTAAATACAAAGTTTAGGTTATTCAATTGCAGTTGTTCCAAAAGCGTCAAAGCATATATCACCTTCTCAGTTTGGGATCAATGCGTCTCCCTAACTTATTTCGTAAGTCGGTAATCCATTCAATAGTATAAGTCTTTTAACAATCATAACATGTACAATATTGGCTTTAATAAATGTATTATGCCAAACTTATATTTAAAAGCTTATTGATTTCTCCTTCTCTATTTCTTCGCACAGCGTATCTACGCATTTTCAGCTATAATTGGTTAGATATTCCCTGAAAAATTGGCATTTGACGGAAAAACCCATCGAACCGCTCGAATAAACGCAATAGCAAACTATATCTTTCAGATAAAAAACGCATTACTCCAAAATAAAAGCAGGAGAAGCGATACTTTTAATCACTTCTCCTGTTTAGTAGCCCCGAGCAGAATCGAACTGCTATCAAATGTTTAGGAAACATCTATTCTATCCGTTGAACTACGGGGCCATTTATGCTTTATTCAAGCACGAGCAAAATTACTTATTTTTCTCGCGTAATTGCAATAATTAAAAACTATTCATCATGCGTGTTACAAATAGATTTTAACTATAAAATATCGGTATTATCGATTCTTTTAAACTGATTAAAAGGCTACTTTTGTAGAACAAAAAGAAAGAATATATATTATGAGTTTTACAGGTAAAAATTTCCCTAACATTTCGGTTGATGCGATCGACTATTTAGGTGACAACTTCACACTTAACATTTTTGAAAAAGCTAAATCTGAAGGTAAAAAAGTATTATTATTTTGGTACCCCAAAGATTTTACATTTGTTTGTCCAACAGAATTACACGCCTTCCAAGAAGCTTCTGAGGAATTAGCAAAAAGAAATACGATTATCGTTGGAGCTTCATGTGACTCTGCGGAGGTACACTTTGCTTGGTTAAACACCGCAAAAGACAACGGAGGAATAGAAGGTGTAGAATATCCAATTATTGCTGACACAAACCGTAACCTTTCTAGCGTATTAGGTATCCTAGAAATGAAAGAAGTAGAGCATCCAGAATACGGTACTTTGGTCGAAGGATCAGCTGTCAGCTACCGTGCAACGTACCTTATTGACGAAGACGGTAAAGTATTCCATGAGTCGGTAAATGATATGCCTTTAGGCCGTAACGTAAAAGAATACATCCGCTTAGTTGATGCCTATACCCATGTACAAAAGCATGGAGAAGTTTGCCCAGCAAACTGGGAAGAAGGAAAGGACGCGATGAATGCAACACGTGAAGGCGTTGCATCTTACCTTTCTGCAAACTAGTAATTTGTTGTAACAATCCCGGGGAGGAAATGCCTTCCTCCCCTTTAAAATATTTATCATGCTATTAGAATTAGAAAATGACTCTTTACAAGAACTTGTAAACAGTAATGAGACTGTATTGGTTCAATACGCTGCATCATGGTGCGGAAATTGTCGTATCATGAAACCGAAATTCAAAAAAATGGCTACGGAAAATGAAAACATATCATTTGTAATCGTAGATGCAGAAAAATTCCCAGAATCAAGGAAACTTGCCAACGTCGACAACTTGCCGACTTTCGCTGCTTTCAAAGGAGGAAAATTGGTGAATCAAGTACAAACAAACAAGATTGACGGATTAACAAGTTTATTGAATGAAGTTACCAGTAATTAAGCATTTGCTTGAATTTATTGAGCAAAATGACGCGGATTTTGTATTGGAATCAATCGAGACGCTTGAGGCGTTGACTGAGGTGCCCTCTCTCAAAGATGAGGAACTTGACGTCATTGGCGAATTGATCTCCAATATGTACGGTGCGATTGAAGTCGACAAATTAATAAAAGACGGAACACCAAAGAAAGATGCTTTAAACGGTTTCATGAAACGCGTTTTGGGATCAATTGATAAATAATACAGCTATTGACAAATAAGATTTTTTATTCCCGCTGTTCATAACTTTGCCCTTGTGGAAAAGTTTTGCGCGCAGATGTCGAAATCTTATTTATTTTAATCCTACTTTTACTAACACTAAAGGTTACTATTTTAAAACTGTCGACTATTACTATTTGGTTTTTACAAAATTCACCGGGTGGATTGGAAGTTTTAGACAAAAGATTTTTAATTGTTGGTAAAAGGAATCAAATGGCGATTTGATTCCTTTTATTGTTTACACAAAAATTGTCGATCAAAAAACTTTATCTCACGCCCTTCTAATTCCCCATCACTTCCAAAACCACGCTTACAAAAGCATTAATCTGCCTCCCTCAAAACAATTACCTCAAATCAAGCATCCAGTTGGTTAAAATATTTCCTATTTTTAGGGCTATGTGCAGAAAATACTACATCCTACTCTTATCTTTTTTTATTGCGAACCTCACGTTTGCACAATCAGCACTCCCTCTTAATTCTTCAGAAATCTTACTCAAGATAGAACGATTGAATGTGCTAGGTACAGCACTATACTTTGCTGCACACCCGGACGATGAAAACACAAAGCTAATCGCATATCTTGCTTCACAGCGAAAAGTACGCACGGCCTATCTTTCCCTTACTAGAGGTGATGGTGGTCAGAACTTAATCGGTACTGAACAAGGAGTCGAACTGGGATTAATTCGCACACAAGAGCTTTTGCAAGCTCGGAAAATCGATGGCGGTGAGCAGTATTTCTCTTCGGCATACGATTTCGGGTTTTCAAAAACCTACGATGAGACCTTCCGCTTCTGGCAAAAACAGGAGGTTCTACGTGAGGCGGTTTGGATCATTCGAAAATTACAACCCGATGTTATCATCACACGTTTTCCTCCAGATGAAAGGGGAGGACATGGACACCACCAGGCATCCGCTATACTTGCACATCTTGCCTATACGGCAGCAGCCGACCCCAATATGTTTCCTGAGCAATTAAAACAGCTTAAGCCGTGGAAGGCGACACGTCTTATTTGGAATACTGCAAATTTTATGCGGATGCAGGGAAGTGAAGGACAGCTGAAAATTGATATCGGTAGTTTTAATCCCTTGCTTGGCAAATCTTACGGCGAAATCTCGGCAATTAGCCGTTCACAACATAAAAGTCAGGGGTTTGGCTCAGGGGCAACGAATGGTCTGGCTGTCGAATCCTTTGAACATGTCGATGGACAGCGTGCGACCGAAGATCTCTTCGATGCGGTAGATCTTAGCTGGAACAGAGTTCCTAATTCTAAAGGTGTGCAATTGCTCGTAGACCAGATAATCAAAGATTATGACTCCCGTTTTCCGCAAAATTCGATCGTTAGCTTAGCAAAGCTTTGGAAAGAAATTCAAACCCTAGAGGACGGCTATTGGAAAACCCGTAAGACCCAAGAAGTTGAATCCTTACTTTTGGCATGCGCGGGTATAAAAATCGAATCTATTGCAAAAAAACGTCGAATCGCCACGGGAGAAAGTGTAGCCTTCCAGACAGAAATTATTTTGCGGAATCCCGAGGTTCCAGTCACACTTCAACGTATAGATAGTAATTCGTTGGAAAAAAAACTACCATTCAACGAACTGCAACAAATCGCAGGGACCTACAGAGCCAGCAAAACAACCCAGCCCTACTGGTTGGAGGAACCTGTAGAAAAAGGGAAATTTGAAATTGACCCTGAAAAAACAGGATTCCCCAGCAACCCCGATCTTCCTAGTAGCGAGGCCACTCTTTTAATCAATGGCATCGCAGTAACGATCAACACACCAATTCAGTACCGCGAGGTTGACCCGGTGTTAGGTGAGGTGTATTCCTTCTTAGAGGTCGTACCACCGGTAACCGCTTCTTTAGCAAGTAACCAACTGATAAATAAAGGAGAATCGAAAACAATCGATGTACAGTTTACGAACAATAGCTCCCGAGCAGAACAAGCTACTATAGCGGTTAATCTGTCCGCTAAAAATTGGAAAGTATCGCCACAGGAAATAGTATTAGATTTCGATGGGGTTAATCCCATTATCTCTAAAAAAGTACTAGTAGAAGGCTCCTCGAGTCAAGTACCAGACAGTGCTTTGCTAAGCTTTACTTATCAAGGAGAAGAGCTAAAGGATCTTCATCAGATTAGCTACGATCATATTGCACAACAAGTTTGGTTTCCACCAGCCCGTACCACCCTGCGTTCAATTGACCTCATCAATCCCATAACGCGGGTCGCCTATATTGCTGGCGCAGGTGATTTGGTTCCAGAAGCACTTCGTCAAATTGGGACTTCTGTTGATATCTTAGATGCAAGTAAGCTCTCTGTTGATCAACTAAAAAACTATCAGGCGTTAATCATGGGGATCCGTGCCATGAACGTCAACCCGTATTTGGCGTCCAAACTCTCGGTAATATATGAATACGTAGAACAAGGAGGTGTCGCGCTCATGCAATACAATGTAAATAGTAGATTACAAAAGGAAGATTTTGCACCAAAACATTTTACCTTAAGCCGTGCACGGGTCACACAGGAGGACGCAAAAGTAACCTTAACCGATCCATCCGATCGCCTCTGGAACTACCCAAATAAAATCACATCTAAAGATTTTGATGGATGGATACAAGAAAGAGGGTTATATTTTGCACAAGATATCGATCCGGCATATAGTACCCCTTTGCAAATGGCTGACGCAGGGGAGGAACAACACAAGGGTTCTCTGCTCATTTTAAACCACGGAAAAGGAAAATTTGTATATACTTCCTTATCTTTTTTCAGACAATTACCCGCAGGAGTCCCCGGAGCTAATAGATTATTTGTAAATTTGTTAACGAAATAAAAAAAGACATAAATATATAATGGAAAATCAAGTAGAAAACAACGAAGAGTTGAACGACAAAGGTCTTATCCTTATAATCGGAACTATTTTTGGAGCCTTAATATCAATCGTGACTACTGGCACACTTCTAGGCTTTATCATCGGTGGTGCGATCGGGTTAATTTTCGCTATTTTCTTTATTAGCGCATTCCTTCCACATAAACCGCATGACAGATAGGGGATTTCCACCACTTGTAAAAACTTGGCGTAGCTTCTATGTGCTGATATGCATATGGCTTGCGGCTTGTATTTTGCTCATGTATTGGTTTACCACGTATTTCTCATGAGTACTATTGACTGGATAGTACTCTTTTTTACGCTTCTACTTATCGTTGTCTACGGTATGTACAAAAGTAGAGGTATTAAAAATATTGATGGCTATATTGTCGGTGATCGGCAGCTGCCTTGGTATAATGTCGGTCTCTCGGTTATGGCTACGCAGGCCAGCGCCATCACCTTCCTTTCCGCTCCGGGACTCGCTTACTCCTCGGGAATGAGTTTTGTACAATTTTACTTTGGGTTACCTCTAGCAATGATCGTTCTTTGTGTAACGTTCGTGCCTATATTTCATCGATTGAAAGTATATACGGCATATGAGTTTCTAGAAAAACGTTTCAACGTACAAACTAGAGCTCTTACGGCGATTCTATTTCTAATCCAGCGCGGAATATCCACAGGAATCACCATCTTCGCACCCTCCATCATCTTGTCAAGTATACTGGGCCTCGATGTAACCTATACGACGCTCATCATCGGTTCCGTTGTTATTATTTATACCGTCTGGGGGGGCACAAAAGCGGTTTCCTATACACAACTCCTACAGATGGGAATCATATTTACGGCGTTGTTGGCTGCCGGTGTGATGGTCGTTCATCTCCTACCCCCGGATATCGGTTTTAAAGAAGCGTTACACATTGCAGGCAAATCAGGGAAAACCAATGCAATAGATTGGAGTTTTGATCTTAACAATGAGTATACCGTGTGGACCGGCTTAATCGGCGGATTTTTCTTGCAGCTCTCCTATTTTGGCACTGATCAAAGTCAGGTGGGTCGCTACCTGACGGGATCTTCGGTGCGAGATTCACGGATGGGCCTCTTGATGAACGGATTATTAAAGGTTCCACTACAATTTTTCATATTACTCATTGGTATACTCGTTTTTGCTTATTATCAATTTAATACTGCTCCTTTGTTTTTCAACCAAGTGGAGGTCAACAAAATTGAAAATAGCACGTACAAGGAAGAGTACGCTCAAATTACTGCCCGCCACCAACAGCTGAGTGAAGAAAAGACGCTAATTGTTCGAGAGTTGACCAACGCGCTTAAATCTGATGATCAGCGCCAAATTGATCAGAGCCGCCAAGCACTGGATGCTAAAAATAAACAGGACAAACTACTGCGCAAACAGGTGGAAGAGTTACTTATCAAGAACGACCCTTCGGCAGAGTTAAACGATAATAACTATATCTTCCTATCCTTTGTCACCAGCACTTTTCCGAGAGGGTTTATAGGGCTGCTGATCGCTATCATTTTCCTGGCCTCCATGGGAGCCACAGCAAGTGCAATTAATTCCCTCGCCTCAACGACCGTGGTGGACATTTATAAACGCTTTGTAAATAAGCAAGCCTCGGATCAGGGCTACTTAAATGCCTCACGAGCATTCACGTTATTTTGGGGCGTTATAACCCTCGGTGTGGCTCTTTACGCTAGCCAACTTGGAAACCTCCTTGAGGCGGTGAATATTTTGGGTTCCTTGTTCTATGGAACAATCCTTGGTGTCTTCTTAGTCGCTTTCTATGTAAAACAAATAGGGGGGAAGGCTGTCTTTTGGGCTGCGATATTGTCAGAAGTCCTCGTTTTTTACGTATGGTCTGTTGATATAATGGCTTATTTATGGTTGAATTTAGTTGGCTGCCTTTGCGTAATCTTCTTCGGTGTTATCCTCCAACAGATTTTCCGAACAAAGGTGCGTGCCATCGAGGGAGAATAAGCTAACATGTTTTACGTGAAACATTCCGGTTAAGCATTCTCGAATATCTTTTAGAAATAGCGTCGATATAAGTTAAATAACACCCTTTTATCATACTCCGATAAGGCCTCACTTGAATCTTGAGGAATAAATTTCCGCTTAAATGCGATAATCGTCGCTCTTAAGTTCGACACATCGTAACCAATGATGCGTAAAGCATCTACGTAATTGAAGTTTGTTGGAACCGGTAGTAAATTACTCTCATCATACCACACACCAAAACCGCGTTCTGCAAGTCGTTTCCAAGGAAACAACACACTGGGATCATCTTTCCTTGAGGGGGCGACATCCGCATGTCCAATAATATTTGTAAAAGGAATACTGTATTTCGTTTTCAAAGTATCAAGCAAAGACATTAAAGATTGAATTTGCGCTTCGGGAAAAGGCTCGCGCCCATTATTATCGAGTTCAATCCCTAGAGAGACCGAGTTCATATCGGTGATGCTTCCCCATTTAGAGCGCCCCGCGTGCCAGGAACGTAAATAATCATTAAGCATCTGCACGACCCGCCCATCGCGCCCAATAACATAATGTGCAGACACCTTGGTGTGCTCTAATTGAAAAGTACGTATTGTTTGATTTATACTGTGTTGGGCGGTATGGTGAATAATCACATAATTAGGCTTGCGGATATCGTAGTGTATCGCTTCGGTCCAGTCTGTATTTTTATTAATACCCTCGCGCATTAATGCGCCCACTTTGTCTTCAGGAGCACTAATATTTGGAATTGCTAGCCGCGTTTCCTCTGCAAACGTATCTCTGATAGACGGAATAAGCACAGCATCCGCTTTCACCTTTGTGGTATCAACCTGCACGGTAGGTGGAACCTTCCTGCTTACCAACGTTTTTTGCTTTGTCGAACATCCGAAAAGCAGTAGTACACCAAAAATAAATCCAAACTCTCTCAAACGCAAACTAACTATCTTGGTAATGTATACGTAACTCCTAAGGCAAGCGCCTGACTATATTGTACATCGGGGGCTTCGTCCGAGTTATAGACCACAATTCCCCCTAAAGACACGTTTACAAGGCTGGTAACCTTCGCTGTTAATGTTACATCAAGCCGGTGGTCGGGATCCCCAATATCATTATAATCGGCAAAAAGGTTATATCTTGATTTAATATTAAGATTTTTAGACAAATTACGGTCTAGATTCGCTGTTATCTGGAACGCGAGATCATTTTTAAACTCTTTCCCGGGTTCTACACCGTAGTCTGGGTCTATACCAATTCGTTCTAAACGG
>JAALOO010000935.1_pt1 | contig 22987 bp, 18 predicted proteins | sample 7257641 | NCBI WGS metagenome assembly JAALOO01 (sample SAMN14085613, study PRJNA598686) | mite metagenome | biome: ENVO:01001000; feature: ENVO:01001002; material: ENVO:01001226; isolation source: single female mite from University of Michigan culture on fish food culture... ...
TCTCTCTCTCTCTCTCTCTCTCTCTCTCTCTCTCTCTCTCTCTCTCTCTTCCTTTGCAAATGCAGTGCAAATTATTTTAAAATTTAAAAATACATTTGACTGGTCTTTATTAGATTAGATAGATGAAAAAAAGTTTAATAATAAAAGCAAAAACGAAATGGCTCAGATTAATTTGCTCAGTGGCGCCAAATGGACGATGACAACTTTTGTGCTCTGTATTTTTGCATTTGCTCAGAGACTTTCGAAACCCGGCTCGGACTACTTTTCCTTTTTTTGCTTGCCTAATTGCTTACTTTACTGTAAGTGAACACGTGAAATGCCCTGCCTGTGGCAGTGTGGGATCACATCTCAGCACTTAGCACTTTGCAGCACCTTCTGCCACCGAATCATTTTCATTTAGGCACATTTTCTAACAATCGATGCAGCTACCCTGACGCGTGGAATGCAGTCAAATTATATTTTCTGATAGGCCTGGTTGCAAATTTTTCTATTTTATATATCAAATAGATGTAATGTATGACCAATGTCGCGCGTACTATAAATGCAGTCGTTTATCAACGGCTCTACCCAGTGACAGAATCTTGGGTGTCTGCTTAATTTGTGTTGCGTCATTTATTTTCTAAATTAAAACAACTTTAATCGAACTGGATAAAAAATAATTGCAATGCAAATGTCAAGCTAGGAAACAGAGAGAAGGAGAAAGTAATGGAAGCAGTGTCACAGGAGTTTTTTCATTAGACGATGGTAATCTTGGATAGCAGTGCACGTGCAACCAACCGAGCAACTCATGCCGTTTGACACTGAGCAAAAAATTCTGCCTACTGGGCACAAGGTCGTCAATGCAAAAGAGCTGGTGGACTAACTTTCTGCGCCCAAAACCAGTGTGTTGTTAAAAGTGCAGCTTATCCACGACAAAAGTCAAATTAGCGATACTTGTCGCACTTGGTATGCAGTGGCAAGTACCGGCAGCAGGTCGACCACCAAAAAGGGCACTAAATCATACTTGGACATTGTGAAAACATTGACCACACCGGTGTGTGGTGTTTGCGGCTCGACATGCTAGTGAGCAGTTGTCAGTTGACAAAATATGGCAGATTTATGTGCTTTTAAGGGAGCTGTTTATTGGAAAACAAATCATAAATCGTTTTGTAGCGTTTGGCTTTTGAGCCGAAGCCGCCACTTGAGGCACCATAAAGGGGGAGAAAAGAAAAACATAAAGAAAGCAAACACCCCAGAAATAGCAACACTCGATCTGCAGAAGTGGTGGCCAACGGCAGCAGTTTTGGCAATCAGGCGGCTACTGCTGCCCGCTGGCAATGTCCCCTTCCGTGCTGCTTCACACTGCGCAGCATGGCCAATTTTTGTTTTATTGCTGGGTCGAACAAAACGTGATCTTGATTAAAACAAAAACATTCACAAAAACTCAACTTAGAAATGAGATCTCCTTGCTAAACGGCCGTTTAGCACTAAAACCAGTAGCCATAAAACAATCGCTCGTGTTCACCACCAGCTGATGATGACCACGCTTGTGTTCGGCAGGCTAAAACGAAGCAAAACAAATGTACACTCATTAGTGTCCAAGAATTCATCAGTGGTCAGTAGCACCAGCAAGTAAGGAAACCTTTCCTCACGAGCCACCATCGAGTCGGGTCAGTCGGGCAAACATTTTTTCAGCTGCCACTGCTGCTGCTGTTGTCTTGACTTTGCTTCCCTTTTCATCTATCGTCAACTGTCAACTGCAGCAGCAGCAACTTTTAGTAAAAGTCTTTTTACCCCTTCTGCCCATTTTTCAGCTCTCACTAAGAACTCGCAACATGAACCCTCTTTTAGTTGCTGTCAGCAGCAAATTGTGTCAAGTTGATTCGAACAGTGCAGCATTTGGTTTGTTGTTCTGCTCCTTAGAAAACACAATTTCTGGCCCCTTCACTGTGCATACAGAGTCGGTTGCTGCTGCTGCTGGTAAGCGCTCGAAAACATGCGAGTGCGCACAATTGTCGGGTCCGCTCTCTCATTCTCTCTATCTTCGTCTGGTGCCCTACTGTGTATGTGCCAACTGATGGAGAGGCAGCTTGGAACAGAGGGGCACAATGGGCACAATGGCAAAACAAACATCTATAGGCAGCAAGCGGAAAGCAAAGTTTTGTCGCACACCTCGCCTGTGCCTGTCCTCTCCTGTGTTCGGTGCAGTGTCAGCGAGAGCCCAACTTGGCACAAGTTGTACGGTGTGACAGAGTATAGGAAAGTAGAGAGAGAGAAAGACAGAGAAGGACAGTAGCAAGCCAAAAGAGAAAGAGAGGCTGACAAATCCCAAGCAGCTGTATGCACTGCCTGGGCCGAGTGCCAATCGGGCGAGTGCATTCTACTTCCTTCCTAGCAGTAGAAGTAGTAGTGACAAACAAAAGTGCAAACTTGGCAGGCAGAGATCTAGCAAGCCAGCCAGCCAGCTAGCTCAACTTCTCTTCGAAATGCTAAGGTCAGCGCATAAATCATTCAAACATGTGCCAGACAAACAGAGAGCAGCAGCAGCAGCAGCCAATCGAATCTTCACTGGCTAGCTAGGTGTAGTGGCAGTGCAGGTACAGCTAATACAGCTAAGCCAATTCAGGCATTAATCATCGATGCACTGCAACTGTCCCTTGACAGTTTGAGGTTGACGACCAGCACGCAAGGTGCACTGGCGCGAGTCCCGTCCAATTTCCAAATGCCCTTCCACACACACATACACACACAGTGGCCTTTCCTCAAGATGCACCCAGGCCTCTCTGACCGCAATGCAATTTAAGCTTACTTTAGGCTTATTCAAACGACTGCTGCTGCTGAAGGTAGAATGCCTCTTGAGAAGAATCAGCTGTCAGCTCTTCTCAGGCAGTTGCCAATTAGGTGTCGAACCGCAGCACACACTAATGTAAAACTCAACAGCAAACTGCTGGCTGACTTATCTCACCTCTACCTTCTTGTTAATTTCAATTTACCAGCAAAAAAGTGGTCATTTTCTAAAAATATAGTCATCAGAAGAGCCACTCATTGGAAATGCATCCAAACTGCGGAGGAAACTGCTGATTAGAGGTACTTTGCGAGGGAGACAGCTTTTTTGCTCCTGCATTAGTCTTCCCTCTAATTTCAATTATTTTTCATATCTCAAGGCAACACTTCATTTTGAAGAGGATACACTAATTTAGGCAAAGTCAATCGAGCAAGCACAATATCTCACAGAAGTCTTGCTCACCAAAGCCTGTTGTTCACTTCAGGCAATGGAGCTTTCTGCACCACTGGCAACTCTACCTTGCTGCTTTTTAGCTGTTTTTCTCTCGTCACGGTTGTTGTCACCACAATGATTTACTGCACATTGCCACACTGGACAAGTTTGAAAGCTTACAACACACACACACTTTCAATCGATAAAAAGACTCAAATCAGTCTGAACAGTTTACCTGTGCATTGTGTGCAGTGATCAAATGACAATCAAATACTGCTCTCGGTTTCAATATTCATTCAATTTCAAAATAGAGGCACTTTGTGAAAGGAAAATCGAATGAGTAAATAGTAGTCATAGTGGAGATTTCGGTAGAAGCTGGAGCTGCGTTGACACTGCTCACCTGGCTGGACAATTCATCGAACTGCTTGGACTGATTTCGTCGGCGACTAAGACATTGCATGACCATTACCATTACTTGTTAGACAATAGTTCCACCAGTCCGTTTGAGTGTCTGTGCGTTTAACCAGAATAATCGCCCTAATTAGAACCGAAAGAAAAGCTCTTCTCGGCCGTTCACATGGCGAATTGTGCAGTGCCATTGCCCGGCAGTGCATTTGAAACGAATCCTCGCCAACTCCTAAATGCCATGCGCGCAGTGAGCGTTTTCGCGCGACGACGTTTGTTTACAGTCGCAGTTACAGCACTTGGCCTTCAGATGGCTCTACCAGCAAGCAGGCGCGCGCTTTTCAATTTTTTTCAAAAAGCGCAGAGGGAGAGCAGTCCTGTGCTGGTAATGGACTAGTCCATCTGCATGGCACCAGCGTTTATCGATTGGCAATATAACATGTCACTAAACTTAAACTTCTACTGCCGTGATAGCGGAAGACAGCGTGTGCTGAATTAACGAAAAACAAACACATTAACATGAGTAAAATTCGATTAACTTCTATTTCAATCATTCTAAATTTGTTATGCAAATATTTGTTCAACAGTGCACTTTAAAGAACTTTAATAATAAAGCATTTACACTTTTACTGCTTTTCAGTTGAGGCAATCATTTTACAATCATATTACCTGCATTGACTATCTCTCTTACTACTATCCTGAGCAGTACATTAGCTGGTGTAATCAGCCTAACACTCTCACTTGCTTGCTGACAAAAAAATGTTCACTGTGGTACTGCTCATAAGCGCACTGTCCATTCTTGGCGCCCTGGCTCTGGTCATGTGCGCTGAAGAAAGCGAGGACGATGAGCAGCAGCAAAGCTCGTCAAACAGACCCGCCAAGAAGCCTCAAAAGACCAAAACCTCACAGGTAAAAAAATCAAAGGTGCCCTCTAAGGTGAACTCCAAAGTGCAGTCAAAGATTCAGTCAAAGGTGCAGTCCACCGTCAAGCCCAGTGCCAGTGCCGCCCCTCGCGCCAAGCTGCTGCCGAAGAAGGCTGCCGCTGCCCCCAAGGAGAGTCTGGTTTCCGAGGCAAGCGAGGTGAAGTCCGCCGGCGCCGACTACTACGCCACGCTGATTAAGCAGTGCACTGTCAAGTCGGTGTCGCAGTACGGTATGCCACCGCCGCCACCACCGGTACGCTAAAGAGCGACTCCAGGGCGGCCCTTCCTCGGTGCACCAGGTCTGCACTGTACACTGATTGCTTTCCAAGTGTGTGTGTGCACACATATAACTTTTTCACTTGTATTTTTGCTTTATTACCAAACACATTAGAACAATTAAAGTTTAATAAAACAAAGTATTTGTTTCATGTTGCAAAAGAGGCAGTCTAGTGAATGACAAAACTTTTAATGACTACCACTACCCAGTTTTTTGTTCTACAATAAAAGTAAAATTTTATTACTCAAACTTGTACACATGTATACAGCTTTTTCCTCTCTTGTCACTGTAGCAGTAGAGATCTTCAGTGATAGTCATCCCTTCATTTGCTTTGATTTGTCGACGAGGTGATGAATTGCTTTGGAGGTTGCCTAAATGCGGTTACTAGCAGGTAGATGGCAGTGTGGTGCACGACGAAAAAATAATATATTTTTTCGATAAACTGAAATCTGCGAAAAGGTGAGTAATCGATTGCACAGAGAGCACTGTATTCTGTTCGACAGCGGGTTTTTTTTGCCATTTTTCTGGTACCACAATGTAAGATGGTGCACCAGAAACGCAGCAACCTAGTCGCCGATCGCCTGAATGCCGTTTAATTATCATCTTTTTCCCTGTTTTATGTGTGTTGAAGTCACCGTTGTGTGTGCCAGAGAGAGTACTTTACTTTACTCCAAGGAGAAAGACACTGGGCGACAGCAGAAAGACTGTGCCGTTCTGGCGGCAAGTTCCATTGAGTGGCAGAAGAAACGGTGAGACGGTGCCATGAAGTGAAAAGAAAAGATGCGCGCGCGATAGGCCGCTAGTGATGTCTTCCCCATACACTGCATGCACACTTCACTTTACTTCACTTGTCTGCCACTGTCTTCCCTTGTACGTCGTCGTGTAGTTGCCATTTTTATTTGCTTGCCTGTTTTACTTACGTTTGCGGTAATCCATCAATGACAGGCAACACAAAGCATCTCTTGCACCGTCCTCATCGTCGCCGTCGTCGTCGTCGTCGTTTTCGTCGTTGCTGTTGCTGCATTTCCTTCTACCACCAGCTACTATCCACTTGCTTCGTTTTCCAATTTGAAAACCTACAATTGCAGTATGAAGCAAGAAGCACCACAAAGAGGCAGAGAGCTTTCAATTCATTCATCCGACAACTGGAGACTTCTTCGCCTTCTGCATTTCTACTTTTGCTCTTTCTCTCCTTGTCTTTTTGTGCACCGACAAGGTGCATCGACGCCACATTCAAACTCAACTCTGGCAGCAGTAGTATAAGAGCTAATAATAAGACATGCACGCGTCGAGATAACTCGCCTTGGCTCTTCTTCTCAAACCCGTACACCGATACACACACACCGGCAATCACTGAAATGCGCTTCGGAGCACCTTTCTGAGATGCTAGGCAACACAAAATCAAGACTGCCCGACATGAGCAATTAGGTAAATTCAACCGCAGTTGAAGCTAAGTTGAGATGGCCTCATGCAGTTCGAGCTGTCTAGGTTGCGAGCATTTGGCATCTGCAAATCTCCATCTATTCATCTATCTATGCTGAAGCAGTCAACACCTTCATTAGCGTGGGCACATGCATTATTAGATTATATACTCACCACTGCCCTTTCTTATTGAGAGCATCTGTTAATGAAAAACGTCAGTCGTGATAAAGTCGTTCTGTACCTAAGACAGTGACAATGGCGCTTTCTTTCTTCTATTTATTGTTCTTACATTCACACGTCCATTGACACAATCAAACACCTTGTTACATATTGTAGATTAGAATCATTCACAATTATGCTTTGTGTGATGCCTTCACTTTCGTCTAGGTCCGACAGGTTGCGCCATCGACCTCGAGTGCTCAATTTTTCCCGATGAACCGGCTAGTCCTCGTTCGCAGGCCAGTTTGCCAGTGAAAGAGCGAGAGCGAAACTGTGCAGTGGCGAGTGAGCCACCACCCGTCGTTGACAACGCCTTCTTCGCCTCCCTTCACTGCAGTGCGGCACCAATCGGCGAGTTATGATTTATGTGCTGTCCAGTCCTCTCTGACGCAGAGGTGTCACCGAGTGCGTTGGCTGAAAAGCGAAGCACTAGCAGCTGATGAGAAGAGCAGATGCAGATTAGAGGCAACTGAAAAGGAGAGCGTAAATCAGCATCGGCAAGTTTAGGCAGTTGGCTGTGTGTCACCTGTGCATTCACTTTAATTTCAGCTTCCACCGTCAATGTCCTTCGCTTGTTGGCGTCTTTCACGTGAGTCGGCCTGTTTAAACGGTAATAAAAAGTGATTAAATTTGGTGCAGTCAATATACATTACCTAATCTCATTGTTCTCCGACTGGTGGGTGCCAGACTGGCAGACGCTGAAGATTTCAGTGTCAGCCGAGCAGATTACACTCTCACATTCTCCGACTCGTTGCCCATTCACTCGCTCACTCACATTTATTCGTAGTTGGTGGTAGTCGCAGCAGTGTTTGTTGTGGCTAATTACACGTCTTAATTTGCTCGTTTATGATCCCTGATTTAGTGAGTGCTGCAGTGACTACTACTGGTAAGCAGTGCGTTGAAAGCGTAAACAGAGAGAAAATTTATTAGATTGCACTCGGCATAAATCTAATGTGTTGGTTTAAATTTGCCGGCAAATCGGGCCAATATATCTTCTCGCACTGCCACTACTCTCACTGGCTGCGCCATTGTGCTGCAATGCCCTTGCTGTTGCCGTTGCTGCAAATGAAGTGCCGCGCAGAAGTGCACAAAGCACACCGCTAGCGCGGCGATCACCACAAGCCACAAGCCAGTCGGTGGCTGACAACAGGTTGGTCATTATTTTAAGTATCTTTTTATGAGTGCCATTACTTTGATTATGATTGCCCTACTGCTACTACTACCGCTGCTGCTGGTTGTGGTGGTGGTGGTGGTGGTGCTGATGACTGTGCTGATGCTGATGTGCCACTTCTGACCGATTGGCGCCTCAGTGCTGCTGAAATATCACAGTAAAGCACTTCAAGCACTTCAAACAAATTTGCCTACAGTTACTTGTGCTAGTGAATGAAGTGATGGCGACAGTGAGGAGAGCAAATACTGCACTGATGGCAATGATGTGCAATCTCTGAACCGCCGGTGAACTGCCGAAGAGAGGCAGAAACAGGCAAGTGAACAAGAGGAAAGAGAAAGAGAGAGAAGCCGGTGAAGGATGAAGAGAGTGAACTCGTCGATGCGATTTCGATTCACTCTACCCGAGTCTATTTGGCGTGCATGTCTCCTAATGGAAAGATGAAATGAAATTGGAGGTTCAACTTTGGTGCGAGTGAGGCAGCCTCAGCGACGGTGTCTCAAACAACCACGGCACGACCAAAAACTGACAGGCCGGCCTGGGCACGCACAGGCACACACAGTGTGTTCTGTCTTTCAATGTGTGTACAGTTGTCGGATTGGCTGTGGAGATCACTCGGATCACTTCGGATCTCCCTTGGCGTTTTGCATACACACCGACAGGCAGCGAGATAGCTCACACAGCGAGCAGTTTTGTTTGCCAAAATGCCTTTCCGACATGTCGCTCGAATGGCAGCAGCTCATTCTCCAACCAAAACTGCTGCCTCGCAGTCAGACAGACAGTCGGTGGAGAGAGCGAAAGCGCACTAATATAGTTCGTCACCGTAATGTTAGACGGGCAATAAATCAAAATTTGTGTTCACTCAAAAAGAAAGCAAGCCAGAGGAGGAAAAGAAAGAGAGAGAATGCAACATACACACACCGAAAAACAGACAGACACCGAAACAGGCAGTTGTAATCTAATGCAACGTGAAACAGCCAACAAGCAGCAGCAGCAGCAACCCACCGAAGGAGCACTGAACGTTACTTCCAGCCAGCCGTTCGCCGAGTGTCCTCTCTTTCCAGTACTGTCGCCAATGCCAGTGTTTGCAGCCTCACTTTTGGCCTCGACACTGCTCTCCTCGATCTGACAATATTTGGCCTTTGTGCAAATCAAAGTCAAAGTCTCTACTGAGATCGGATTCAAATTAAAGCTCGCCATTTCTGCCGTTCAAAGCAGGCACTCTGTGCGCTCTGGAACAGAGAGAAAGAGCAAAAGAGAACACACAGAGAGTACAATTATCAACTGAACACAGAGCACTCTGACTTGTGCTGCCTGACGCTCACAAACAAAAAACGTCATCTTTTCATCAGTGTATGCATTGAGCTCGCAAATGAATTCCCCGTCTAGACTGCATATGTTATAGTAAAAAATCTATAATTTCCACTCAACGGTCTTGTGCAAAGTAGCAATTGGTGGTGGCACCATGACCAGTGTTTCAACAGCCACTGACCAGCACCACTAATCACCAGGCCAAGACAAGTTTACAGGAAAACACTCGTTTGAGTCCTATTCAGTCTAGGAGACACTTATTTTTTAACACGTCATCAAGAATGACCCACCGATGTTGCTGCTGTTGGCATAATCAAAATATCGTGAACTCGTGTTTTCCACCGGATATGCATTTTTTTCGAAATGTTTTTATTTATTTTTGTTTGCAGTTGAAGCAAATCGAATTTGATGGTACTGGATGAGTAGTGCAGAACACAAGAAAAGGCTAGTAATGGCTTACATTGACATATTGTTGCTATGATCAATCACCAAAGAAAGGACTGCAGTCTGCTCTCTTGCCTGACGTGCCTTTAAGAGGATGCATTGCCACACAGCGCTACACTTTCTGTGGCCGGCATCATTCGCATTGAGCAATGATGCACGGCCATATTTAATCTGTCGACGTGCAGGCAGTAAAGGGCAACTAATGCCAGGAGATTGTTGCAGAAGGGTCGACAAATAATTACTGTCGTCATTAGTGGTCATTTGTGGAATGTGTGCCAATAACTGATGCCGATGATTGCGATGGTGGTGGTTGCGGTGGTGCTGCTCAGTTGACTAGTGTGTTCTAGCCACAGGCCTCCGTGATTGCTCATAACAAATGGCCTCCTCTGTGGTGGTCATCTTTCGACCCTTCCATTTTGAGAGCATCGTGAAACACCACCGTTTTTTTTGCTTTTTTACCGGCACTAGATCTTTTGGCATTGTTTTCTCTTGTGTAGTGCAATTAGCTGCGTAGTGATACTACTTCTTAATCAATTTTAAGGCGCAATGGCAATTACTGCTGCAGCGGTGCTGGAGTGCATGATTTATGTGTTGGCAGCAAAAGCTTCTTTGCATGCTTCTCGAGTTTTCCTCCTTAAGTGTAGCATAGTGTTTTTGTTGTTGTTTCTGCTTGTTCTGTTTAATTGCTTTACAATTTCACTGACAAAATGCCAATTTGTTCTTCTAAATGGCTGTTCATGTGATATAATTAATATTAAAAAGAAAAAGAACAAGGAGGCAATGTTGTTAGCTCGCAATTAATATGAATTATTGCACATGCACTCGCATCTGCATAATTGTCATCATTGCCTAGTGTCGACTTGCACGACAGTGTGTGGTCAAATGTGTCTGCACTGATGAGAATGACTACTTCTACATTTATACGTCACTAGTAATTACCGTTTGAGGTAGATCTTATCGCACCGGTGAACGCAATGCCAGCCGTTTCCTCTTTACCAATCTTCCCTTAGCCGTGTCAAGAAGTTATTCCCAAGAACTTGTTTGTTTTTTAGCTCTCACTCAGTTCTCATTGACTTTCCCACTTGACCCTAGGCCTGAGCCACCACACAACAGTCAGAAAGATATAGGTGTGTGAAAAGTATCACAGGAAAAGAGAGTGAGCGAGTGAATGAATGAGTGAATGGAAGAACATGTGCATGGCTGCATATGGTCACTTTGCTTGGCCCCAATATGGAAATGAAAATGGAAATGGAAATAGCATGCCGTTGTGGTCAGTTTTCACCGTTCGTCGGTCGCCGCTCTGGACGTGACTGAATCAAATCGACCTTGTTGTTGTCGAAGAGACTGCTGTTGTTCTATATCAGCCGCAAGCATTCAAAAAGCCGTTTGAGTCATTTGAAAGTAGAAGAGAGTGGAAGACAAAGACACAGTGCCACTACTTAACAACAATTTTGCCTTTTGATGGTAGAAACAGCAGCAGCAGCAGAACAAGAGCGCACCTTGATTAGAGGTTCTGCGCCTTGAGGTAGACAACAGTTTCAGTGTCATGGTGTGAAATGGCGGCAAGGATGATGGCAGCAGCAAGCGAAGCGAAGAGCAGACAAATGCAAATGGCACACACGATTGTTCTGCTCGCGCTGACACCTTCCAATTACACGCACTCCACTTCACTACTCAGTTGCGGTCACAGGAAGACGTTCTGGAGAAGGCAAAGTAGAGGTAGGCAAAGCTGGAGGAAGGAAAGCATCTGCATGTGTATCAGCTCTCTGCCACCACCCGTCCTCCTGTCGTCAGCATTGCTGTCCAGTCTCTTCAGTGATTACTATTGGTCACCTGTGCCGGCAATAAAACACCCGGAGACCACTGGCAGACCACTGGCAACTGCTGTTCAGACTACACTGTACTCTCCTTCTCTACACGACACCATCATTGATTGCGCCGAGAAGAGACAGAGATTGCAGTTGATTAGTGGCCGCGCGGTAATTATCGCCAGGCAGCGGAAAACAGTCAGTCAGTTCAATTGCACAAAAATGTATCTTCTCGTGGCACTGCTGCTGCTGCTACTTCTGATGGCTGATGGAGCACAGCAGTGTTGCAGCAACTGCCGTTAAACCTCTGCTTTGCTTTGAGAAACTTCAGCAGCAGCACAAAATTAGCAACTTGTAACTTGTCATCAGTTGTCGGCGCCATGTCGAATGGACATAAATCAATCTGTCGCACGGTGTGAGGAGGTAGCAGCGTCAATAAGTAAGTAAGAATGTAAGTAAGACGACGGTGCACAAATCAGCCAACAACGGTTGAAACACAGCTGCAGCAGCAGTAGCATTGCCTTCTCTTGTGCTAGATGGAAGACACTCAAACGGTCTTACCCGGGTCTTGTAATGTCGAGCGATGTTTGGCGAGAAAACTCACTTAAAAGGCCGCTTCGTCGAGGGAATTCAACAAAGTGTCAGAATGTGTTTGCGTGCAGTATGGCAAAGGTGAGTGCGGCAGCAGTCTGGTGAGGGTACTGCTTCAAGCAGTGTACAGCGGTCATCACCAATTAGGCGACACTGACGCCCGCCAATTAGAGGGTGCTCCACGCGCACGGGGAGTCATACTCACTGCCAGTGACATTGCCAATCAGCGAGCACAAAAGAGAGCACCACAGAGTACGAAGCAAATCCAAATGAAGCCCGTCTGCAAGTGTGACAGTTCTGGCAAGTTAGCCAATTCCCCAGTTAATTGCCTTCATTCGTCGTCTAATTAGCACCAATATCTTCTCCTCACTGCTGCCACTGTCTTGTCAGCACTGTCAGGTTTCAATATTGCCAAATATTCACATTTGCAGACTGAAGAAAGAGAGAAAAGTCAAGCAAAAAAGTGTCCATTATATGTGTGTGTTTGCGTCATGTTGCCATTTTGTCGCAAGTTTCCGCTCTCTTGGCGGGCGACAAAATCATAACCAGACATATATCGTGTCATCTGCTGTTTCGTCTTTGACATGCTAGATTTTCTTGATGATTTTATTAGCCTACCACTGGTGCTTGTTTGCCTGTGGTGAAGTGAACGCGCTTTCTGCTGCTCAAGTGGCGACAACTGGCAAATGGCTCATGTAAATGCAATTCGACAGACATCACTGCTTACCACAGCATTGCCCTCTAAGTGCCCGGTCCTGAAGGTGGTGATAGTGGTGGTGGTGGTGGTGTCAGTGCTTGCTGTGCTTCCTCCTTCCAAAGATCTTCATTTGACCATTTCGTCGTCTTCTTCTCCATTTCAGCACATAGGCGCAGCAACAGTGCCAGCAAGTGTTTTTGTTCTCATTGGGCGCATATTGAGCTAGCTGTCATAAATGTCATTACAGTTTTCTCGGTGCCACAGTGTTTATGACCCATGACCGAAATAGTAGCGACATTGAAAGTGGAGAATAGCCATAAAAACGTGTCATTATAAAGCACTTAGAGCAGCAGGTCAGGCAGTGTCTGCACGGTCGTTCGCAGTCTCATTGACTGCTCAGTCAGCTGCTCCTCGGTCCTTGGCGATCTACTTCTGATACTGATACTGGGGCCCCATACTGTCAGGAGGAGAAGAGACCTCGACCTTTAAGGGAGAATCAAGTATGTACCCTTCGTTTTCTCAAACGATATTTATACTTTCTCAGTCTGTTTACCAATTGTCTGAACCAATAGTTCGGTTGTAATTAAAATATGCAGACAACTCAAGTTGAAGGTGCCGGTTTTTTCTATTAGTATGGCAGTAGCCGCCACTGCACTGATGCATCGCTGAAAACCAATTTGAAAAATGCGAATACTATAGATAAATTACCGATCCAATGAATGAATGGATGATTTTCCAGACACATAAACACGCACACATTCACTGACTGAGACAGGCAAGTGGAGCGATAGCTGTCTCGCCGTGTAAAGCTTGGATAAGCTTTTATTAGAAATGATAAACTAGAGCGAAGAAGAATGAAGAATACTGCGTAGAGAAGAGAGAGAAAAGAGATAAATGTGTGATAAATTTGGGCTGTTTGGGCCTGCAAGATGGGAGATGAATGACTTCTACCGACAGGAATTTGGCTAGAGCAAAAGTGAGCTAGATAAATTAGATCAGGCCAATGGAGTGACGATCGCGGCCGAGAGAAAAGCAGTGGAAAAAGGGAGAAGGGAGACAGAGAGCAGAGAATAGAGAGAGGAGAGGAGAGGAGAAACAGCTCCGAAGATAAGGCAGCCACCAGCATCACCATCAGGAGTCAGGTTCATGGTAGAATGTCAAAGCAGAATCCTCTCTCTTTCTGTCTTTCCCTGTTCTCCCTTTGCTCTTCTTCGTTCGATGCGGCCGTGTAAATGTTTACACGGACAACAATGGCCAGCAGTGTCTGCAAATTAACCAGCAGCTTTTAGCAGTGCTGATGCAGACGAGACTGTGGAGGGAGTCGTTGAAGAAGAGACTGTGGCAACCGCCATCAGCAGCCCAACTGACAGGCTATATTCGGCCAAAGAGCGAAGCAGGCAGGCAGACAGGCATCACTGGGCGCCACTGGCCACGTACCAACAAACAACAACTGCAGCATCACCAATTTGCATACGCACAGGCGGCGAGAGAGTACACTGCTGCTCTTGTCGATGGTCGTAGTGCTGAAAGAAGCTGATGCTGATGCTGCTGATGCTGCTTTAGTGCTCGTCCGGCGCTGTCTGTCCATTATCGGCTGTTCAGTGTTTCTGTCGGCGCACTGGCGCCTTGACACTGCAACACCAGCAAAATTGCCTTCTTGTCACTCACTTTCGATCGATTGCAAATAAATCATAGCCAGTGGTGCTGGCAAGCGGCTTGTAGCTCCTCCGCCTAGTCTTTTTTCTCCATCCACTCCTCCTCCTCATCCTCCATCGGTTCCTTCTTCTTCAACTATTACCATTCGCTACTTGGGCTCTATGCCGGATCTATCGATTTTTATCTGCTCGCTGCTCACCAGGACTCACTGGGCTCGGCGATGATTGTTTTTACCCTAGATGCGATGACGATACTGGGCTCGTCTCTGCTTCTGAGCTGCTGCTGCTGCTGCTGTTGCTGCTGCTTCAGCAGTACTCGCTGGCACTCGGGCCTGTCAGCGGTTGACAAGGCGGCAGACATGGCAGACAAGCCTTTCTACTTAGGCACTTTTTTCCTCTACCCACCAGCCAGCCAGTCAGTCACTCTCATCAGACCCAAAATCTGGAGCTGAAGAATGCAAACAAATTCACAGTCGACACGACTACTCGATCGAGTAGTGGTAGAAGCTGAGCACTCTTTCCCTTCAGACTCGGTCTTTCCTCGCCTGTCTCCAGCGACTTTGACTTTTTTGTTCTTTTTTTCAATCTCATCAGTGTGTCTCATTGGCCACGTCGTGGTCGTCGTCGACGTCGCACGTTGTTCTGGCGCGCGCAAATTTTCCCCTTGCAGCTCTATATCTTCAGCCGCAGCAGCAGCAAAGCTGCCTTATCGAGGGAACAGTTGTGTGTCAAATCGAGTGATTGAATTGCCAGTAAATCTGCACCGTGATATCTTGCTCAAGCACTTCCCTGTGTGTGTGTTTTTGTGTTTTTGTGCGTTTGCTCTTGGTCGTCGTCGCCGTCATCATCGGTGCACTAACACTCTCGCAGTTTCAGTTTTGGTTGCTGTAGCTGTAGTGTGGAGGATAGTGAGCGAGACTGCAGCGTGCAGCCATCCCCTGTCAGGCACTCGCGCGACCCAACTCGCCAGTGTCTCCAGCAACAGCAGCACAGTCTGCATCAGCTGTTTGATTGTTCGATTTCAAATAAAGTTTCCACCCATAAATCATCGTCAGCGAACTTGAACAGCTTTTAATCGACATTTGACTGCTAGGGCTGCTGCGACTGGGGAGAGTGCCAGTCCGGCTGAGGATCACGAGCTGACTTTCAGGTCTGGTAGCAGTGCTAGGGCACCGATAGCCTCTTGCCAAATTGAACCCTCTGCCAACTGGGTAAACATTGGGAAAAAAGGCTGCAGCCAGTCGGGTTATACCGTTTTTTAATTGTGTGCAATAGATTAGTAACAAAGGAGTGAACTGCACATCTCAGTGCACCAGTTGTTTGACGATAGCACTTGGATTAGAGGCAATTAGACCACGAGACGGAAGCAGTTTTGAGAAAAGGGAAAGAGGCAGGGCACACAGGCAGACCAGCCTCTCACCTGGCTCAAGTGGCATTTAACTCAAAGTAGATCTTTTTCAGCGCTCCTGAAAAGCAGATGGACCGACTAAAATTTCTTCAGTCGATTATCAGTGATTGTAAGCAAATTAACGAATGGTCTAATTAATTTTACACCACAGGAGAAGGAGGGGGAGAAAGGCAATCAGTTCATCAGAGACCACTACTCATATTTGGCAGTGCTCTAATTGGATGCCTTATCACACTGGCCTAAAGTCCACCCTTCTCGTCAGTCGACGACGATTGCGTGGAAAATGAAATAGCAAATTAAACGGCAGATTTGTTCTGATGGCAAAGTGGCATCTAGACAGGCCGTTCCGAAGTTACTTTTTGTTGCCATTGGCAAGTCGTGCATTAGGATGCAGTGGCAGTGCTCTTGTCAGCATCACTTCGAGGAGGTAGTGGCACGAGTGGACGGGCTGCAGCAGCAGCCATTTACCAGCCACCGTAGGCTGCTGAGGCTGATAGAGGAACGCTCTGTGGCAGAGAAAGTCGGTCCGTCTCCTCCATTCGGCACTGTATGTCCCTGACTGTTGGCATCCCTTTCGATGATTAATGACATTTAATTTTGTCCGTAACATCCTAAGATGAGCCCCAGTCGAGTGAGAGAGAGAGGGAGATGTGTCTGCTGCCCTGCTGCTGTGCTGACTGGCAGATAGCAAAATGCAAGAGGCAAATATGTCTGTTTCTCCCTCTCTCGCACTGTGTTTGCGTCTAGCCTCTGCACACTTTTTACCATCTTTTCTTCGCTATCGGTGCTAATCATAATTTTTTCACTCTACTCTGGGCTGTCATCAATAACCGTTTCTTCCCAGTTTGCTCCTGCTGCTGCTGCGGTAACCCACTTGAGCACAGAGGCAGCAAATAGGAATTAAAAATGAATTAACTTGTTCCAACTGTACGGGGAGCCTGGTTTGAGTGCTGGTGGTGAGCTTTAATTGACATTGACGCCAGCAAATATGGCAGCAAGCGCAATGGCGTCCTCTTCATCTTCGTCTTTGTCGCTGTCTCCTTACCACGAGACAGCAATTAAATTCAGCCCACTGAAAATGGTGCAAATTTGCAAATTTGTTCTCCTTTTGCTTCTTTGTGTTCTGAGAAAAGTTTTGAGTGAGTAAGTATGGCACCACCGTTCGGTAATGGCACTGTCGCCGATAATGAAAGCATGCATCGATTGCATTGCTAATTTGCCCGTTGTGCGTAAATTAATTATTGTCCTGTCAGAAACATGGCAACAAAGCAACTCTAATGGCAGTGCAACACTCTGCTCACTGTTTACCAGTCAGAACAGCAGTTGTGCACTTGTTTCTTTCTTCTTTTTCTCCATCTCCGCTATACCAGTCATAAAAACGAATAACCGCTCACTCAAAAGTGTAAAGACTTAAAACACACATTGAGAATAAAAAACGTCAGCACAGCACAACAGAACATTGAGACCGATCATCTCAAACTGGTAGGCTCTGCTTAGTCACCAAAGTTGCAAGGGCGGTTTATGTTGAGATGAATTTAATATTATTTTAAACCAAATTTGAAAAGGTCTCAAATGCTGAATCGATTGCATATAAGAAAGAGGCAAAGTGGAAAGTACCTGACTGTGTAAGTAGAAAAAAATATCCAAGAAAAAACTCAACCTTGTCTTCTCGATCAATGTTCTTGCTTGGCGACAAAATCGAAACAGCGCTAAAAAGTGCGAGTAAGAAGAGTTGGCTTTGCCTCACTGACTACCAACTAGCGGTTTCCTTGCTGGCAGTGTCATTGCCTTTTACATTCAGCTTGGTTAATTCAATTTAATTGCCTTCGGCAAGAAGGCCAGTGTGTAAGATGGCGGCAGTGCTGAACAGCAGCAGTGGCAGTAGTAGCCGTTCTTCTACTCACCTCCAAAGCACTTGATGTATGTTCTACCTTTGCCCATGTTGATCAACGAGTATGTCGATCACGCACTGTTGTCTGCTTCTGCTTCTGCTGCCTTTTCAGCTCGGAGCGTAGTGACCAGTGCAAACCGGGCAGTCGCTGACTGGTTAGTAGTCAAATGTCAACATGAAAATGTCTACCGCCGACTAATCAGCAGGCTGGTTCTTTTTTACGAACCGTAGGATACTGTGTTTGTGTGAGAGAAAGAGAATGTAAGTGTGTGTGAGGCCTGTAGAGCAGTCGATGTGAGTGAGGCGAAACAATTCGGCCTTTAATCGATTGCTGCCTCGGTGCTGCTGCTGATGAAAAGGCAGTCAGCGTCAAGCCTGGAGCCGAGCAGAGTCCTGGCAAAAGGAGAAGGAGGAGAAAGGGAGAGGGAGCAAAGCAGAAGGAAAGGAAGTCGTTTACTGTTTGCGTGAGTACGTGTAATTTCTTCGATTTTCACCAAGCTCGTCACTGTCAACAGCGACATCCTCGCCAACAGTTGAAGCAGCAACAGCAGCAGCAGAGTCTCGGTCTTGTGCCTCGCTGGCCACATTCAGCCAATCATTCGCTCATTCGTGCGTGTGTCGACTGCTTGCGTCGAGTCTATTTGCGTGCCAGACACGAACCAGAGTGCTGTGCTGCTGTGGTGGTGCTAGTGCTCAGGAGGAGAAGGAGAAAGAGGAGGTGAAGAAGCAAGACATTGCGGAGACAACACTGCATCAAACTGCAGCCACCGGCAGCCGCAACAGCGCTCTCAATGTAACCAGGTTGTCTTTTTGTGTGTGCATGTCTTAGCCGGCAAGAGGGAGAGCAGGGTAAAAATTAAAACAATTGAGTGCCAGTTGGCGTTTCTAAGTAGCAGTTGCTCCTATGCACAGGTACTCCAATGTGCACACAAACAGAAACTTCAATGTGCAGTGGAAAAGGAGAGAAATATGATAATTCTCATTTAATTCAATTTAAATGTCCTCGTGCACGCCGGGTCGGTGCTACTTGACGGTGCCACTTCGATGGGAGTCGATTTGATTCAATTTAATGGCCGCAGCACTGGTCGATCACTGGTCTGCTACTGGTAAGAAGAACCGGCCCAGAGAGAGAGAGAGGGAGAGAGGGAAAGAGAATGAGCACCAAATGGCAGTCACACTGAAGAATCAGTCGGTAACTGTCACCGGCATATAGTGCAGTCTCCTGGTGCTGGTGGTTGCCAGCTTGCTACCTTGGTCTTCAGTGTTTACCTGCCCTGTTATCGCAGGCACCCACACTCGAGCCATTTGTGCGGAGAGACACGCACTTATTGGTGCCTGTCTTGATCATTGTCCCATCGTTATTAGCAGCAGCAGCAGCAACAACAGCAGCCACCGAACTACTGCTGCAGCTTGTTGTGCTCCTGGCCAGCACTCTTCTTCAGAGCTTGCTTGCTCACACAGACAGTCACATTTCCCTTCCATCATCCACGACCACCACCACCACCACCACCACCACCAGAAACGACCTGTCCTTCCTTTCATTTTCTTCCACACTCCGCCATTCAAGCTGGCAACCATTTGGACTGGCCTTCTTTGTCATTTCCTTTGTCTTACCAAATAGCACCGCCACTCGTCTAGAAGCTTTCACCGCAATTTGGCTGTGTCTTTCCAATATTTACCTACAGGGAAAAGAATTGTATTTCTACTTTCTGAACTTTCTTCAATGGATCTTTTTTACGTTGATCTCTTTTCTTTGTTTTTTAAGAGTCTCCAATTGCATCGCCAATACTAGGCTCGTGTCAAGTCAAAACTTCACCAACACCAACACCACCACCGCCCTCACTCAAAGGTCAGCCAACTTTAAAGTAGACAACAGAACAAATTACCCAAGCTGACTTGTATAGTGTCGGTGTCAAAGAAACAATCGCCTGTCCAGCTTAATTCCCCAATCGAAAGTTTGCTCGTGAAAGGGGCCATCGAGTGAAGCTGCGACCAAATGCGGCACTTGGGCGGCAGGTGGCCAAAGGGTTTCTTTGCTCAATAAGCTTCTGCCAGTGTGCCTCCATTGTCCTCCCAGTGAAAGGGGAAGACAGAGGAAGAAACTAGGAAGCAAAGAGTGAGGCCAGTGGTCAGCGACAAATCGAATCGCAGCAAGCTGCTTCGAAGCCTGCGCCTCCCAGCCTTGTCCATTGTTTGTCTGGTGGAGGCTAAAATAAAGCACCTCTCGGAGGCGAACTATCAGTGCAGAAGCTGTCAAATTAGAGTGCAACCTGGACCTAGCTGGCCACTGACTGCCTTGCCACTGTGCACAACTTCGGGATCACTTTGGGGCCAACGGTGAAAGGTGGAAAGCTGCAGCACTGCAAAAACTCACTAGCTGCCATCGTCGTCGTCGTCGTCGTCGACGTCCTCGCTGCAGCCCTAGCTTCTGCAGTGGCCACCACTGCTGGAGCTGCACTATCCATCACTGGAGCAGACGTGCTTCAGCAGACGGTCATCAGTCGATGGGTCGCCAATAAGAGGCGGTCACGTGTTCTCATTATTGGCCTTGTTATCAGCCACATTATGATTTGCCCTTTGCCTGCCACGTCCATCGACGACGACCCTAATAAGCAGCCACTACCGCTACTGCTGCTGCAGCAGTAGCCACCGCCAACTGCCCACTCCGACCACTGCTAGTCACACAGACAGACACCGATGATGAACGTCACTTCATAAACTGTCCAGTCCTCGCAAGGTACGCATCGAACAACAACAAACAGTCTGCTTTCCGTCTCACTACATTTGCAACCACCGTTTTTCTACCTTCACTTCACCAGCAACTCTCGGCCAGTTCTTTATCAGTGCTTTTTTGTGTCACGTAAACCAAAAAATTGCTATCAGCATCAGGCAGTTCTTTCTTTTGTTGTTGTTGTAATCACTTTAAGGTAGTACGAAAGAAGATGAATTCGTACTTCAACGCCGGCTACCACGATTGGCAGTCTCCTGAGCTGCACCACTACGCTGCAAACCGATTCTGCGGCAGTCCTAGTCTGCCGACGACGGCCACCACCGGCACCTCATCTCAGGGCAACTTGTACGCTCCCAACAATGGCTATCACTCTTACATGCACCACCATGCTGCTGCTGCCGCAGCCGCCGCCGCATCTCCCCAACTGAACAGCTACGCCAGCAACATGGGCTATGGCGCCCTGCCGCCCTCTCCGCCCTCATCGCACTCTCGATATGGCGACAATACAACGGCAACGGCATCAGCGTCAGCAGTAGGCAGCACTAGTCGGGCAGCCATCTTCGGCGGCCATCACCCCCATGCCCACCACCACCCTCACCACTCTGCCACTTCAGCAGCACTGTCTCATTCCTTTTCCAATGCTAGCAATCTGCAATCACATCTCTACGGGGATCATATCGTCTTTGGCAACTTGTCAACTCATTATCCGGTCTCAGCAAACGAACTAGCCTACTCGGAAATTGCAGCCAACAGTCAGCAGCAACTACAGCAGCAGCAGCAGCAGTCGGCCAGCTGCTCCGAACACTTGGTAGGCAACGAGTCATCACTGCGAGATGGCTCTTCACCCGAATCCCATCTTCCAAGTGCAGGCGACAAGTCGGCCAGTGAGGGTGAATGTTCGGCCAGCGAGAACGGCAGTGCTGGAGGTGCCGGTGCCGGAGGAGCTGGCCACATTATCTACCCGGCAGTCTGCCAACTGGCAAAGCTGAGCAGTGGCAATGGCAACAGTGTCCCTTCCTACCTTGACACATCGCCCATACTTGGCTCCGGAAGTACTAGTGCCGGAGGACTGAAAGACGGCAGCAGTCAGCACACCTTTGAGGACAGTTCACCCTCGTCAACGCCGGACCTAAGCAGCGGGCCATCGAGTGCTTTACAGCATCAGCAGCAATCGAGCAAAGCTTTCTTTCCCTGGATGAAGTCCTACACAGGTAAGCCTTTGTTTTGTTGACTGTAATACCGCTAGCAAGCATCCCCTAGTTCAGTTGTAACTGGCACAATAACTGACTTGCATGCCTACTGACGCCTTTCACGGTCACTGCTGCCACCACTACCACCACCATCACCACCATCACTGTGGTGTGCTTATTAATAAGCGGAATTAATAGACTTTTAATTTGCCATTATCTAAATTGATGTAAATCTTGCCGACTTTCAGACAGTGTTAATAGCTACTGGATCATTTGTGGTCATTTTTATGGGCAATTACGGCTCTTAATTTGATTGCACAAGAGCACATACACACACACACTTACTCATTCACTCACTCACTGGCTGCACTTTCTTTTTCACTTACTCAGCCTGTGCTGCTTCTGTCTGTGTTTGCTTCTCTCATTTACCAGCAATGACGATGACTAGCTGAGTAGGTCTGTGCAATGAAAAGCTGCAGTAGGACCATTCGGCAGCAGGGCAGCAAGAATCGTCGTCACCAGAAAGCAAAACAAGGAGAGACAGGGAATATTGAGGCTATATAGCAAACTGCACTGCACGACTACCCACTACTCACCACGGTGCATTTGAAAGTGCTTTGGTGAGGATTCTGCCGCTGAAGAAGGCTCGGGCACCACTTGCCGGTGGAGGGCAGCAAGGCAAAAGTAAATTGGATTAGTGACCCAGCAGCAGCAGCAGCAGTAAAACAAGGGCAACAATGACAGTTTTCTGAGGCAGCAGCACCACCAGGACGACCATTACCACCATCGACTCAATAAGTGGTCGCTTTTGTGGGCACTGTCGCCGGTAGTGGCCGCCGCGTGATCACGCGTTTGTTGAGAATCCCAAAGCAGCGGCAATCGTCTCTGGGTCCCGATCTGCTGCAGCCCCAGCACCCCATTGAGGCAGCCACCTTTTCCTGTCTCAAGTTTGCTATGAGGGCAGAAGTGCCCCTAGCTTCGACAAGCATCAACATGTGTCTGCTCATAAATTACTCGGCACAATAAAATTTATTGGGGGCGCACGCCGAGCCGGCAAACGGCGGCCGCGCGGGCGCTCTTCGGCTGTGCAGTAGTGGTCTTCTTCTCTATGCCCTCACTGGAGGCGCTCTCTTCGCTCTCTTTTTTCTCCCATTTGAATGGCCCACTAATGGCTGTAATGTGCACACAGTGGCACCTAATAAATTTCTTAAATTGCATGTAAATAGTGGTCGCTTTTTGGACAAGAGCAAGCAAGCAAGAGAAAAAAGGAGCAAAGACAATAATAATAACTACCGACACGAGAGGGAGAAAGTGAAAGAAAACTCCAATAAACAAATGGCTCAATCACTTGTGCGGATGTCTAAATAGAGTGCAATTAGGCAGATTTATGTGCAAATGTAGAGAGTAAACTCGCGCAAACGCTTAGCAATTCATCTTTGAGCCAATCGAGCACAATTAAAATCAAATCAATCTCTCCACTGATGTCGTTGAGACTTGTGGTCGCAAGTTTTGCTGCTACTCACTGCAGAGCAGGGCACTTATCTGCATATTATCGCCCTATTAATTGGCCCAATGCCCATCTGAGGACACACTGTCTGCTCTTTTCTCTCTCTCTCTCTCTCTCTCTCTCTCTCTCTCTCTCTCTCTCTCT
>JAALOO010000180.1_pt1 | contig 22928 bp, 15 predicted proteins | sample 7257641 | NCBI WGS metagenome assembly JAALOO01 (sample SAMN14085613, study PRJNA598686) | mite metagenome | biome: ENVO:01001000; feature: ENVO:01001002; material: ENVO:01001226; isolation source: single female mite from University of Michigan culture on fish food culture... ...
CTCTCTCTCTCTCTCTCTCTCTCTCTCTCTCTCTCTCTCTCTCTCTTTCTCCCTTAGCGGCTGTAGTAGAAGAGGGGTAAAGACAAACAGAATGCAAGGGCAAAAGAAAGAAGACAGACAGGCGAATAATACATTTATCTAATAAAGCAACGGAATGCACTTAAATTGAAATAAAATCTTTTTAATGTACTTTCTCACTAGTTCGATGTTTTGTGTCAATCTAATGGATTTCGACATATTATGGTAATCTGTTTTATTATTTATGCAGCCAGCACTGCAACAGCAACGACACACACAGGGCAAGAGCAGAGAGCAGAGCAGAGTTGCTAATGCGCAGAGCTGCCACTGCGGCCAAAGACAAAGTGGACCAGAGGCAGAAGCAGAGACAGGCTCAGCGGCGCTAGCAAAAGCAGAAGCAGCATTTCTCCCCCTTCTGAATCAGTGGCCAAGTGGGGCCCAGTCTCTGGCAATTCTCTGTGCTACTAATCGGTGTGAGTGCTGCTGCAGTTTTCTCCGTCTGGTGGCTGGTGAGCACAGTTGAAAGGCTCTACTGAAGCAAACGCGGCCACCAGCAAATGGAAGTGCCAATTATAAAGTGAATAATTAAAGCCTTTATATTAGCCTTTATGAACTACTCCCTCTGTCACTGTACTTCCTCCACTTTCGCTTTTGGGCAGCAGATTGGCGCCACTCTCTGTCACTAGGGCTGCCAGAACCGCCATCGCCGTCGCCGTCGCCACCAGACACCACCGGCACCCGTGGCGTATTTTGTCCTGGTACTGAGCACTGAGCACCGATGGTGAAGGAAAGAATGAAAAAGAGCAATCAGCATAATGGCGAACGTCAGTTGCTGAAGATCTGCTCACTCACTCATCTCCCTCTGCTTGCTATTTGTATCTATTAATATGTCATCTTGTAATTAGAATTTGATTCTCCTGCTCGGCGGATGGACGAAATTTAATTTGCAGTAATGCATGCCGCCCGGCTTATCTGCTGTATATGCAAACAGACATATCGAGGCAATCGCTTATCGATGGCTGCAATCGAACTCAAGCAAAGACGAGCAATTTATCAAATTAAAGTTCCAGCACTACCTAGTGTCAGAAGAAGGGAAAAGGGAAATAGATAGTAAGGGAGGGAGGGAAAAGCAGAGACACACCGAGTAGAGTAGCACCGGAACAGACTTTCTCTCCCACGTCCACTATCACTCTATGCCTTTCTCTGGCCACTGGTCGCTCGCACATCTGTCAGAGCGCATAATAATGTTGTAATTATTAATACTGCATATTGCCAAGTTTGCTTGGCCAACAAGAGAAAACTAGAGAATAGGAAAAAAGCCATTAGAGAGCTGGCAACATCAGCCACTGCCAACTGGTGACCTGAAACCATTCAGCTGGTGTGGTAATTTGTCTTCTCATTTATACTTTTTGCCTCAATCCGAGGGTAGGGAGAAGGCGAGAACAGCTAAGCGCACTCGGTATTAAGCGACCAAAAAGTGAGTAGGGAGAGAGTACAGCTCTAGTAGTACTAGGATCACCACGTTTCTCTTTGTCGTCGTACTTGTCGTAATATCGCCGGTTATCGACGGCGAATCAAGTTGATTGATTCGAACAAGCAGTGGGATGTGCCAGCAGCAGCAGCACCAGCACACAACACTCTTAGACTGTATATTACATTACTCTACACTCTTCGACGACAGCAACAGCAGTAACCGAGGTGGTTCTTGTATCAACGACACCGGGTAATGGTCGTCGTCGTTGCCTTGTTGTGCTGGCAAATGGGGCAAATGGCGCAGACGATTCAATCTCAATTGGTGATGAATGGCGGTGAATGCGTGTGTGCATGTGTGAGCACATTCCACTGTTCCACGGCTGCCTATTGCACGCAAAGTCTGTGCCTCTCAGTGAGCACGCATCATTTGCATCATTTAGAGGACCAGGCCAATTTGACTGCATTAGCACTGGTCGGTGGAGAGTGCAAAATGCACTCGTGCCACACACTGGGCGCATTCAGTGCTCACTTGCATTGGTTGCTGTTGCCATTTGGCGGCGAATATTCCTACATTGATTCCTCATTCTCCTCTGAGAGCAGCACCACTTTGCGGCATCAATCAAGCGCCCAGCAAAAAGCATTGGCAGAAAGTGCTTGAGTAGCAGCAACAGCAGTAGCCGACGACGACGACAACGACGTCACTCATAATTGAGGGCGTTTCAATTGAAGTTGAAACCGAAAACTCTTTGCTGTAATGAAAATTTATTGCAATCAAATTCAAAAAGCATCCATTTGATCTGATTTGCTTAGTAGATGCAGTGAAAAATTAAAGAACGCTACAAAGTTCATTTGCTTGTTTGCCAAAGTAGTCGTCTCTGTCGTCATTGCTTTATTGGAGTCCTTTGAGAAGGCGCAGATTCGGGTGGCATTGATTTGCTTAACAGGACTAGATTGCCTTTTTACCAGTAACCCTTGTCAGTAAAAAAACAGTCAAAGGAAAGAGAAACAAAGAGTTTACTGCAGAGAAAATAAAAGTATGTTCACTGGAGACAGTTATCTTGAGCGGGCGCTATTTCAGCAGGACGATCATTTCGACATCGACAGCAGACAATGCTCAAACGGAAATGGACGCATCTCTGAGTCGATCGGCTAGTTCACACCGCAGAATTTGGCTGCGGCTAATGACATTTACCATCTTTGAAATGGACTGAGGCAATACGAAACTGAAAAAGAAAGAAAACCAGCAATTCTGCCTTCCAGATAAATACCCGTAAATTGACAGTCGAAGGGAGTGAATTAGCAGATAGCTAACAAACCTCGACACTACTAACACAGTGGTTCGATAAACAGTCAGTGTGTAACAATACTTGATAGCGGCCTTATTGTGCCTCTCCCTTCCAGAAACGACATTAGTAAACGCTTTTCAATTTTCTGCAATAGCAAGAAATGCTGTGAACCAAGCAAAACCACAGAAAAAGAGACACATTTTGAGTAAACAAGCACTCTGCCAAGATTGAATTCGTTTTCTTGTTTATCTTCTTTTTAATAAAAAGTCATTTTAAAATGCAATTCAATTTAGCTGATCAACTGAACTCACTTTGGCAAATGCGCGCCTTTCCATTTCATTTCAATCCAACAGCTTATAAGTTCACCTTTTCAGCAATAGAGGGCGCTTTGCGACTCAACTCAACTTTGTTTTCATTTTTTCTGCCGGTTATTCTGTTTCGTGCTCGGTTTGATTCTTTACAGTAATCCCCAAAATCAAAGTAATCCCCAAGATGACAGATATTAAAATCACTCCATTAGGTAAGTAAATTGTGTTTTAAAAACTGTAGAATAATTACAATGATCATTGTCATGTTTACTAGGCGCCGGACAAGATGTCGGTCGGAGTTGTATTTTGGTTTCCATTGGATCGCAAAACATTATGCTCGATTGCGGAATGCATATGGGTTACAATGATCAGGTAGGGATTAGACAGTAAATAAAAGAGATTAAACTTACACCTTTTTATTTCCAGCGACGATTTCCCGACTTTTCGTACATCACCAACAACGGTGAAACTCTTGACAGCTTTCTTGACTGTGTCATCATTTCGCACTTTCATCTTGACCACTGTGGCGCTTTGCCATTCATGACTGAAATGATCGGCTATTCAGGACCGATTTACATGACACATCCAACCAAGGCAATCTGCCCAATTCTTCTGGTAAATGACTTTTGTTTATTTGCAGCACTACTAACTGACATTCATCTGCTTTTGTAGGAAGATTTTCGTAAAATTACAGTTGAGCGAAAAGGCGAAACCAACTTCTTCACTTCTCAGAACATCAAAGATTGCATGCGAAAAGTTAAAGCAGTCAATTTACATGAAACCGTAATAGTGAATGATGATCTGGAGATCAAAGCCTACTACGCTGGCCATGTGCTCGGAGCGGCAATGTTTCACATAAAAGTGGGCCAGCAATCAATGGTTTACACGGGTGACTACAACATGACTCCTGATCGGCATCTAGGCTCAGCTTGGATTGACAAGTGCCGCCCTGATGTTCTAATCACTGAAAGCACCTACGCCACCACTATTCGCGATTCAAAGCGCTGTCGTGAACGAGACTTTCTCATGAAGGTTCATGAGTGTATTGAAAAGGGCGGCAAAGTACTGATTCCCGTGTTTGCACTTGGAAGAGCACAGGAGCTGTGCATCCTTCTGGAGACTTACTGGGATCGAATGAATCTGAAGACGCCCATCTACTTTGCTATTGGTTTGACAGAGAAAGCCACCAACTACTACAAACTGTTCATTCCTTGGACTAATCAGAAAATTAAGAAAACATTTGTCAAACGAAACATGTTTGAGTTTCGACACATTAAACCGTTTGATCGAAACTTTGCCGACAACAAGGAACCAATGGTTGTCTTTGCAACTCCAGGTGAGTCATTTATAGATGGTTAGAAGTTTTGAGTTTTTAAGTTGCATTTTTAGGCATGCTTCACGCTGGTTTGTCACTGCAGCTGTTTCGAAAATGGGCACCTGACCCGAATAACATGGTAATCATGCCTGGTTACTGTGTCGCTGGAACAGTCGGGTATCGCATTTTGAACAATGCCAAGAGAATTGAGTTTGAAAACAAGCAATTTGTGGACGTCAAGCTGCAAGTGCAGTACATGTCTTTCAGTGCCCATGCTGATGCTAAAGGTGTGTGTGTAAAGTTGTCAATGGAAGTTTACTTGATATAACTTTTTTTTCTGCAGGCATTATGACGCTGATCAAGCAGTGTGAGCCAAAGAACGTAGTTTTGGTTCACGGAGAAAAGTCAAAGATGAAGTTTTTAGATGGAAAGATCAAGGAAGAGTTTCACATTGACTGCTTCTACCCAGCTAATGGTGAAACGATAAACATTGCCACTCAAACATCTTTGCCAGTTGACGTGGACGTGGCCTTCTTGAAGCGTACCATCAACAATGGCATTTCTGATCCAAAAAGGCAAAAGCTGATGCACGGCACTTTGACTATTCGCGAAGATGGCGACAACTTTGAATTTAAATTAAACTCCACAGACAAGCTGAATGAGTTTGGCATAGAGACTTATCAAATTAAATACAAAACTTTTATCAGGTTTGCTCGTGAACCTAACATTGCATTTCTAAGTCTTGAAGAAATTACCGAAGTCATCTATACTATGCTCAAAAGGTACATTCTTGTAAATGTGATAAACAGTTTGCTTACTAATATTATTTATACCTTTTAGCAAGTTACACGACCAGCACTTTATCTCTAAACCAAGCGAAACAAAAGTTCAAATTTCAAACGTCGAAGTATGTGTTCAATATGATTCAGATCGGGAACCAATTCAAGTTGCAATCATTTGGCCTGAGGAGGTATGTCTAAATGTATAAAAACCATATTGCACTTTACTAACTAGTTTTCCAAAATAGGAGGAAGCTTTGGGAAACTTTCTCCTTAGTTATATCCAAGGATTGCGGCAACTCTTTATACGATCTACTACAACCAAGAGTGAATAAATGAAACCATGTAGAAAAGACAACTAATTAAATGCATAACTTTATGCATAAATTTAAGTTAAATGAAATTTGGTAAATTGTGTACAAAAAGTGTTTGGCATGACAGGACAGAAAGCTTTAAACCAAACTGCCACCTACGCATCACTCGTAGTCTGGTCAGCGCTTTCCTGTGCTATGATCTTCTTGAAGTTGTACCGATTCAGCTCCTTTCTAATCTCCTGCACAATAGACTGAGTCTCCTTGCTGAGCTGAATCTCGAGAATGTTTGGCTGGTACTTGGTCTCCTTCAGTGTCTCCTGCGTTCGCACGTAGCTGATGCGGTCGTAGTCAGAGCTGGAGCCATCATCGATGGAGCTGGTGCCCAGGGGGATGAGGCGTTCTCGGTGGTAGACGCCGGGCAGTCCGCTCACATTCGGGTCCGGATATGATCTTTGGTGGTAGTCACTGTAGCCACTGTACGGGCCACCACCGTAATCATACTGACTGCTTTTGTCCATTTTGTTGTCAGAGGACTGGGCAGCGGTTGTTCCACCAGTGGCATTTCCTCCTCCCCCTTCATTTTCTTCATCCTCATAATCTTCCTCGTCTTCCTCCTCCTCCTCCTCATCCTGACCATAGTTCCAGTGAGATCGGTCTTTCACCTCTTTACTTCTGGTCGAGTGCGAAGGCATGACCCGGTTAATATCTCGATTAATGGACTCCAGCCACTGTCGCCTCTCTCGTCGGTGCTTGAGGTACAGCAGAGCAATGAGCAAAAGACAGGAGGAGAGGACCAGGAGGAGGGTGATTAGCCAGCCTAAGCTGAACCAGCTGATCAGCGTCGCCGCCGCCGAGTTGTGAGGGGTGCGCCCGTCGTCACTGTACCCTGCAGGTAATCAGTGGCATTAATATCTCATTAGTAGTGTGTTTCGAAGCGTCTTACGTCGAACTTTGTCCACCACCTCGTAGCCTGTTTGATTGTAGATAAAGTCAGTCGAGGCGAAGCTCATCACCTTGACGGCATCCTCGAAGGGCAGCAGTACGCCGTCCCTCTCCAGGTAGTAGATAGCGTCGATGGTCTGCGATGAGTTATCCACCTGCAAGTCCCATATCTGACAGTGCAAACAAACATGTATTTTCCCCTTTTTAATGAATGTGTTTGTAGTTGGTAAACAATATTTAGCTTCTTACCGTCACATTAATGGTGCCATTTCCAACTGTTGCTGGCGATGATAGTGTATGCCTCCTTTTTACTTGATGACTTAAATGCTCTTTTTGCCGGTTTAGTGCGAGCTGATAAATCTGCTGAAGAGTCTCTTGAAAATGTTTGCTGAGATTGCCCCTGTTGATCGGTGTGGATTCACTACTGCTATTCTGCTCGTGATTCCGGAACACTGAAAGTCAAGTCATTGGTTTTAGTTATTGGTGCTTTGGACTTAAAAAACAATGTTTCCGACCTGTTCGCAGAAGAAAGTTTTCCAGCCAGTTTTTTGAAGATGCTCCAGTTTGGATATCCGGTCCAGTTACGTTTCCGGCCGGTTGTTCATTGCTGGCGGTCTGATTAGCGCCATCACAAGGGCACTTTGTCGATGAGGTGGAATTGCTAAAGGCGACTGCAGGCGAAACGTGTCTTTCAATTACATCGTGTCTATTTGCATGTCCAGTAGATTGGATTACCGCTCGGAAGTGATGGCTCGCTTGGCCTAATGCTGACCACCGGCGTGTGCACTGGACCAGTGACGTGATCGACATTGCTCTTTGTCTGCTGCTCTTTCTGCTCCTCAGACTGCTCGCTGAGATGGCTCGTTGAGATGGCTAAGCTCGTTGTTGTGATTGCTATTCGCCGTGATTAGTTATGTCTAATTATACTATCGTCAATTTAATGATTCATCAAATTTTACCCGGTGGTAGTGTAGATGTTGCGATGGCGGCTGAAGGCAATTTGGAGATTGTGCTAAAGGAGGGACTCAAGTGTGGCTGAAGTATTGATTCAGAGGCTGTAGGAGTGATGCTGCTGTTGCTATTGTCCAGTACCACGGGGGTGGTGTGAACTGAATAGGAGATGACACCACTGGACTCAACTGGAATCGGCCCATCGCCAGAGTGCTCGTAGTAAAAATCAAAATCAAACTGAGGCCACTCTCGACGCATTTCAACGCAGTTGGCAGTGCAATTGTCGGAAGCTGTGGATGGGAAAAGCGAGAGTGATTAGCATTAATGCCGATGATTGATGACTGGAGTATCCAGTAGCACTTACCACACTGCCCAAAGTGTACGGCCAGTAGCAGAAAAGAAAGTATCACATATCTGGGACCTAAACTGTTCATCGTGCACTGTGGCACTGACTGACTTTTGAGCTGAAACAATCAAACTGTGGAATGACCAGTCACTGGTGGAGGCAGGAAAGGTTTGAGAGAGAAAGAAACGGCAGTGACACTTTAGGTCGAGCATCAACCTATGGCAAAGCACACAATCGTTCAAGCGTTCACTCACGAATCCTCAACTGCAACAGCAACAGCAGAAACAGAACGTCGACACCCATTGTAGTAGTGAGGAAGGGTGACTCGTCGGAAGAAGTGCTTGCTAATAACTGCTGCTCACAGCTCAGTGAAGCCATTGTCTGTCATGCAGATTAGTGAGGAGGCACTTACGCAATACATTGCACTGGTGGTGGTCACCGCAGCCGCATCCTACATGCATTTCCGCTTATGTGACCGCGGTTGTGGAAGCTAGTGTTGGCTTAGTGGACAGGTGCAAAAGGTGAAACAGTATGGGTAAATGACTGCTGGCAAAGGAAGAGGGTGCTGCAACAATGCTGCTGAATCATTGAACAACCAGTTCTCGAGTTTGGGTTGGCCAGTGAGTTTGGGTGAAGAACAGATTAAGAATAAACCAACACAAAAATGAAAAGATAACTTGTAAGCGGGTGTTGTGCAGTTTTGACTGTTTTGCTCTCCTCTACTTTCGTCTGCATTGGGACTTTGTGTTTGCGTGACAGGTAGATTCGCGCCAGTACCATGGCAATGGAGTGAATCACCAAAGGCAAAGTTACCTGAAATGAGTCAACTATATAGAATTAGACTTTTTTTATTGACAAAGTTCAAAGTGCATGTCAGAGTGTACTGGTCAATTTAGAGTGCACCACAACAACATTTTTTTGTTTTTCAACAACAATACCGCCCATAGTTAGCAATTGGCAGTGCTGCTTCAGCAGTTTCAGTGGCCACTGAAGAGCACTTGAGGTAGTAGTCGCCGGCAAATGGTGGTCCTCGCTTGGTCGCCGACTGACACGAGTCGCACACTGCATCGGCCACCGGTGAACAGGCATGTAGGGTGTACAGTGTCGGACCGCACTGCGAACACCGCAGACACTGCTGACGATGGGAGTGATGAGGGGTGTAGGTGCCACCCGGACAGGAGCTGCACAGTGTGTCCTGCTCACGAGTGCATCGACTGGCCATGAACTGACCAGGGCTGCAGCGAGAGCACTTCAGCGAGTGATGGTGCCGGTGTCGGTGCTGTTGTTGTTGTTGTCTCTGTTTGCGTACCGCCTTCTGAGCCCTTCGAATGCACTGTCGTCTCTTGCGACCTTTGAGCGTCCTGCGACACCATCGACGAGATGCACGTGGTGTCAGGTTGTCGGGTGGATCGGGAACAGTCGAGTTGAAACGATTTGCGCCATTTTTAAGCAAATTCGGTACAGAACTTTCAGTTTGATTAAGACGAACTGTTCGTAATAACTGGTTTTTAACTGGCTTTTGGTTCACCCTATCCTTTTGGCGATCTTTTTTTAAAGGTGAGTTTTTCGGATCAGCTATATCATTTTTCTGCAGAACTTCCTCGTTTGTGCTGCCCTGAATCAATAAAAGGAGAGTTGTGAATACTACAAAAACAAAGCCAATGGTGATGACCGAGTTGAAACACTTGTAAAACATCATGTTGTTACAGCGAGTGATTGACACGATGCTCATCGACGACTGCAACTGCAAAAGGCACATATCCTCGGTTTAAGCTTGTCCATGTCGATGCCAATTTTAGGCGATTAGTCGTCTAGACAGATAAGGTTGTCATGGTTTAGTTTATCACAAAAACACTAAAGTAAACATTGAGTGACTGAGTACGGAAAGATGGTAGGTACCCCCAAAATAAAACAAAGTGAGACGCCCATACAAACACACACATGGCACAGTATTTGCACAGCGTCCACCACTGTTACCAGTGCCCATTTGACCTTTCGCATGACCTGCTGCTGTTGTTTCTGCCAGGTGAGCTATCACAAAATAAAAAAATAAAATAGACAATTTTGTTTAATATAATTCAACTAGATTATATTTATTAAATTGTAATAATTAAATTCATAATCATTAACAGATGAACATTAGAAAATGAGAGAAAAAGGGAGACAATATTTTGTGCTATTGAATCAGGTGGGTCAGGTTGTGGTTGTGGTTGGGTTGGGCTGTTTGGGGGCGGTTTGTGGTCAGTGGTTGAAAGTGGTGATGGTGTTGGTAGTTTTGGTGGTCGTATGTACAGTAACTGGACTAGAGACATATTTGCGTAGTTGGAGTTGCCGTTCCGTGCCGGCAATTCACAAAGTTTTGTATAGACTCTGGTCTGTATAGTCCAATCCACTTCTTTTCTAAAAAGAAAAATGAGTGTGTGTGCGTGTTTTCTTGATGATGAAATGATGTTGTTGAAAACTCAGGTCGGTCACTGACTGACTTGGGTACTTACAAGCGTAGAACTTAACAGCGACGGTAATTCAGAGAGCATAAATATAAATCAACGGCGGTGAATAGACAATTTGCAAATAAATAATAATCATCCGGACAAAGGTAATAATGATAAATAAATAATTAAAATAAGTAATTCGTAATGCCAACAGAGATGCGTAAGAAGAAAAAGGAAAAGAAGAAGATAGAGACAACAGTGTGGGAGAGTGGGAGAATCTTGGAGATGTGCAAACGAAACAGAGATAGAGGATAGTAACTAGCGAGTAGAGAGAGAAAGTGAGAGCAAAAAAGTGAAAGAGGGGAAGAGAAAAAAGGTGGCATTCTTGTTTGGGACCAGAGAGCCACCGTCGGTGGATGATAACATCACAGGGCACAGAGACGCGGCGTAGAAGAGAGAAGTTAGAAGACAGAAGAAGAAGAATACCACCCGGTGAGTGAGCAGACAGCAAAGTGGCGCCCAGTGCCTTCCGATCAGCGGTGGTGGTGATGGCTTTGGTGGGGAAAAGAAAGTACAGAGAAACACTGGCACTGTTGTCGTTTTTTCGCCGTCCGGACAATGATGTGAAGGACAATGGCCGCTGAGCATGCGACAGTGAGCTCTTCGAGCTGTCGATCGACTGTCAATGTGTGTTGTCGTCAAGGCTCTTTTCAGCTGACACGGAGTAGAAAAAAGAGGTTTTGGCTCCAATGTCGTTGATTTGAGTGCCTCAACAGACAAACAGAGACAGAAAGAGAATAGTAGAAGAATATAGACATTTCCGACTAAATGATTCGCCGCTCTTTGGGAAACAGTGAGAGAGTGAGGGAGGAAGAGAGAGATAGAAAAGAGAGAAAAAGTACAAATCGACAGTAGAAAAGGAACGATTAAGTAGAAAGTTGAAGAAAGGGATGGCAAACGGGGGAGCAGAGTGGTCGACCGAAGGACTACTACACGTTCAAAGAGTAGTACGATGCCATGTCGACATTGCCCTGTTTGCCATCGACTAGATTAACTCCTTTCGAATCGGGAATCTTGCCGCCAAAGGGCGCTCCACCACCACCAGCGGCCACTTCTGCACTGCCACTGGGATGGTTCGGTGAGAAGCTGGAGCCCTCAGGGACGCCACGCACACCCTCAACTTCGCCGCTCAGTGGCCTTGGCCCTAGCACCTGGGCACCGGGAGGCAGTGCCACTCGACTGACAATGACGGTTTGCTTTTGCTGTTGATGTTGCTGTTGTTGTTGTTGCTGCTGCTGCTGCTGCTGCATCTGTCGCTCAAGCTGCTTCTGCAGCTGCAGTTTCAGCTGATCTCGAGACAGTGTGGCAGAGGTGTGGTTGGCCATTCCTGGAGCGCCTCCATTAGCGTCCATGCAGATCAAAGCTTCACCATTGGGCATGGTAGTTTTGTTCATCGACGGCGTCGCCTGCAACTGCCGTGGTAGCGTCTGTGCCTTTCCCAACTGGTGCATTTGCTGCTGCTGCTGCTGCTGTCCATTGGGCCCGTTGTCACTCAACTGCACTTCACCCATCTGCTTGACAATGGAGATCATCTGCGGTCCATGAGGACCATTGCCCATTGCCACTGACTGACCGACAGTGTGGTTGAGGCTGATAAACTGAGCATTCTTCGGAATGGTGCCATAGGCAAGGATGGTGTGATTTCCGCCACCCCCCGGTTGACCTTGCTGTTGCTGCAGTTGTTGCAACTGCTGTTGATGTCCAACACTCATGGCAATCAACTTCTGCTGCATACTGCCTCCGGCTTGCTGTGAGCCCATATTCTTGGGCAACGTTCCCGAACCGGTCATCTGCTGAATAATCTCCGTAGTGGTGCCAAACTTTGGTCGAATGCCGCGCACTGATGGTCTCCGAGCGAAGCCAAAGGTCGGATCATCGTCCTCGGTGAATGAGTACCGCTTTTTTATGCGATCCGTACGCTGCTGCTCCTGCTGCACAAACTCCTCCAGCTCGTCACGCTCTTCAGCGTTGAGATCGATGCCGCCCAGTTGACTAGTTCCACCACCAGCAGCAGCACCCAGCTTGCCAGCCTCCTCCGCTTTGAGCAGTACCTGTGGGTAGGCGTAGAGGCCATCACGTCGGCGAATCTCACTAGGATTGGGAAAGTCAGTGTGCCCGCCGTGAAGCTGCTGGTGCTGGTTGCTGTTCACGTCCACAGTGTGGATCTGCCCTGGAGTGGGCGTGGGCGCTCTGAGCGAACCATTCGGGTGCTGTTGGTAGGCAAAAACTGCTGCCGCTTGTTGGTGCCGCTGCTGAACGTAGTACTGATACGGTGGGGGCGGTTTGTTTTGTTGCTGCTGTTGTTGCTGCTGCTGCTGTTGCTGTTGTTGTTGCTGCAGATGATGTGGATGCGGTGAAGCAGTGTGGAAGTGCATTATTCGAGGCCCCAGCACTGTGCCCTGCGGTACCAGAATCCGGCGAACAGGAATAGACACCGTCGAGTGCTGGTCGCCCTGAACTGGAACACCGTGTGCTCCGCTTAGTGTCATCATCTGTGGCATCGTCTGGCCACTGCCAGCACCAGGCGGGTGGTTGTTGTTGTTGTTATTGTTGTTGTTATTTGGCGAAGTTGATGATCCTGTGGCGGACATGTTGGCGCCATTAGCACCGGAGGACGTGGGCGCCTGTTGGCTGTTGATCACAATTTGGCGTGGGTTGTAGATCACAGACTGGGCGCCGGTCTGCGGATTAGTTTGCAGAATGTACTGCACCGGGCGAATTGTCTGCACGCCATTGGCAGCCGAATGCTGAATGAAAGCGTACGGATAGCGGTACACCACCTGACCGGGTCGAATCTGAGCGGTTCCACCGGTGCTCAGGTGGTGGTGCAGTGGATGGCCATTGGCGCCCACGACGCCGCCGTTGTTGTTCACCAGACAGATCTGGGGACCGGGAGGACGAGGAGAAAGTTGCTGCTGCTGCTGTTGTTGTGATGGTGGGCCTGGTGGAATTGACATGTTCACATGACTCACATAAGGCCCATTGCTCATTCCAGCGGCCGACTCGTTGCCCAATGAGGAGGAAGGCACCGTAAAGTTGTTGCTGTTGTTGCTGTTACCGGATGCATTACTGCTAATCACCGAGTTGTTGCTGGCGTTGAGGTTAATGGACAGTTGAGCAGGAGTGCAACCAGCCTCAGCGAGCATCTTCCCAGAGACGAGCATCGCTGGTCGCTGGCCACCGCCGCCGTACTGCAGCAGGTACTCGTGCTGCATGTTGCCCGAGGAGGAGGACGATGAGGTGGACGAGGAGTTTGGCGACACTTGGTGCAGTTGCTGGGTTGGACTAGTGGACAGCTGGTGCGACTGCGGTGGTTGCTGCTGCTGTGGCTGGCCGATGTTGGTCACCACTGACAGCGTCTGTGGGGTGTTGTTGTGCAAACTGTTGGCGTTGGTGCACACCAGCGAGGAGGTGGAGGAAGAGGTGCTGGAAAGCGACGACGAGGATGAGGCTCGATTGGCGTCCACGATGGTGTACAGTGGAAAGCGCACCGGAATCAAATGACTAGATGCTGCTGCCGCTGATGCTCCATCGCCAGTGGCCAGTGTGGCTCTCTGCTGTTGCTGTTGAAGAGTAGTCTGGCCAGGAACAGTAGCACTGCCACTAGCACCAGGCCGACCGTTTTCATTTGGCACATGTTTGTTGTTTACATTATTTGGCGGAATACTCGAGGAAGAGGAGGCGGCGGCGGCGGCGGCGGCTGAAGAGGCTGCAGCGACGGCAGCCGCTGCCGCTGAACTCTGCTGCATCATACTCTCGTAGAACATCAAGTTTTGTCTGAATTTACTGACAATCGAGTGCTGTTGCTGCTGTTGATTGTTCTTCACCGTCTGCTGTTCACCCTCTGCCGCCGAGCTACTGCTCGCCTCTGCACTACTACTTGAGCTGTGGTTCAATCGGTTCTCGTGGTTTACATTGCCGGACATTTGGTTGTTGCTGCCACCCAGTGATGAACTGCCTCCGGTCGCATTCACTGTGGCCATTAGTTCGCTGGTGTTCTCGTAAAGAACGGCATCACCAGCAGCCACACTGCCCCCTTTCCCCGCCATCTCTCCGTCTGCTGTTTTGTCTGGCGGGAGGGCAGCTGTGTCTCGTTTGCCACTCTCCTCAAAGTGCACCCCATTTCCGCTGGCACTGAGCAGACCACCAAGCTCTCCGTTGCTTCGATTCTGCACATTTTCGTAAATGTTATCTTCGACCGAAAAAGATTTTTTGTTGTTATTGTTGTTGTTGTTGTGATGCTGTTGCTGCAGCTGCTGCTGGTTAATGAGAATGATGGTGTCCTGCGAGGTAATACTGGAGTCACTGGCGAGGTCCTGCAGTGAACCATTTGGACTAGAGCCGTCAATGCAGCAGGCCTCATCGTCGTCGTCTTCCTCGAGGTGACCCGCATTGAGCAGATATGAGTTGAGTTGGTGGTGAACGGGAAAGTCCTCCGAGGAAAGCTGCTCGTCGTAGGAGAGGTGGTGCTGGTGTTGCTGCTGGTCGAGCACCTCAAAAGCGTAACCATGTCCCTTGGCACGGTCGTAGCCCTGCTGCTCCAGACTCTGGTCGCCGTTCAGCTGCTGATTGTGGCCGCCATTGTGATTGCCCTCAGCAGCAGTGGGCAGGCTGATCTGACTGCCGATTGCCTGGAGAATGTCATCCTCCTTTAGCACTCCGATTATCTGCTCCTCTTCAAGGCTATCGAGATTGTTATCGAGAATCATCGACTGCCATTTGGAGTTTTGGCCACCAGTGTGATCGCCGGCATTAGCCACCAGCATCGAGTTAACGTGACTCTTTTTGTCGTTGTGGCTGTTACCCTTTGAAGATCGTGGACTAGGATTGCTGGCGCCATTGTTGCCTCCTCCTCCTCCTCCTCCTGCCGAGTCACTGTCATCGTCTTCATCGTCGATGTAGTCAAAGGTGACCTCATTGCGGAAAACGCCCAATGAGTTGGCGATAAAGTCGCGGTAGTCAGGAGGCGGCTCAAAAGCGAGAAAGTCCTGATACTCGGCAGGTGGCTCAAACATGTACTGCTGAAACTCCATCAAATTGAGCTCGGCGGGCGACTTTAGCGCAATGATCTGCGGCATTTGGTTGTCAGGCATCTCGTAGAGGAAAACCTGCATTGTCTCACTGAATTTGACCCGTTTGTTGTGCGATTTGATGAAATCCTGGCTAGGGTCGATGCGCTTCTTGATCAGTGATTTCAGCGCTTTTGCCCTCTTCTCAGCGCTTTCCGCCGAGCTGGGCGTAGTGTTGGTGGTGGTGTTGGTGGTGGTAGAGTTCCGAGAGGCGGAGGTGGACGAGGACGAGGAGGAGGACAGTGAGGAGGACTGTCCGTCCGCCGTATGGCTCTCCTCTCCGTGGCCATTTTTGTGTTGGTTGCTGTTGTTGCTGTTGTTTGTCGGGTGCACGGCACAGGAAGTCATCGTCACTTGCGAGGTGGTTGGTGGCTGTGCGTGGCTCTCTGCGACAAAGCGGGGAAGTTTCTCAGCTCAACGACCTTTGCTCCCGATTGTTGGTGGCGGTAGTTGCCATGTGCAGTTTAAAGTGAAAAGAAATTTCAATAAAAAAGTAGTCGTTGTCGAGGCAACAGCAACAGCAGCAGTGAAGTAAAAGAGAAGATTCTTTCTTCTCACAATGTAATTGCTGTGACAATTTGCAGTGTTTCTGCTGTTGGCATGTTCAGCAGTAATGCGTGCCTCACCACTTCTTGCTAACTAGCAAATGTGTGCGCATTTAGCCAGTGTGCTCAGAGCATGGCCATCCTGTAAGGTGTAGAAGTGGAGAAGGTGAAGTGCACAGTGTCGTGGTCACGGCTCGTGGCAGTCAACAACGACACTTGTTTGCTCTGTAAGGAAGGAAAATGAAAACGAAACATTAGCATTGGTTTCCGCTGAAAAAAGTGAAAACAACTGCATGATCGCGCTGCAGCGTTTGCATCTGTCGCAATACTGCTTTGCTAAACTTTTGTTTTGTTGGTACCCGTGTTTACATGATCAGCAGGGGTCAACATTGAAACAATGCGAATATGTGTCGAGTCACCGGAGAGGAAGTGTGCTCGAGGAGGATCTAACGCAGCAGTGGTCAGTGGCTCAATCAACAGTGGTGATGCTAACAAGCAGCAGCAGGGTGACTCGTATTTGCACAGATCAACTGACTGAAAGGCGAGACCATTTTGCTCGACTTTCGGCATTCCGGCATTACATCAGACCTCAACGGCACCAGTGGCCGCCAAACGGGCAAACAAACAGAGTTCCCTGACCTACAGTCAGTCAGTCAGTCTGTGTTGGCGTCGCCAACTGTTTTGCCAGCCAATTAATGAACCGTTTCGGCAAACAAGCGGCAAATAAAGTGGCCCAGGAAAGCACGTATGGCTCAGTTCTCACGGCAAAAAAAGATGAAGGAGAAGATGGAGACAAAAAAGAAGAAAAAAGTGCCGCCACATTCAATGGCACATTTTCAATTTTAAGTTTGACTTGCTACTGTCAGAGAAACCGTTAAAGAGACTGAAAACCTTCACTGAAGATCGATGACAAAGAAGAAGAAAAGGAAAAAAGAAGAGAGAGAAAACCCAAATGAGCAAGCAAAGAGAAAAGAGACGGGGCTCACGTTCGCAGCGAACAGTTGGAGCAATGGGCGCCTGCCTGATTCACTTGGAAAGAGCGCCAAAATCAGGGCACTTTTCCAGTGCAAAGACAAAAGACAAAGGAACGGCCAAAATGTGTGTGAGTGTGTTTGTGTGTTGAACTAATTGCGAGAGGGCAAATATGGCAGCAGAGGCCATTTGTTTGCCCACCAAAAGCAACGGCAGCAGAAACAGCATCAGCAGAAGAGGACGTTGCACAGGAGACAAAGGGCACTGGGCAGTCCTGTTAGGCACAATCACAGAGCAGACTAACTGCAGCAGTGACACTGATGGCTACGATGATGGTCACAAGTGAAAGTGAAACAGTGTGTGTGCAGAGTGCAGAGAGTGCGGCTCCCGACGAGTGGACGGATGGAGACAAATCACCAACAGCAAAAGTTGCTGCTGCAGTCGACAATGTAGCAAACAATGTCGGTGTATATCTCTGTCAGTGGCAGTGGGCACACAAACACACAAACACAAACGCTCATACAAACCGATTAGACGGGAAAGTGGGCGAACAAGGCAGAAAAACAGAAAGAGAGCGGAGAAGACAGGAGGATGGAAGATGCGCCCAGCTGATCGGTCAGTCGGCAATCACAATCACCACTGCCCTGGTCGCTGGTGATTGCCAGTGGCCAGTGTGTCTCAGTGTGTCTGCTTGGGGTGTCATTGCCGCCGTATAAAAAGAAGTGAACAAATACCGATAGATGATGATGATGATGACTGCTCGATTGCTGCGGCTGCTGCCGTTGCTGTCCTCTTGCTCATTGTAACCACTGCTGAAATTGAACAAAAACTCGGAAAAAAGGCGAGCACCACAATAGCGGAAACAGGAAGGAGTTTACATTGGCGCAGTGAGCACTAAAGTGCAGCAGTGTTCGGTTGTTGTTGCTGCTGTTACTACAGTACAGGTCACCTCACTTCCGGTGGTGAGCAGTAGTTAATACCGCTCAGCCTACGCCTACGCCTGCAACTGTCCTCTGCAACTGTCCACCTGCACTGCTGTTCTGTCATCGTCGCCGGCACCAGAAACCAAATGGCAAAGGCAAAACAAAATCTAGACACGAAACAACAGAAAGAGAGAGAGAGAGGCTTGACATGCACGCGATCTTGTCGACAAGAATCGGAGACGGTGGACAACAGAAGCGGCAGTGTAACGCTCTCCATGTTGTAGTTAACTGTTACCGAATGGAAGAATGAATGAATGCATCGTCGTTATGTTCTCCTTTCGATCCGCCCACAGGCGCACACAGGCACAGACTGCAGTAATCACTTGGCTGCTTTTTTACCGCCGAGGATCGAAGTGAGGCAATTGAATGGAGCGCCCGGCAGTGGATAAAAGGAAAAGAAGACGAGAGGCGGCAAAGTAGCGTGTCTGTTCCTTTCTGACAAATGACATGATTTGATGCCGTGTGCCACAGCAAAAAAGAAGAGAGGGAGACTTTGTCGGCTTGGGACTAATCCAATCACATACCTTAAGGGAGTGTGCACTGAGCTGATGCCACTGCTGCAGCAACAGCAATCATTCCTCCAGTGTGAACTAACACACATCGACACCTCCTGTTTACGTCTGTAGCCAGTGGCAGTGAGGAGGAAAAAGTAACGGATTGTAAGCTGCTGTTATTGCAACTGCAGCAATCAAAGCAGCGTCGAAAGGCTAACAAACACACAGAGACAGACGTTTACTCTGGGCGCCCTAGTCTACTGCGAGTAGAGCTCATTCAGCGGCTTTTCAAACACAGACAGGGAGACCACAGTTTCCTCTTGTTTGCCAAATTACCCGTTGCTCGTCTCCAGAAAGCGCCAAAACGGCACAGATATAACCGAAGTAGATAGAGGAAAAAAGCGAAAACTGCCGTCAGTTTCCGTCATAATGAACAACAGCAGCATCAACGGTAGCAACTGGGCAACTCTCATTTAGTTTATCACCGTACTGTCAGGTGCTCAGGAAGTGGGGACTGCGCCCATTCACCACCACCACCACCATCACTGGCCGTTTCCCTTTCCCTCTTACCGGAGAGCATCATTAATCACGGGCGTTTCAGGAGCAGCAGCAGAAGCGGAGCGCCGAGGCGAACCTCTTGTGACCCTTTTTGTTTGCGCCTGTAGTGTTTATGGACGCAGACTAAGTGTCGCCCGGCTTGCTCATTCACTCGTGCGTCAGCCCTAACTAACTCTGCTTTGAGGTGAATTCGCCTTCTCACTAAGGCCGATAGCCTAGCCACCCCCTCACTGTTTACCAGTGCCGATTGCAGAGTGAACACGATGCAGTCGATGTACGATTAAGATGATTATACAAAGTAGCAGAATAGAAGAGGAAAAGGAGGAAAAAGATGAAAACATACACAGAAAAGAGAAGCAAAACAAAAGATAATAAAAGACATGCCAATAAATTGACAGAACCGCTCGGGTGATCAATTAGTTTAATTGAGTGCACCATAAACTGCTCGTGTATGTGTATGTGAGTGCTCGGCAAAGACAGTGCATCAGACAGAGCATCACAGCTAGCGAAGGTTGTGGCGGAAACGGAGCAGCATGACGCAGCAGACGACTCAGTACCCATCAGATGGATAGTACAGTTGCCGGCACCAGCAGCGGGGTCATAGCTGGTGTGCTATTCCACCCAAATACTATGATGCGGTCGTGCTGATGATGGCGTAAGATGGCCTAAGAGAAAGGCTGCTGCTGCTCGACATTGCTGTACGCTGATGTTCTAGCTGAATCGTGATACTGAGCGCACACTGTGTTCAAACGGATACCACATCATCAGTTTTGGTTGCTGCTGGCTAACTTAACATTACTACTACACGTCTGATCCAAAGCAAGAAGAGAAAAAGAGAAAGAAAGAGAGAGTTGGCAGTGGATAGAGACAGGGGCAGTTCGGTGCATTTGGGTGCAGTGCCGCAGTTAGGAGTGTAAGCCACGAGACAGCCCTTCAGCCCCCTTTGCCGCAGTTGGGTACTGCCTGCCTGCAATGAAAATGTGGCGTGCCAGAGGAAGAAGAGGGAAAGGAGAGATAGAGCTCGCAAGCGGGGACGACAGCAGTTTGGCCAGAGCTGTACAGCGTTGTGGTAGTGCACACTGTGCACAAGTGGTGCCAGAAGCGGCGACGACTGTCGAGGACGACAACTAGACTGATTTTTTGCGCCGAATTGGCGAGCTACATGATTTTACTTTCACTGCGCTAAGCCAAACTTGCAGCTGTAAACAAAAAGGAAAAACTCCGTCCCTCTGAGTAAACTACAGTGCTGAGGGACCACCAACAAAATCATGTAGCTCGCCAATTCGGCGCAAAAAATCAGTCTAACGACAACGCCGGCGACTTGCCGTCGATTGTCACTTCACCGTACACTCACAAGCACGAGCACATCAGAAGAGATGATGAACGTGACAAAACTGACAGCGATTTGCCGGTATGCGTCTGGGTGGTGGTGATGGTAATGGCACTGGCGTTGGTAGTGTGTGGTCTGTGCGGCGTATCTAAACAGTGGCAGCAGAATGGAAGCCAAATTCGGCAGTGCTGCTACTGCTGCTGCTGCCGTTGATGATGATGATGGTCGAATGTAGTGCAGAGAATGTGTACACTGCAGTGTACGTACAACACACACAAACAACACACAGTCTCTGGCAGAGACAAGCAGCTCCTAATTATGAAATGATGATGATGATTGGGAGGCATTTGTGGAATGGTGTGTGTCACTGTCTGTCGGCGCCATTTGCATTGCTAACCTACAGCCTCAGCAGCAGAAGCAGAAGCAGTTCCTTCTCTTCTAATTAGAGCATCGCGGTAAGGTGGTAGTAGAAAGAGAGCAAAGCCACTGAAGTGTAGTCTACAGTGTCACTGGCAGAACAAAGCACAGTCAAGAGAGAGACTGAGTCTGCTTCAGCATCAACATCAACACCATTTGCCCGCCAGTGACGCCAGTGAGTTCTGCTCGTGAGCACCGTGAGCACAATGTGTGCGCACAGTTCTTCACCTGATGCCATAGCAAGTGCTGCTTATTTTGTCTGCTGGCCTACATTGTCTCCGATGTGGTAGTGTCCACGGGCAGTACTGTCTGCTGCAGTTGGCTTGTTGCGGTCATCATCACAGTGGTGGTCAGCCAGCCGATGATGACCATCACCGTCGCCAGCACCACCACTAAACGGCCACCTAAATGAAGAGCACCATTGTCCAGAGGCGCCTTCTTCAAGTGAACAGCACACACACACACACACACTGACGCAAACCGAGTCAAAGTTGAGAGTGAATGGCTGAAAGTAATGTGTCAGTTGATGCTGGCCTGCCTGAACTGGACTTAGATTGAAATGGACCACGCGAGAAAGAAAACAAAAAAGAAAAAGAAACATCAGTGCGTCCTTCAAAGAAGAGAAAGCCGCCCGGTGTGTGTGATAGCGAGAGCTCATCATTTGTCAGGAGAAAAGATGATGCGAAATCAATTAAACAGGCGCCTCGAAAATAGTATAAGGCAACATTATTAGCAGGCAGGCATTGAGCGATCGTTAGCAGGTGTGCTGTGCTCCTCTTTTTGCCATCTCCGCCACACTGTACGCCATTGTTGTGGCTGGTGTCCACGGGACGAGTGGACACGCACGAACGGATGATTGGAACAGCTGACGCACATACTGACTGCAGTGCACACTGCCCGGAGATGCCTACTGATGCCGCCGCTGCTGTTTTGGATCACTGGCGGTCAGGGAATAGTGCCCAAAGGGTTCCGAGTAGTCACCGCTTTTGTGTAGGTTGTAAGCTAGCTTGACTTTGCCAAAAGGCAATATCTGGCACTGAGTGCAAGAGAAGGATAAGCAGCCTGTGCAGAAGAACATGCCAACGTTGTAAAGGAAAAGACAATGCGCACCACTGGTCACTGCTGCTGCTCACTGCATGGACATTAGCATACGGCCACTGACACTGGCCGAAGTGGATGCTTGACTGCCTGGCTTCTTCGCTGGTAGGCTAATTAGACGCAGGCTGCTTGGAACAGGAGCAGCAGCATGGCTCATAAATCTATAAATAGTCGGAAATGGTAGTGCGTGCTGCTGATGCAGAGGTAAGCATAATCACTTGACTGGCAGCAGTGGAAGCCGAAGTGGCCGAAGTGGTGGTGGTCAATAGTTCGGCAAGTCTGAACTGAACAACAACGACGATCATCGACGGCAGTAAGAGCAGTAGCGATGAGATGTGCCAGTCACTGCTGTCGACAGCGACATGTCAGCGAGTTGCTAGCCACAATGGACATTGAAAGGGAGAGAGAGAGAGCAATAGACTATCGACAGCAACGACCGTTGCTGCTGCAAGAGCAAAGACGGTGCCAAAGAAGAAAAGGAGACTTAAATCCATTAGGGACATGGCAAAAGTCGAATTAGCGTCGAACGGAAGACGTGTGCCGGCGAAAGAGGAAACGCCAAGGAGCAATAGCTCAGGAGGAGCAGTTGCTGGAGCAGCAACGGAAGACAGACAGATAGACAGGCAGCATCCAGTAAAGGAGAAGTGATCGAGAAGAGTACCGGAGTGAAGAGACGATGGAGAAGATGCCGAAGAGTGGGGTGAAGAGGGTTGCCGGGTGGCGAACTGGCGGAGGTGGCTGACGGTTGCCCCTTCAATTGAATCCAATCAAACGCACTTTTCTGCTGCTCGGCAGAGGCACACTGACGCCAGCCATGCAAACGAGGACAGTGCATACACACACACTCGGTGCAAATTGTGTTGTGCACTCTTCTGCTTCTTCGCCGGAGTGCGTTACCACTGCCACTACCGGAGAAAACGATAGGTTCATTCGACCCTGTCCACACAGACACTGACACAGACAAAACACAGGCTGCTTTTTTGTGTTGCAGCTGCTGCTGCCCACTCTACATAGTCACCGCCAATTCAGTCACTCATACTCGATCGATTTCTACATCAGAGAACAGTGTTGGTGCTTGTGGTGGATGCTTTCACGCTAAGACGATAAGGCGACGCTCGAGTCTGTCTGACGACCGACGTGTGCGTAAGAAAGTGTGTGTGTGTGTGTGTGTTTGCCGGTGATAACCTTTCCCTCTCGTTCTCTGGTCGCCTGCAAATAAAAGGTGAAAGCAGCAGCAA
>JAALOO010000265.1_pt2 | contig 22908 bp, 23 predicted proteins | sample 7257641 | NCBI WGS metagenome assembly JAALOO01 (sample SAMN14085613, study PRJNA598686) | mite metagenome | biome: ENVO:01001000; feature: ENVO:01001002; material: ENVO:01001226; isolation source: single female mite from University of Michigan culture on fish food culture... ...
AACCGCCACCTCAACCGCCACCTAATAACCCACTTCCACTTGTTTGTGATAGTAGTCCCACTAAGAAGGATATTGGAGTGAAAAACATGATTTTCAAGTTTGAAAATCTTGATACTCATTAGTAGAAATATCATTGCACATTGTCTTTGTACGTCTAGTCTTTATATTAAAAAAAACATTTATTTATACTTCTGTACATTTAGCAATACTTCAAATTAAAAATCATTTGTAAAGCACTTTTTCTAAATTCAACAAAAATTTACTGATTCAATAACTTTGTAGTAGCCATCTTCACTTTCTAATCGTACATCATTCAGCTGAATTGGCGGAAAATCAATGTCAGCAAAGACAAAGTCTCTGTAATGCTCAAGAATCTGGGTACTGTCAAAACTTTTAGGAGCCGAACCACTTTCGGTTTTTCGTTTCCGACTTCTCATGGCTTTTCTCCTCGCGAAAACAGTATTCATCAAGGTAATGTGCAACTTCACAGGACCAGCAGATTTGTCGTCTTTAAAAACATAGCCACTTGATGTCATTTCTGTGGCAACTTTGTCAGCCAGTGCTTGAAGACGATCATCTTCCACCATGGCGTAAAGTACTTTTGTTCGGGTTGAATCAGCGTTCATAGAAGCCAAACTTTTAATTTGTAGTTTACTTCTCAAATCTACAGGTTCACTAGCTATAAAAGAACTGCAAACTTGTCGCAAAAGGTCTCCAGCTTTTTTCAAAGTTTCATCATTTTCTAGAGTCAAGACTGATACCGTAAGGTGCAATTTTTTGGCATTTTGAAATAGCGAATCGTCAATACCGGCAGAGTCTCTAAATGTTTTAAGGACTGTATCTTTAAAGTGTAAATAACTAGCAACAAATTCAGGATTAGTAAATGGAACACTCACTAGGTGAGTGAATGATGAACGAGACTTTTGCATCTTATGATATCTTCATCTGAGAATTTTCGTTGATTCTTCAGCAAGCTGTACCGTAAAAGATTATCTCGGCATCAAAACATTAACAAGCTTGAAGCTTACTGTTTTCACTCACAGGGGGCACTACTGGTGCTATTGCTACTCTGAGTAACTCAGGAAAATAGAACTCGTTGAGAAACGCAGCACCTGAAATCTGTTTATTTTGGTAACTCACCTCAACTTCGGCTAAATTCCTGTCTTGCATTTTTGGAACTTTGAAACTGTTTCAATACATCTTCGTCATACTGAACACGCAGACAACAAACAAAAAGTAAAGGTAATAACCATTATCATTGAATTTTATCGAGCACCACTTCTAAATTATTATTGTTCTACTGATAGATGAGTGACACAGAGCAGGACATGGTCCGGGACATCTTCGGCGATGATGGAAGTGATGAAAGCGATGGAGAATTTGAGGTAAACACTAAAACTATTTGCAGAAATGAAAATGCTAAATTTATTGTGAATCCTAGGGTTTTGGTGGCGATGTTGCAACTGTAGAAGATGACGCTCCAAAAGAACAAGAAAATGACGACGACAATAGAGGCGACGAGGATGAAGTGTTGTCACAGTCTTCTTCTTCAGACGGCGAGGAAGAGCCTGATAAACAGATTCAAGAAAAGAAGAAGGTCATTCAAAATGCCTCTGGAAGTGATGACGAGTCCGATAATGATCCCGAGCAAAATGAAAGATCGTATGTTTTGTTATTAGATTTGAATTGAATGTAATTCAATTTTATTTCTACTTTAGTGGAATTGTATATGATTTTGACCTCATGATGCAGCGACGAAAAGAGATCAACTCTCGAAAAAGACGGAAGAAGAATATCGACATAATAAACGATAGTGATGATGTCATTGCCGAACTGATTCACGAGATGAAACAGGCCGCTGAGGTATGTGCTAAATAGTTTTTAAGGATGTAAATACTTTATTTACAACAACTTTTTCATATTTACAGGAGGACTTTGAGCTGAATCGAAACCACAAAGCAGCAATTCGCAAGCTGAAATTGCTTCCAGTTGTCGATGCGCAGCTAAAGAAAATTGACCTTCGCGAAGCACTTCTCGATTCAGGAATCCTTGGCGTGATTACCGACTGGCTGACTCGTCTTCCTGATGGCAGTTTGCCACATTTGCAAATTCGCGAAAAACTGCTCAAGTTTCTCGTAGATGTATGTGTTTCATTACTTCCTTATTTTTGTGTTCTAAACATTTGCTTTACAGTTCAATATTGATGACATTGATCGAATCAAGGCAAGCGGTGTCGGAAAAGCGGTCATGTACCTGTTCAAGCATCCAAAAGAAACGCGCGAAAATAAGAAGATTGCAAGCAAACTAATTTCCCACTGGTCAAGGCCTATTTTCAACTTAGACACTGACTTTCACTCAATTACCCGCGAAGAGCGAGAGCAGCGCGATTTTGAGATCATGTCCAACTTCAAGCGAAGGCAATCTGATGCCGGCGAAGGTCCTAGCCCCAAAGTTGCCAAGACGGATGAACGGTTTGTTGCTTTCACAACGATTTTGATATATGCTCTAAGCTTATCAACTTTTGTTTCTATTAGTGCCCTAAAGCCTGGAGAAAAGGGCTGGGTTCCGCGTGCCCGCGTTCCTATGCCGTCGATGAAGGATTATGTTGTACGTCCAAAGTCCAAAATTGAAATCGACATGACACGAGGCTCCTCGAAGAAGACCATCAGTCGATTCGAAAAGCATTTACGCAACTTTAATGAGATGAAAAAGATGAACAAGGCCAACAGCGCTATGCCAATTAGCATAGAAGGAAGGAAAATGGCGCTTTAAAAATCTGATTGTTTTATCAATATTTTTATATACACAATTCCAACATGCAGTACAAGTGAAGTTATTTATAATACAACTTCATTTTTTTCAACTACTAATGCTTCATCTGTACATACAAAAGATCTCTGGAATGAATACCTGCTTTTTCCAAAGTTTCATCTTCGTTAACTGAACTTAGGTTCTTCTTTGGAAAATTAGTAATTAAATCGTACTCTTCCATGTTGAAGCCCTTTTCTGCCACATAGAGCAATAAAGCCTGATTGGTAAAAACAGAGTGTAAATGTAAAAGTGGTTTTAGTAAGCCAGTTGCATTTTACCTTCATTTTTGACGAAGAGGGGAAAATGACATTCTCGCGGTCTCCATTAGGATAGCGAATGACGATTTCCACTTTAGGACTGTCATCGCTGCCCAAGAAATTCTTCCAGTCCTCTTTCTCGTTCTCAGCTTGGGACGGTGTTTCGTAGGCATCATCGTCCGAATCGTCCGTACTTGAAATAGAATCGTCTGAACTGCTGTGGCCCTTATCCAAAGAGGCTTTAATTGCCGCTTTTATTTGCTTAGCTTCAAAGCTTTCTTTTGAAGGCTGAAATTACTTGTTAAAAACCACTCTACGCATATTACAATATTGGTAATCACCTTGTTTTTTACTTCGGGCAAAATTAGAGGCTTAGTTGAGTCTTTTGGGCCTGGGCTAGGGTGTTCCAGAAGAAATTGAGTCACTTTTTCGCAAAAAGAAATTGTATCAACTTCGTGCCAGCTAATCATCTTTTCGCCTGAAAAAAATGACAAGTATTAAATTTTATTATTCAGACATTTACTTCAACATACCAGTTCTTGGATCCACAATTGAGACATAGGGAAATGTGGCGACGTTGTAAAAATTAATATACTTTTGGCCCTCTGTAGTATTGTTATAGCTCTGAATAGACAAAAGATGCTTTATTACTTGTTTGAAATGACATTGATCTAACCATTTTACCTGCCAAAAAATAAAGTGCTCTTTCAAGATGCTCTTTACAGTTGAATTACTCCAAACATCGCGATTAAGAACTTGGCAAGCAAACTCTTGAGGATTTTGAATATTGACCATTAGCCACATATTCTTTCGTTGACCTTCGAATTTTGCCTAAAACAAAAATCATCTTATTGTTTTAATACACAACATATACAAAATATACTGACCATATCGAAGTTTCCTCTGTAAATCAGATCAAGTGGAGGACGAAAGAGATCTTCAAAAGTTTTGCTCCTAGTGTTTTCAGAAGATGAAGACGGACCAGCACTTTCTTCCATTAAACGTTGTTCTTGCCACCCTAAAAAATAAATTCAAAATAGCAGAAATAGTAAAAGTGGCACAAGGTACTTACGTGTCTCTTGCTCGTAGTTGCGAAAACCGTCAAAGTTGTTGCGGCGATAACTATAAGGGTTTCCCTGATAGTCGTCAACCAAAACCTGACGAACAGGAGGTATGGGTGGTCGAACTTCAGCATCTCTGAACAGGATTGCAAATATGAAAGAAAAGTCTTCAAGAATAGACGTGATCATCTTACGTGTTCATTGGTTCAGCTGCTGTGGCCTGATCAGGATTGTTCCGAGCTCTTTCTGAAGTGGATGCAGAGTTTGAAGTGGAAGCTGAGAAATTGGAGTCGCAGAACATATTGACGGCCATCTCTACGTCCCAGTTGCATGCTTCAAGCAAACTTTTGGAAATGTTTTCTTCGGCACCTAAAGTTGAAGAAAAAGATGAAACAAGATGATGATGAAAGTAGTTCATTCAATAAAAAACAAACATTGTTTACCTGTGATGCCGATAAAACGGGTGATAACCTCATCGTGGTCTGTTCCATCTTGTTGGGCTTCCATTGCGAGACTTGCTATCGGAGACAATCAACTAGTGCAAAAGTGTCAGCAGACGGAATTGGTTCAGTGACATAAATGACGAAGATTACAGAAAGCGTCAACAAAGACAAACTGCACTCTCACGGTCTGCTTGGCCTCAAGACTTTTTTCCAGCAGCACAGCAGCACAACGCCAGGTCTGCACTGCCCTCTGGGAGTCCCTTCCACAATGTTGGCGAAACACTGCCAACAGTAAACTTATTTTTCTCTTTGACTGCCCCTCAAACTTGTCCACAGATAGAGTGAATGGCACACAAACTAAGCAACTTGCTAAAAGCAACGGACCTATTTTGGAAGTGAGTGGCAGCTTGAAAAGTTCTACTTTGTGCCATGATTAACAGTCATCATCAATACCTGAAGTCAACTGACATTACCACCTTCAGAGTTGCTTCAAGATGTACTCTACATCTGGAAGGAAAATGGGCGCGAACCATGTCCCGCGACCGCACACGATTCACGGCGATGTGACTCCCGATTACGCCACCAAGTACAACCTGCTTGCTCGAGATCTGATCATTGTCTTTCAGGGCCTACCTGGCAAACACATCAGCTTCAACTCTAATGAAAAGTTTACATTTAATTTCGGTCAATACGATCTGTTTGATGAAAATGACATATTCTTTGCCAAACGCCTGTCCGTGCTGGGACAGCACTTCAAGTCGATCAAAGCCTACAGTAACACGATTATGAACAATTCATCGAAAGGTTTCGTTTGCCAAAGCTTCGGGTCAGCACTAAACGAGCAGATAAACGACTTTTACGAGCTAATGACCAACATCCAAAGTAATTACCACTACCGAAGCCATTCCGAAGTAACTTTGCACAAACTGAATGTCTGGACATATGAAACATGTCTTCGCTTTGAAGCACTATCAAACTTGATTGCCAAGTGCCGTACGAAAAAAGGCGGAGCCCTCATCAGTGTTGTCTACGACTTCTTGCACAATGGGGATCCAATCGTATGCGAATCAATTCGCACTATTCTCTCCAAAGTGGTAAAACCAATCCGCGCAATGCTAAACCACTGGATATTTTTCGGCGAACTAAAAGATGAATATAAGGAGTTTTTCATTTGCCTGAACGACAACTTTAACATCACCACTTCGCTCAGTAACGAATTTTGGCACGACAAGTTTTCCATCAACAAGGCCATGCTACCGGGATTCATCAGCAAAGAGCAGGCTTACAAAATACTGATCACAGGAAAGGCCATCTCAATGCTGCGCGAAGTAAGCTCAACTAAAGTGGCTGTCGTTCTTCCAGTTTACGACCAGCTGAAGCATTCTTTTGAAAACTCGAACCTGGAAACGCTTTTTGATCGGACGCAACACTTCAATAACTCCAATGATTTCGCTAGTCTTCTCGAATACGTGTACAAGGAGATGAGCCAAACTGCGTTGAACATTCTAAACGCTCGATACAATTTGCACGGCCACTTTCTGGCCCATAAAAGATATCTTCTTTTTGAGCAGGGCGATTTCATCAACTACCTCATGGAATTGCTCTATCCAATCATCAACAGGCCGGCGAACAAGTTGAATCTGTACACCTTATCGCAGACGCTGGAAAATGCTATTTGCAAAACAAACGCACAGCACGACTCGAGTGAAGTCCTTAACCGAATTGACATCTTTCTCGAACAAAGCTTGCAGAATCAAACTGGCTGGAACATATTCACTCTCAAGTATCGCGTTGATGGACCAATCAGCACGATATTCAATGAGCAAAGCCAGGCCATCTATTCGCGCATATTCATGCTCTTTTGGAAAATTAAGCGAATGCACTTCTCTCTGAATCAATGCTGGATAACACTGAAACTGCAGATGGGCAGCTTGAAGAACATGCCGACGAGCTTGCGAACCATCTTCTATCACTTCAACTTCAACGTGTACCAGATACTATCTTTTGTGAACACCATTGAGCGCTACTTCAACTACATTCTGGAAAGCAAGTGGACACTTATCCAAAATGAACTTGATCATCCCCGCAATTTGGATAAACTCATCAAGGGACACCAAGTATTCTTACAGAACATAGTCAAGCGGCTGTTTTTCGAAAACTCCACTTCTGGGTCTCTCACCAGTCAGTTCAGTATTATCTCGGACCAAATCTTCTGCTTCATTAAAAAGCTGGAGACTTTCATCAGCAACATGGCCGAAACCCCCTTCTTGCAAACCAAAGGCGAGTGGACCGAAATCACCAAGCCTTTCGAGGAAGACATTGAAGCAGAGTATAATTTTTGGTTGATTCACTTTTCTAAACTGTTTCACAAAGAAATTGTCTGTTTTCTTGAACTTCTTGTCGAAACGGAAGAGGACGACCTGCAGGAGCTTTGTTTCAGCATTGATTTTAACAAGTATTACAAGTGTAAAAGTTTAGTTCTCACCAGCAGTGATACCGATTAAAAGTTGGCCCAAGTTATTTTGTGTAAAATTATTTATTGAATTTCGTTAAATATCAGTGAAATCACAGTGAAATAAACTTAGAGAAAAGAAAAGAATAATGTAAATAGCATAGGACTGTCACACTGGTGTGTTGTCTAGGTGGTGTCGGGGGAGAGGGGTGTCTTTCAGTGGTAAGTGCCGGGCATTACATGTGCTATACGTCGCATCGGGTGTATACATTGCATTTATTGCCGGGTAGAGGGTAATTATGTACACAAGGGACACTGAATACGGGGAGATCAGAATTACGAGAGGTGAAACGAAAATTGGCCTTCATTAATGGCGATTTTAAGCTTTTCGCGCATTATTTCAATGGTTGGGTAGTCGGGAAGCTTCAGGTAGTTGACGCATGTCATCACACTTGGCAGACAGTTGGGATTGTCGCTCTCCGTGGTGTTTGTCTTGCGCACAATGGTGAACGGTGGAATTAGACTTTTGAAGCCGCCGATGGGAAGACGAGGTGAGCCGGTCAAAAACTGCAAAAACTTACGCTGTTCCTCGGCGTTGTAAGAGCTTAGAATTTCAAAGAGATTGTGAATCGCCTTGCTGTCGTGCGAAAACCCGTGGTCGGTTTTGCAGGACTCCATCAGCATTTTGACGTCCCAACGATTGTAGCTGGCACCACAGAAAAGCTGCTGCATTTCCTCGGGATAAAACAGTCGAAGGTGTGACGAGTTGAAGACAGAGTTGAAGCCTTCCTTGAATGCTTCCATTTGCTTCAGCACACCTTCAATCAGCAGCCAGCTAGTGACCAGGTTGATGTAGTTGTCGAGATTCAAAACAGTCACCAACATGTCACGACCCCCTTTTCGCATCTCAATACTAGAATAGCCCGGAAGAGTGAAATCCAAATTCAAATCGTCAATAGAACAGCCATGCAGCTTCAGCGAATCGTCATTATTGTTCAGGTTCTGTGGATTTTGAAAAACAGTTAAACAAAGTAATACCCCCTAAAAGATGTGCATCATTACCATTTTAGATTTACGCAATAGAATTTTGTACATTTGAAAAATAGATGTAGAAAATGTAGGATCCAGCTGCTGAATATCTGCGACATTCATGGTTGGCTGTTCGTTGAGAAGCCACTTGTAAAACAAAATGTTCAATGGAATATCAATCTGTGGCAAGGAAGGAAAAGTTTTAAAATTGGCACACATTTAGTTGAACCGAGAAAACTACTTACCATTCTTGAATCCATGAGAGCTTTGGCCATAAACTTGCCAAGCAGCTTGAAACGCTGCTTAAGCTTGTTCACCACAGCAGGCTTGGTACTTCTGCCTAGAGGCGCCGGAAAGAGGCCATTGCTGGAAAATACGTAGTTGACTGGATTGGCATCATTTTTCTCCTGCTTGAATTCGCAGTTGGCCAGCACTTCCCCACGCCACATTTCAAAGTCTGAGCGCTGAAACTCCTTTGAAACTAGAGCATAAAACTCGAGAGTCGGACCAAGTCCTGTACCGACTTCATTTTCATATTGAATTTCCAAGAGAGACTTCGAGCCGCTAAGATCGTTGAAGAGGGCTTCGGCACTTTTGAAGATATCAGCCCGCGAAACGATTCGCTTTCTTTTCTCGAGACGAGGCACAATGGAGCGTTCACGAGAATCAAGTGACGAAAAGTCGGGTGTGTTTTCTAGCAAACGCTGAAGGGCACGTTCACGATCAAAGCAGACAACGTAAAAGAGCAAATAACGTGTGTCGAAGGGAAAGATGAATGGACAGGCGTTGGCAATCTCTGAAAGCCAGTTGGGTAGAGATTCGGCCATGATGACCACTGGATCCTGAAGCTGACGATTGGCCTTCACGGTGAGCTTGTAGTTGATGAACTCCTTCAGCGAAATAGCTGGGTTATACGAATGTGGCACCTTGTAGAGATAGCCCCAGTAGCGATTAATTCCAAAGAGGACTCGCAAGAGGCAGAGAACCTCAATTGACTGATCGTTAATTGGAGTGGTAAATGAAAGACTACTTTTGAGATATGATTCAAGAGGTGATATGGCCTTGGCCGTCTTTCCTTCCAACCAAATTTCATCCTTCTTCTTGGTGGCCGATTTGGAGCTCTTAGTCTTTCGAGATGACTTGTTCGAAGAGGAGCTACTAGTAGAGGATGCATTTGCACTGGCGACCGGAGCGCTCTCAGTCGCCAATCGGTATTGAATATTAAATGTGTGGTTTGACATGTTCTTTGCAGCGCCCACCTGGGGGTCGTCCGAATCAGTGTCCGGGTGATCACTGATCATGAACTGCTTGATGGCTTGAAAGATCGAGTAGTTGTACGGTAGCACCTGGTCGTTAATGAGCAGTTGAAGACGATGTCTTCCTTGAGCTTGACTAGCAGATCCAAAGTTGGTGATATTGTCGATTAAATCCTCATCCGAAATGTCATCATCGCTTTGGTCATCATCGACATCTTTGATTTTTCCGTAACCACGGGCCAAGAGAAAGCGCTCAATTGATTGCACAGGAGTGAATGGGTCAAGCTTGATTAGAGGACCCTTGTACTTTTTTATATTGCTACAAGACGAATGACGGCTCAGACTGACTTTGATGTGGTGACTGCTTAAAAACTTGGCATGTGAGCCGCCTCGACTGTTGGCATAGTCGTGCACTCGAAGTGGAAACTGTTCAAGCTGAGATACGCAAGCGTTGAGCTTGTTGATTAAAATTGAGAGTGGCTTGGGATCAAACTTTTGCTCATCAATGCTTTCGATGATGTCGTTCAACGGAGCACCGTAAAAGATGTTCAGAAAGGAGCGCAAATTTTGATCACGAACATCTTCTGAGCAATCAGCTCCGACGAGGAAACTGAGCAGATTTTTTACAAGCCCACTATGAATCAGCTCAAATGAGGACAAGTCAGTTTCGAGTAAGATTTGCCTAATGGTCAATAGTGCTTTAGTCACGTCAGTTCCAAGTGAGTTGATGGACTCGGTCAGGTCGTCAAGCACGTTGCAAGACACACTCTGAGTTTTCGTTTCTTTGTCCACTTTCAAGAAGTACTTGTCGTCAAACAACTTGGCCTGCGATTTAATCCACGCTTTGATCTTTTCCTTGTTCAGGTGTGAGGATTTTTGCTGCAACGGCGGATTTTTTGCGCTGGGCGTTGTAGTAGACGTAGTGGGAGCACTAGTCGTGTTGGTGGTATTTTGCGCTAAAGAATTTTGCGTCCAACGAGTCCATCTGGAAGGATTGAGACGCTGAAGAAAATCTTTTGAAGTCAGTCTTGTACTGCCACCTTTGCTGCTGCCACCATTGCTGACGGCGTTGTTATTGTTGCTGGCGTTAGGTATAGTCAAATTAGCATTATTCACTTGATCATTAGAGATGAAAAGTGGAAAATTGACATACGATTGGGCAACATCTGCTGCAACTGGGGGGTTAACAGCAACCAAAGAACTGGAGCTCTGTTGTTCCACATTGCCCCCTCCATTTTCTGCGGCCGGACTAATGATTGGCGTATGATCAAAGCCACTGTTCAAAGAGCTTGAGCGAGTGCCACTGGAAAGGCCAAAGTTTTTCTTGGTTCGCTTTCGCTTTAAAATGTCGTCACTTCTGTAAAAAAAAGTTAAAAATTACTTTGTGGACTTGTCAACACTCATAAAAGGACACACATACCGAGCTGTCTGATCAGGAGCAGAATTTTGACGAGCTGGGTTTGAAGTTTTGGGAACTGGAGCAGAAGCCGGAGTAGATGCAGCAGCGGCGGCGGCAGCAGCTGCAGCCACCAAAGAAGAAGAAATGCTGTTTGGTGCAATGTACTCGATTTGAGAGAAAGAATCACTCGCTACATGACGATTTGAGAGAAAGAGGTGTGCGTTATCAAGAATGAGTTGATGAGAGTTTGAAAAGACTATAGTGCTAGAGTGTTTCGATTCAGGCAAAGGTTCAATAGGCTTTTCAGTTGACATAGTGAAACGAGATTCTTCAGAATAAAGTTTCCGAATTTGATGAATGACTCCCTCGCGCTGAAAGTAGGTGCTGAAAACTTCAGGCATCTTTTCCATCAAAATGTTGCACATTTGAGTAGCGCAGACGACAATTCGAATGTCCGAAGAGGCGAGCATTGTAGCTATAGAACTGGACATGGACTGATCCTTCAAAATCGAGTACAGAAGATCTTTTGGTGTGTGATAGATGATTCGTAGAATGGCATTCAGGCACTTGTAGCGAACGGAAAATCCTGCTGAATTGTTGTACACCTCATTGAGAACACTGAAAATGAACATCAAGTATGAACATGACAACTCTTGCTCATTGTAGATAAACTCCGAACGAGGATCAACATTTTGCACATTTGAAAGGCCAGGACGAGAGGCTAGCTCAGAATTGCTCAAAGTATTAACCTTTCGCTGAATAGCATACGAGTTTCCGGTATCTTCGTAAATTTTCTGCATCGAGTTGAAATCGATTATGTATGTGCGATTTAAGCTGGCCAACTCAAGCTCATCCTCTCCGGCGTGGTGAGCTGATTCAATGATCTTATTGTCGACTACATTGAAAGGATGCCAGAGACCACGATCATCCTTCCACTGCCACTGAGCGACTTCGGCTAAACCTTGATTAGCCTTGGTGAACAACTGGTCAACGGCAAAAATTCCATCTGACGGCAAGCTTGGCATCAGTTCAGCAATAAAGGCAGTTAGTTCATATATCTCTTGAGGACTCCGAGAAATGAGATTAATAGCATTGCCACTCTCTACAGCGCTATTGTTGCAGAGTAGCAAACACTTGAGAGTTGAACAAATGTCTAGAAAAGTAGATGGTTACAACTCGATGCTCATAGGTGAACAAGTGTGCACTTACCAAGTTTCAGTAGCTCTACTGATATCTGTGAGCAACTGCTGCACATGATGGAGAGCATTCGAATGACGTTGACAAAGGAGCCAGTGCTAAGAATGGGCGGTACGGTCATTAGCACACTTTGAATGTTTGTCAGCAATTCTGATGAGGCGATTTCGCTGATGATGGCACAGTCCTGCTGGTAGCAGTCTACAAGACGTGAAAAGGCCAGGCAAATACTTTCGATGCACTTTTTGTCTTCGATTGAGAGGTGAGAGCTGAGAATTGGCAGAGAGTCCTGCACATACTGAAAGTCATCTGTGGTGATATTTTGAAAGCAATTGGCCGTGATAGTGAGAGCTGAGCGCTGGGCGTCAATGGAGAAAAAGTCCAGGTAAGTGAGACAGGCAGACACACCTCGAGCCTGAAGAATGGCCTTGTTGTGGCGGCGAGACAGCATTTCAAGCGCAGACAAAGACTGCTCGGCAACGTCCATGCACTGAATAACTTGAAGCTTCTCTAGAAAGACGGGAACAGCATCCAGTACGACAACAGAGGAGCGCGGAAGGGCTTCCATCATGTAGGTCAGCGCACGGCAGGCATGATGCATTATTTCGAAATTGTGTTCCATTGAGAGTAAATTAATTAGAGTGGGAACTACCGTTTTGATTGGAAAGCCAACCAAAGTGTCTTCATTGCCCATGAGCAAGAGCTGGCACATCTCGAGAACGTAGTTGAGCTTTTCAGCATCATTGGTAGTCGAGTTCAAGGCTTGCAGAAGTTGCTGGGCTTTCGAGTTTGACGTACTGTTCAGCGAACGATAGAAAAAATTTTGCATTCTAGGCAGACCTAGAAAGTGAGGATGTAAACCACGAGACTCGAGAATAGTCTGAAGTCGACTCATGTCGCTATCGTCCGACTCGGCATCCAGCTGGGCGCTGACAGCGAAAGTGCTGTTGTTACTGCTAGCTAACAAATTGCCCGGTCCACCAGTAGGGTTAGCTGCACTACCAGTGGTGGCAATATCACTGGAGGATGTGGGAACATTGCTGCTAGTACCAGAGGTGTTGGGGTTAGCGGCCGAAGAGCTGGTAGTATTGTTGTTCGATGAGTTGGCTCCATTTTGATCCATCACCAGTGACTTGGCCTGCCTAGCTTCGCTGTTTTCTTCAAGAGAAGCAGACTTGGTTAACTGCTTGGAACTAGCTTTTGAAGATTTAGAAGTTGCCAAGTTCTTGCTAGTCCCAAGAGATGAACCCGTCTTTTTTTCTTCTGTCTCTTTTTTCTGCTTTTTGTTTGGAGCTAGAGTTTTCTGAGATAAGAACGATGACGATGATGATGCTAATGTTGATGATGATGATGATGCAATCGGATCCTGTGAAGTGCTAGCTTTAGGCTTAGGTTTCTTTGCTTGAACTGTGTTTGTGTCCACTAATAAAGAAAACTTGGGTGTGAGTATTGCGTCATTTAGGAAAATATTGCACACACATACCCTTGGGCTTTTTCGGCTGAATTTGACTACTATTCTCAATGGTGTTGTTGTTGACAGTGCGTTTCGAGCGACGAGTGGCACTATTCTCAGGGACCTCGTCTCCACCACGGGACCTGGATCTATAGAATTGAAGCGTTAAATCTTTGAATATAAAAGCCTCAAGATAGATTGAGTACCTCGTTATAATGGGGGAACGGGATTTGTTTACTCGTTCAGACTGCTCAACAGACGAATATAGAGTGCCCTCGCTCTTTGGCCTTGTCTGATGTCTGTCGGCCATCAACAAAGATATCTGTGATTGTAATGATCATTCATGCAGGGGAAAGACGGAACAAAGAATTCAATCCTCGTCCTGGCAAATTGGGCTGGCAAATTTAGAATACAAAAGGCAGATCTAGCTCGATGGAGAGAATGAGAAAGGCAAAAAGAGATATTGAGCGAAGTGATACGCAACGCAGCTCTGTCTGCCAGAGAAGAGAGACTTTTTACCTCTGTAGTTTGTTGTATGTTAGAAGTTAGCTCCGCCCCAGAATAGCAAAAGTGCTCGCAAATGACGTGTCGTGTTTGAAATTGATGGCACTTTGATAACAGTTGAGCGCTTTCTAGTTCTTTCCTTCAGGATACTTTCCTTCAGGACCGTACACTTAATTAAAAGTTGCTTGTGTCTAATGTGTGCATATTTTCTTCACTATTAGATGCTCTTTAATTAATTGTTACTTAGAGATTTTATTCATTTCCAAGTGAAATAAGCTACCAAATGCAGTTTGTCAATTAAAATGTGCCTTTACTACCTTATCAACGCACAGTGTAGAAGTGACACTTCAAACTCACTTCATGGTGAACGTTACTACTGACAATGTTTATGCCTCACAACTGAGCTAGTAGCGTTCATCAATAGCTGATGGATGTTATGATAGATAAGGATTTGGTGCTCGTTCAAGATTTGACCCGTATCAGTCGACTTGAGTGGTCTAACTTGCAATGTGTGGAAAGCTTAAATTGAGCCGCCGATTGGTGCGTCGGACTAGTGAGTTGCCATTCAATCATCATGGACAGTAAAACTCTTGCTTCTTGGCTCCTACTTGGTGCCATTGTCTGCTTGTCAGCCTGCCCTCCAGTGGCCTCAGGTTTTCGCCTCATTCGAGGACGGCCAGTGGGAAAGTATGGCTTTCTGGGACTACCGGTGAGCAATGTCTCCTACTACGACTCATCGATTCCAGCGCAGTGGTTCGATCAGCGTCTCGATCATTTTGATCCAACAAATACGGACACTTGGAAGCAGCGCTACTTCGTGTCTATGAAGTACTTTGACCGCAACTCCGACTCTCCGGTGTTTCTGCAGCTGGGCGGCGAAGGCGAAGCAAGTCCCGTCTGGCTGGAGCAGGGCCAGGTGGCCACCAACTACGCAAAGCACTTTAAGGCAGCGCAAGTGTTGATCGAACACCGATACTACGGCAAGTCACACCCCACCAGGTAAACCAGCACGACTATTTGGGTAGTAGTTCCAGACTGACCATAAATTTTTCTCACCAGTGACATGTCTACTGCCAATTTAAAGTACCTCACCAGCGAGCAGGCACTGCAAGACGCAGCCTCCTTTATCGAGTTTTTCAAGCGCAAGCACAACCTTTCCAACAACAACAAGTGGATCGTTTTTGGGGGCTCCTATTCGGGCAGTCTCGCAGCATGGCTCCGTCTTAAGTATCCGCATCTCATTTCCGGTGCCATTGCATCAAGCGCCCCCGTTCAAGCCATTCTCAACTTTGATCAATACTTGAAAGTGGTAGATGCTTCACTGGGCTCACAATGCGTCAGCGAAATCCGTTCTGCTGTTAATGAGTTGGGCAATCTTTTAAGCACATCTTCTAGATGGAAGGAAATTAACCAGCTGTTTCAGCTGTGTGACCCTCTGGATGCCACCAAGAAGTTGGACGTATCAAATTTAGTGGGCAATTTGGCGGGTAATTTTGAAGGCGTGGTGCAATACAACAAGGACAATCGAAAGTTTGAGGTTAGTTGAAAACTGCAAGTTGTTGCACTGTACGAATGACCACTTTTTGAAACACTTCACAGGGTGCAACAGGAACAAACATCACCATTGATGTGGTTTGCTCGGCAATGACCAATGTCGGCGGCGGCTCCTCCATCGAACGTTTTGCCAATGTCAACAGCATTCTCCTCAATGCAAATAACCTCTCCTGTCTTGACTACAAATATGACAATTTCATCCAGAGTTTGTCTGAGGAAAAGTGGAACAATGCTTCTGCAGGTTAGTTGCCGGTCTGTCCCAGACACATACTCATACGCAAGTCCTCGTATCTCACCTGTCTTTTTTTCCCTTTTTAGGGCGTTTGTGGACATACCAAACGTGCACCGAGTTTGGATTCTTCCAGTCTAGCGATTATCCAAGTCAGCCCTTTGGAAACTACTTCCCAAGTGACTTTTTCGTGCAGCAGTGTGTTGACATATTCGGCAGCAAGTTCAATAAGCACTTTATCGAAAAGTCAATTGACTTTACCAACAGCTTCTATGGCGGATTCAACTTGACGCTCTCCAATGTCCTTTTTCCCAACGGTCTCATTGACCCCTGGCACGCCCTGGGTGTCCTCCACCCAATCAGCCCAACTGCTCAGCCGTTGATCATCCCTCAGACGGCTCACTGCGCCGACATGTACCCGGACTCGGACATTGACCCACAGTCGCTGAAGGAGGCTCGTCTCAAGATTAAGAATACTATTGCCAAGTTTTTGCATGAGCACTGATTTGTGTAAAAAAGTGTAGTATTTGAATAATTATTATTTTATGAAAAGTGCTCGTTCAGGCGAATGCATCGAGTATGAAACTTGGCCAGACTGTCGTTGCTAGCAATTGTAACCACAGTGATACTCAGTGCAGCACACTCTTTATACAGAGTTTCTGACATGAGGTTATCTAAGCTGTTGGTCGCCTCCTCAAGAAAGACCAGTCGTGGTCGCAAACAAAAAACAATGAAAAAGTTGAGTAACTGCTGTTGCCCGACGGTGAGACTGGTCGATGCTTGCCCGCATTTCGACTCTAGATTTACGTTCAATGAGTACTTTTCACAGTACTGAATTACCTTGCCTTTAACTAGGCAGTTTTCCGTAATTTCCTGTTGGTGGACACGAAAAAAACATTTAGTAAGCGGAGTCAAGTGGGCTGGCTGTAAATACGTACTTGTTGAAAAAAGTTTTGTAGCTTTGAGTTGTAGCACACTATCATGACCTGGCGACTGTCATTCAAGTTTAGGCGACATTTAATGCTGCCACTGGAAATTGGCCAGAAACCTTTAATGATGCGTAGTATAGCTGTTTTCTCCTGGCCAGAGTCACCGGTTATGAGCACGTTTTCTCCTGCTTTTACTTCAAAACTCAACTTTTTTATGGCACACAGCTGTTGGTCTGTGCTCGATGGCATTATAACATGTACATCAGAAAACTGCATTAGAAGCTCTGGCGATTCGCTACTTAAAGTGTTTGAATAGTCAAACTTTTGTCGATTATTCTCCTTAAAAGAATCCAACAACTCGGTGATTCTGTAGCCGAATCCATTAACTTGGCCAAAGTTGGATGATATATCGAGTACCTTGCTGAAGCAGTTGATCAGGTATAGGCAAATGAAGGTATTTGAGCTAATTGTATGACTCAGTTCGGCTTTGCTCAGGTGATCAAATGTTCCACCAAAAATCGGTATAGCAATGATGACGAAGGACAGAATTGAGCCTGAATAATCGAAAACAGACGTGCTAAGGCTGAGGAAGAATTGGCTCAAAATTAGGTTCTCATAGATAGACATTAGCCTCTTTAGGCAGTCTAAAGTGCGGTTCTTTTGCTTCGTTTCAGCATTCGCAAAGGCAATCATTTCACTGTTTTTGATGCTGTCAATAAGGACTGTTCGGTAGTCGCCTTCGTGTTTGCCTTTTAGATAAGTCCACTTGACGATAGACTTGATGAAGGCTCTGTTCATGCCTGTGGAGGCGAGGAAGGTGGTAATGCAAGCAAGCAAACCGAAAAGGCCAATGGTGGTGTAGACTTTGACCGAGTAGTAGAGTATGGTTAGGGGAGAGAGGACGATCTGCGATAAGACATTGCTCAACTCGGCACACAGTCTATCAGCGTCTTGGCTGATTCGCTGATCGACATTGTCCAGTGCCTTCAGTGCAGCTCCCTTCCTCTTGCCCTCCTTCACTGTCCACTTATCATCGTGTCCGCCAAAAGTGCTTCCATCACCAGGTTGGCTGAGTAAGTAGTAATTCAGATCGCCAAAGTAATGGGTAATGAGTTGCTCTGAAATGCATTCACGCCACTCAATGTATAGCACTGAGGCGACGTAGTTTTTTGCCGATTTGATGAGGGACATGAAGAGGATCAGTGCAAGCGTGATTGCCAGATGAATGTAAAATTTGTACACATCCTTCAAGAGTAAAATGTAGTAAAATTGAGCACTTATCAGTCCGATGTGGTAGATGAGAAACTCTTCGATCGCACATAAGAAGATGAGGAATGCGATGCTTAGTTGCGAAGAGCGCCGTCCGTTGAGAAGTCGAAAAATTCTGCAAAAGTGCGCTGCAAAATGTTGGGGCCTTCTTGTTTGGTCCTTCTCTTGGTGCTTCTTTCCATCCTCTTCGCCCATGTTGCCAGAGTGCTTCTGAAGCTTCAACCAGTTTCAGCAGTAATTAAAATACTGTTGATGCGTTCAATCTCACACAAATGTACAGTGTGACTGATAGTGAAATAAAACAGCATCTGTACTTATATTAGTTGCAAGTTAGTATTCAAATCAACAGGCAGTCGTACCATTTGCTCGTGCTTTATCATTGATCGTATATTATTAGTATTGCAAAAAGTGAACTCCTTTTCTTCAATGACCACATCCTATGCAAAAGCTGATGCACCTTCAATCTTTTAGTCATTTTTTCATAACGTACTTTATGAGAGTTTCTAATTTTTCTGGTTTTTAAAAATCAGTCCAGTTTAGAAGTTTAGTTTTTAAGAAACAAAAAAATATTTAAACAGAAACTATCTTAAAGCGAATCACTTTGAAGTGTCTAGTATTCTTTAGAGATGGGAAAACATCTCTAGTCAGTTTTTAAAAATAGGCAAATGTTAAATCCAAATCTACCTTTGGAGTGCACAGTGTGACAATAGAGCTGCAGTGCAGCAGAAAGCCGTGGCCCCTCCTTCGCCATTTTGAGGGGATATATGCTGTGAGAGCATATAGCAAACACTGTAGTGCCTGTCTGTGCCTCTCGTTCACCCAAACCGTCGTTCCTTGTTTTCCTTGCAGCGCCCAACCAGACAGAGACAAGCCACAACCAGAAGTGTCGCCTTTGAGGCCAAGCTCAAGCGAGCGAGCCACTGTTAGCTAACTGTTCGCCAGCCCTTCTCCAATCAAGAGCACCTGGTCCCGAGCTCTGATTGCCAGTGACTCAGCGCAGCCAGTCAGTCTGGGCCCCGGTCCTCGCTTGCACGTGTTCTCGCCTGGTGCTTATCACCCTCGCCAAAGTAGCAGAGCTCACCGTTCGCCAGTGCCGTCACGAGCCGCCGTTGTGTCAAACACATCCACACATCCACACCTCGCTAGCTGCAATCTCCGCTCATGGTGGCAACACTCGCCGCTTCGCCTGTGCACCACTGAATCATTCGTCTCTCCGACTGCCTGGCTGTGTCGTCTCAATCGCCACAGCAAATTGATTGATAGCTTCGCGGCGTCCCTCATCAACTCGGACCTACTCGGCGCTTCAATTGTTTCCTGCTCTGTAAGCTGATCCACTCAAAGTTCACCGTCAGTGCCCCTTGCTTACTCATTCCTTTTCCACCGCAGAGTTCTGAGCAATCGCCAAGATGAGAGAGTACAAGATCGTCGTCTTGGGAAGCGGCGGTGTCGGCAAAAGTGCCCTTGTAAGTCCATATGTTCATTTGTGCCAAGCTGATTTAACAATTTTTACTGTTTTACAGACCGTCCAATTTGTGCAAGGCATTTTTGTCGAGAAGTACGATCCTACAATTGAAGACAGTTACCGAAAACAAGTGGAAGTCGATGGGCAACAGTGTATGCTGGAAATTCTAGACACAGCTGGAACGGTAAGAAATAGTAGATGTGTTGAATACTGAGATTTCACTTATCTAAAACACTTCAACTTTACCCTCTTGCAGGAGCAATTCACTGCAATGCGAGATTTGTATATGAAAAATGGCCAAGGCTTTGTTTTAGTATACTCAATAACTGCGCAATCCACTTTCAACGATCTTCAAGATCTCCGTGAGCAAATTCTTCGCGTGAAGGACACGGACGACGTGCCAATGATTTTAGTTGGCAATAAGTGCGATCTTGAAGAGGAACGAGTTGTGGGAAAAGATCAAGGAAGCAATCTTGCTCGTTCCTTTAACAACTGTGCTTTTTTGGAGTCATCTGCGAAAGCAAAGATCAATGTCAATGAAGTAAGCTTTTCTCAGTAAATCGAATTGCCTGTTAACTAATATTGTTTACGTTTCTTTTAGATATTCTATGATCTTGTTAGGCAAATTAACCGTAAGAATCCTGAAAAGAAGACAAAACCACCGCGAAAAAGCAAGTGTGCCATTCTCTAACTTCGTTGCTCGCTCGCGCTGGACGATATCAAAATGTTGTTACCAAGTTTTAAAAATGCAATGAAGAAAGCTTAATTTAACGTCACCGTTTAAAAATTTTATCGTGTAAAAATTTTTTATAGAATTTTAAAAATATTGCTGTTGGCGTTTTCTCTCTAAGGAAGCTCTCTTCTCCCTTTCTGCTCTCCCTTTTTCTCCTCTTTCCTCTTCCATCTTCTCTTCCCTTTTTACCTGCAAGTTTTACTTTACCCTCTGCCCCAATAAACACACTCGCAACACACCCACACAAACATCTCACCCATTTGAATCCCTTGGCGTATTTTTCCATATTTATTTGTGCATTAGAATAATGAAATAAATAAATCACACGTTTTCAAATTGGCTACCGAATGACGGTGGTGCCAAATCCGCACAAGTACTGACTGACTGACTAACTGGCACTGGACACTTGGCTGGGTGCGGATGGCCGCATCCACTGCTGTGTGCTAACTAGGTGGCGTATTCACTCGTCCAACGGTCGTCCACGGCTACTGGCAACTGTGTTGGGTGCCTTCTGCGAACTGAGAGACACTGCCACACTCACACAACCACTGAATCATTTCCGCCCAGTCTGTGGAAGTGAGCTGATTGAGTGCGCTGATTATCGAAGTGAAGTGAAGTGAAGCAGTTGACCGGCATTGGGCGCACAATCACCAGTGGTGGTGGTGATGAGGCGGCTGTGTGTTGTCGGCCGAGTGGCAGTGACTTGAATCGCCCGGCAGGCAAGCCACCTTCAGCGAGTAGCAGAGAGGCAGTAGCAGCGGCAGCACATTCTTGGCATACCAAGCTGCAAGCTGCACACACTGCAGCACACAAGTAACAATCGTCGACACTCGCTTGTTGCGATTCCACCAACATCGCATTCCGCAGCGACGGCAGCAGCAGCAGCAGCTCAGCCAACTGGCAACATTGGCTCGATGTTCCACTGTCCGTGACACCCGACGCCCGACGCCATCATGAACGGCGGCAACACGTGTCAACCAAAGCAAGTTCCAACTGCATTGGCTGACAGCAACTGCTGCCTCCCCAAAGTTGCGCCCAAACAGCAGGGCTCCATCACCCCCAGTAAGCAGTTGATCTTCCCGTGTATCACCCATTAGCACTACAATCCCACCAGCACCTTCACCGACTTTGTCTAAATATATATTATTCTGTATATGCCCCCTCTCCTCCGTCCACTAGACTATTCGATGGCCAAGCAGACACACTCGTCCGGCAGTGAGACTGACGTATCCACTTCTACTGAGAATTTGACCCCTGAAGAGCACTATGTCCTCAAGACGGGCATTCGCCAGGAGCCCCAGGGCGAGGAAACGTACCTGAATGTGGCCACTGATGGCCTTCCATTTAGCGCCAATTTGAACATTCACAATAACGGTTCCATCGGCAGCTACATTTCTCCGTTCCTCTACGGCAAATTGGCGGCTGTCAATAATAACATTTACGCCGAAGTGAAAGAGCCCATTTCGAAAAACTCGGATAATGGAAACTTTTACTACTACAGCCACTCAATGGGCGAACAGCAATCACCAGTTAATGGCAACAACAACCGCTCGGTTATTCGCGAAAAGACTGAAATGATGAAAACAAATAATCTGAGCTCGGTGATTGACAGCGATAGTCCTTACTCTAATCTGAATCTGATGAAGTTCGGCCAGGCAGGTATGCCGCCTAACGGCAACAGTCCACTCTTCCTCGACAACCCATCTGTGATAAACTTTCAGTCATCCGGTGAACAAGGAGGCACAGCGGTGAACTGCACCGAGGCCTCCATTAGCCTACAGCAGCCGATGCTGAACAACTACTTAAACTCACTGAAGAAGAACGACTCACTGCTGATCAAGAACTTCAACGGCGACAGCGTCACCCTACCTCCCCCTCCCCCTCCTCCCGAGTACGACAAGCAGTGGGGTGCATTTCTGATGAACTCCAGTGCCTCCAAGTCCTGTGAACGATTGGCCATATCGCGATCTCATCCCGACCTCTCCAAGTTTGCAGACGACGAACTGGGCGCCGCTAGCCCGGGTCGCGTCAATGGCTCTGGCCATGGCAATCTGGTGGCAGCCAATCTCTCCTACACCTACAGTCAGCCCAACTCTCCCTACTCGCCCTATCGCAACAACACCGTTGAGATGATACTAGCCGAAAATGCCGCTCTTCGCTCTCAACTAGAGCACTGTCTGAGAAAGGTGAAGAACCTGCAAAATGTAAGTATCCCTCTTTTAGTCACTTTTGCATCCTATGGCACTAGCTAATTTGTTTTTTCAATTTTTGCCAGTTTGAATTAGAAATACAAAAAGTGCATCAGTCTCACGAAGAATTAATAAAGTCGTCGGAGAAGAAAGAAAAACTTGAGCGTGCATTAAGGTACAAGCTGGAAATACAAAATCGACGGCTTCAAGAAGAGAACCAGTGCCTGAAAGGTAGTTTTTCAACTGATCAAAGTTTCAAACATGTTTTAAGCAATATTAAATTGTCCTTTACAGAACAAATTGAATCGGGGTCTGTCATGAAGCGAGAGGTATGTTCAATGAACTGGTTGATAATAGTGAATTAATATACATTTTATTGTACAGAATTTTGAACAAGGAGACACTCCTGATTTGAAAAAAGAAATGAACAGGCGGGATGTTTTAATATCTCGCCTTTTAGCTAAAAGTACGTACTTCCTGTTACCACTACTGCCAAACTAACGTTGCATTTAACAGATAAAGAATACATCACTGACAAAGATCGGCAAGAGATTGAACTTCAGGCTCAGAGACTGACTTTGCAAGAGCAGCGTAATCACATTGAAATTCTTGACACTGCTTTGATGAATGCTCAAAACAACATAATAACACTAGAAGCTGAGGTAACGGTTACTAAAAATCTAC
>JAALOO010000939.1_pt1 | contig 22888 bp, 16 predicted proteins | sample 7257641 | NCBI WGS metagenome assembly JAALOO01 (sample SAMN14085613, study PRJNA598686) | mite metagenome | biome: ENVO:01001000; feature: ENVO:01001002; material: ENVO:01001226; isolation source: single female mite from University of Michigan culture on fish food culture... ...
CTCTCTCTCTCTCTCTCTCTCTCTCTCTCTCTCTCTCTCTCTCTCTCTCTTGTGTCACAATGACACTTTTGTTTGCTATTCTCTCCCTTTCTTTACTCCTTTGTCAACCAATTGCTTGCTCTTCTTTTTAGCTAGCAAGTAAACAGGCAAAAGCTTTTGTGCAGACAACGACCAGCAACAAAGTAAAGCAAAGAGAAAACATGCCAGTGCTCTCAATTTAAAACCTCGTTCTCCATTGTGTGTCCTCTTCTTTGCTAAAGCTTGCTAGAGAGATAACAAAACAACCTTAACCAATCTGTTTCAATCATTCAGTGGCAAGCAGTGTTTTGTGTTTAAATCTTTCTTTTTAGTGTAATAATAACAGTAACAAAAAGATACTGCTCACAACCCTTACATTTTGGAGATGGTGATAACTGACATGGTTTGCACTTTAGCTTAAATATAAAGCCTTGTAAAAAACAAGCACACACACAGACACACCAACGCATGTGCTAGTGATTGGCATTTAGGGGTAAAGGAGAAGAAGAAGAAGATGATGATGATCTAGTACACTTTCTGACGCACATTATTAGGAAAACTGCTGTTATTTATTTATTTTGTTTTTATTAACTGTATTGTAATTCAGAGGCAGGGTTGTTTTGTTGTTGCTGCTGCTGTTTTTGGCTGAACGCCCACTGCCATTTAGAAAGTTCTTTTTCTTTTTTCAAGAAACAATTTTCCAAGTTCAAGAGCAAAAAAGAAAAGAAGAAGAAAAAGTGTCCAAAAATGGTTTATCGATTTGCACTCTCTGTCCGGCGTGGTCGTCGTCGTCGATTTGACGACGGTATTGATCACCTCATCTCTGCTGCTGCTTAGTAGCCAAAAATTTCAGCAGTAGACCAGCAGGTACAACAACCCAAAAACAGAAAAACGCTGCACAGAGAGAAAGACACAGAGTTTCCCCCAAGACAGATTAGATCTCTGGAGACGTCTGGTGATGTCCCTCTGAGCTCTTCTTATTCCGTCGTCCGCTCCATTTGATCGCCGTCCCGCTCTTGCGTGGCTCGTTCTCATATTTTGAATCACAAATCAGTGCACAAATTAAATCAACTCAAATCGCCGGTCTACTGAACGGTACGGTACGGTTCGCTAAAGCGTAGATCAACACTTTTGGGGCACTTTACCTACTTCCTTCTCCACCAGCAAGCAGTGGAATCAGCTCGGGTGCCTGTGCCAATGTTTATACAAGAAGAAGCAAAAAGAAGTCAGCAGCAGCAGCAACAGCAAAGAAGGACCTGCTGCTGCTGCTACTGCTTCTGATGCTTCTGATGCCTTTTTCTCTGTTTTTCCTTCTGTTTTGCCATTTTTTTGGCTAACCCGCTCTTCCTGCTTATTCTAAAGGCTACAGTCTTTTCTCTTTTTCTTTTCCCTTAAACAAACTTATTTGTAGAGCAGCAGAAGTAGTACTGGAAACCCGAGAGGAATAGCGTGTCCGCCTGCCTGAATGTTTCCCTTCGTTTATGTTTGTGCAGTGATGATCGCAAGCACAAACACAAGCACACACACACACTGAGAGTTTGAGTTTAGCTAGTAAAAGAAAGAGGATGATGATGATGATGATGATTGGCCTACTTTAGCTGGTATTATTAATAAATGCCAACAGATTTCCGTTTGGTGGCCGCAAAAACAGCCATTTTTTCTGCTCAAACGGGTTCTGATTTATTATCAAAATATTTGTTTTGCGTTTGGTTACCCTTGTTTTTTAGTTTGCCTGAATCTGAGTTTACCTGACGGTCTTTTTGGGGTTTTTGAGTGAAAATAAATTGTCGTGGTTTTTAATGGTCATGATGGGCAAACAAACATGCCCACAAAAAAATGTTGTCCTCATTCGCCTAAAAAGAAAAGATTAAACTTGGCAATAAACTGTGGAAATTAATTAATTTGTCCAGTGTTTAGTGCAAAAATAATTGTAGTGCCTGCAGTGACCGCCAATTCCACCACATTCCGGTTACAAAAAAAATGGGTTAAACAACACGGAAAACATTTAATTAAAAATTAAGCACAGTTTGTGCACTTTGCAGTGCTAAGGTTTCTTTTTTTTTCTCCCATTTTAAATTATTTTAATTAGCTCGTGTTTGTTGGCGGGTAACAACGACTAAAACACAAAAATTTAAATTTTTTGTTGTTTAACTAGTAAACTGAAATTGCTGAAAAACGGATGAAAAAACAAGTACAATGCAAGTACCAAATTTCAAATACCATCGGGGGTACCTCGCATTTTCAAATGAAAAAGGTAAAAGAAAAAGAAAATTGATGAAAAGATTTGCGTGTTTGAATTTGCTGCTGCTGCTGCTGCTAACCGTTACTTGACATTGCTGATAGACCATTTTTAGAAGTTTTTCTGTTAAACAAAAAAAAGAAAACAAATAAAGGGTACTGAGTACTAATACGACTATTAATAGCTCACAGTGATGCTGCCTTATTTTCTGTTTTTTTAATTTTTTTTCAGTGTTTCTGTTTTAGTTTTGTTTCTTTTCTTTCTGCCGTTCAAGTGTGCCAGCACACCAGCTTTTTGCTCCTTTTGTTAATGTTTTTTTTTCTAATAGAATCAGCATTTGTTTGAGGCTAATAGTTTTGGAACACACAAAAAGTGTCCATTCATGTTGAATGAGTGGGTAGAAGAAATGAGGGTATGAGAGTCAGCTTAATTAGATTTTGAAAAGTAAAAACTCCTGTTGTGCTGTTTTCCTCAAACACTCAAACTGTTTGTGTGCTGTTTTTCTTCTTTGCTAAGAAAGTGACAACAAAACAATGCCGTTATCTAAAATTGGCTCAATTGCGTTTAACTTAAAACTTAAAACTTAAAACAGTAGTTAAAATCTTGCATTTATTGATTTTTTTAGTTCAGTTATAAGCTTGAAAACAAATTAATCTATATTTTGAGCTGCAAAATTTTAAAATTTTTTTATTCTAATTTTAAAAAATTTTTGTTATTGTTGCGTTAAATAGTGCGCCACCTTCAGTGTCTCTAGTTAAACTCAAAGTTTTTAAAAATTAAACGAAAAATTGAATTTTATTTAAAACTGTTAATGTCAGTAAATGAAACAAATAGAACAAAATAGGTAACAAGCAACACAATCAGTAAAAGTTGCAAACTTGAACAAACTAAAAAGCCAGTTTTTTGTAAAACAAATGACACTGCAAAAGAGTAGTGTGCCATTGTCAATTTATGTACTGCTGTCTGCAAATCAAAGTAAACGATATATTTAGACATTGTCAGTAACAGGAACAACGAGTAAAATTGAGACAGTTTTATTTTTTTGCTAATTTCAGTTGCTGATTTGAGTTAAAGCAAACTGCTTTCAGATTTAGTTATAACAATTATTACCCAATTTACCAAGAAAAAACAATAACAAAAAACTGTGCAAAAAACAGAGTTTTCTAGATGCTCCATTTTTTGCCGGTTTTAATGCCTGACAAAAGTTAAATTGCTAAATCTATTGAACAATTCTTTTTAATTTTTTAACATATTTTTATGCATAAATATTAAAGTTTTAAAAAAACAAATGAAAAAAATACTATTTAAATGTCCAAAAGTTATCCCACGTGCAGCAAGTTCCCAGTCACTAGGCTTTTCCTGGAAATAGTAGTCAATGTAATGAACGGTAATTGGTGACAACATGTCAAAAAAATGAGTAGTAAAAAAGAAACAAACAAAAGTAATTAGCAGCTCACTTTGTGAGTGTTTGTCACTTTTTGTCTGTTTGTTTTGATTTTTGCTCATAAATACCATGCATCACTTTTGTTTAAGAAGTTAAGTGTACCTAAAAGCAAGAGCAACCACTGAGTGAGCCCAAAAGTTCCGTTACTTTTGTTTTTTGTTGCTGCCTCTCAGTTATTATTACCGGCAAAATAATGACGATGGTTGAGGGAAAAGAAAAGCCCTAATTGCATTATGCGAACGCCTACAAAAGTAAAATCATTTTGTTTTGCATCACTAAGCACAATTTTTTTGTTAAAAAATTATTTTGATGAGTTAAAAAACATAAAGTTAGTCTAAAAAGATATAGTCAAAACAAAGTTCACTAGTTTGAATGTTTGAAAAACCGATTTCCAATCAATCGTCAAAGTGACGGCTTGATTAGCATTAAGATTAGTGGTATGTCGCCAAAAACTGGTAAATAAGTGCACCAAAAAAAGTATTTCAGTTATTTTAAACAGTAGGGAGATAGTATTTCATCACTCTCTTTTTTCTCTCTTTTTTGGTGTCATTTGGTATACACAGACAGTCAATCAACACAGTACTGGCTGTTAATTAGTCAAACAACTGAAAAAGCAAAAGAGAAAGACGATAAAATAAAAGTGTCATTTGCAAACGGTGCACTAATTACTGTGCACAAAAAATATGCATAAAGACAGAGATCACAGGTAAAAAAAGAGAGAAAAAGAAAGAGAAACCGTTTACTCTTTGTACTTTTTTATTTGTCATCCAGAAAAAGGTGTATTCCGGAGAAAAAGTGTCTACAAAGTGTGCTTGGAAGTGCATTGAAGATGAGAGATTTTTTCAGGTATAAAAACGCCAGTCAAAACAGTGGTCCAGTGCAAAAACAGTCGCCACCTCTTAATTTTGCAGTTGTAGTCTTTATCATTTCAAACATTTTGTTTTACTTGTAGGTAAGTTTTTCTGTTGTCATTTTTAAAACTGCGTTAGTTTTCTATCACTGTTTGTTTTTTCTCAATCTGACACAATGAGGCAAAACTGCTTCACTTTGCATCTTGCCAAGTGAGCAGTGCTCTCAAGTTTTGTTGTTTAGTTCACTTAAAACAGTATAAACTAAGTTGTTTTTCAATCTATCTTTTTTGTCCAATCATTGCAATTGTTGAATTAAAAAATAAAACATTCAACTAGTGTAACTAGTGTAACTAATCAGTGCAACCTACAACTTTACAACCTTCTCCAATCTCACCAGTCACATCATGCTGAACCTCAAGATCACCTTTAGATCAATGGTCACCTTTGGCACCGTTGCAGTGTTTATCCCCATCTTATCGTCATTATCTGCAGCAGTTGCAGCAACTACCTCGGCCGCTGCTCAGGGTCCAGTCAGCAGCAATCAGATCTACGAGCCGGAAATGGCCGCCGACCAGACCACCCTCTACAAGACGGTGGCCAGCAGTGAGCCAGAGTACGCCGGAAGTCAGGAGTACAGCGGCGGCGGTGGACAGAGCTACGGTGGCGGAGGATACCAGAAGGACAGCTACAAGGAGGAGAAGTATCCCCACCAGCCATACGGTTTCGGCTACAATGTCGACGGTAAAACATTTTAATCAGATCAGATCAAACATTTTATTTCTAAACATCCTTTTTCCAATCCCCCCTAATCAGACGGCTACGGGAATAAGCAGTGGCGCCACGAGAAGAGCCAGACGCCGCACGCCGTCTCCGGCACCTACGGCTACAAGGACAAGAATGGCATCCTCCGCGAGGTGAACTACGTCGCTGATGAGAAGGGCTTCCGGGCGATGATCAAGACCACCGAGCCGGGCACCGCCCCCAAGGACCCCTCCTACGTGAAGATGGACGCCAACCCCATTGCCGTCGAGTACTACCCACCCTCGAAGAAGGGCGGGGCCGGAAGCTACTCGGCCAGCTCCAAGCCGGCCAGCTACTCGGGAGAAGGTGAGCTCTATGCTGCCGATAGTGGTAATGCTGGTGGTGGTGGACATGTTGGTGGTGGTGGTGGTGCATCCGTTGGGGCTAGTGGATACTCTGTTAGCGGTGGTAACGGTGGTGATCAGTACCTCGAGTCAAAGAGCAGCATCAAGTTCGCTGATGACAGCAACGGCGGCTCGGCCGGATACGCTGGTAAGAGGGGGGCACAAAAGTGGGGATTGCTGCAAACATGGCTTATTTTACTACGTTTAAAAGTAATCAATTAATTAATCAATTAATCAAACTTTTCTTTAATCATTTCAGGAAACAGCGCCTCAAAGATCACCATGGCCAAGTATCAGGACAAAAAGTAGTAGTGATGGCGCGGTAAAAACAGACTTGGAATTGCAAGGAAAGCCAGAGATGCAAAAGAATCAAAGTATTCAGCAGGACCAAAAACATACATTTAAGCACTTTGACCGTAACAACAACAACAACAACAACAACAGCCATTCAGTTCAATTTGTTGATCAGCGCATTAAATGCAACTTATCAGCAACTGTAGGTTGCAAAAACCACTACGATAGTCCTCCATCACTTCAGTTGATGCCACAAAATCAAGCACAGCCTTTTAGCAAAACAAACAACAATATGAAGCAAAATGATCAGGAAAACAATTTTTTCAATGACCAACGCTCAAAGTGGTCCACTTTTGTTAATCGACATTGAGAATGTGCAAATAAAAAAACAAATTAATTAAAAAATGTGTAGAAAATTGATATTTATAAAGTCTGATTTGTGTGTGTAGGTAATTTGTACAGTGTTTGTGTTGTGTTGTTTGTGTGTGTATATGTTTCAATGATTGTACCTGGTTGTGCCTGGTTTGTTGAAAATGAAATGATTTCAATCAAAAAATCTTTAAGTAAAAAATGGTGATCACAAAATATAAAAGAAATGTAGAATACACTTAAAAAAATATTAAAAATTTACAAACGAATTATGAAAAAAAATAAAACTTATGTTTAGCAATATAAATGTTTCTGTTGTGTTAAAAATACAAACAAAATTAGTTGCATTTTTAAATTTTAAATATATTTAAAGCAAAAGTTGCTGACATACAAAAGTGAAAAGGAGTGTAGAAATTATGATTAAAAGATTACAAGATGGAAAATGCAAAATCTGAATCCAAAAAATGCTTTAGAAGCGACAGCAGCATCGTGAAGTAGGCTCAGTATTAAAAGTAAAAAATGTGTGAAAAACTTTGCACTACAATGCCACAAACACGGCACACCTCAGCTCACTCAGGCGACCAAACTTGATTTCAATTGTTCTCATCACTGTCATGATCCGATGTACATTTCTCCCTTTTTTGTTTAGAAAAGACCAATCTCTCTCAGATTGCCCTTGAGGATGACATCAGAGACGGCGTCAAAGACAAACTCGATGTTGTTGGTGTCAGTGGCGCAGGTAAAGTGCGTGTAGATCTCCTTGTTCTTTGAACGATTGACCGCTTCAAACTGCAACCGAACAAAGGCGGCCGCCTCTTCATAGGTGTTCGCGCCTGAAAAGTAATATAACACATCAATTAGATCAAGTTTGGTTTTCTTAAAATGGCACACAAGGTAATTACCCTTGTACTCGGGAAAGCAAATCTGCAGCGGCGAGCTGCGAATCTTCGCCTCAAAGAGGTCCTTCTTGTTGAGAAAGAGAATGATGGCCGTGTCGAGGAACCACTTGTTGTTGCAGATGGATTCGAACAGTTTCAGACTTTCGCGCATTCGGTTCTGGAAAAATGTAAATAAAAAATTATGAAAACAGTTTACAAGTAATCATAATTTTTGCCTGTCAACCACTTACCACCTCATCATCCTCCGCCAGCAGCAGATCGTAGGCGGAGAGGGCGACGCAGAAGACGATGGCGGTGACGTCCTCGAAGCAGTGAATCCACTTTTTGCGCTCCGACCGCTGGCCGCCGACGTCGAAGATGCGAAAGAGCAGGCCCTTGAACTTGAAGTTCACCTCGACGATGCCGGTCGTCTTGACGCGCGTCCGCAGCACGTCCTGCTGACTCGGACAGTAGTCCGCCTGGCAGATGCGGTCCAGCGAGTTTAGGTAGCTGAAGTAAAAATGACAAAGTTAGTCATCTTGAAAACTTTAAAATCTAATCTCATTTTCAATTCTCCCACTTACTAGTGCGCCGAGTCATTGAGCTGGTACTCTCGAGCCCGCCGGAAGCAGGCCTGAACGCCGCCATCCAACCAAAGGACCTTCATGATGGCCGCCAGCTCCGGTGTGATGCTGTAACTTTGCTCCAGCAGACTGGCGTACCGGTGCGCCAACTCCCGGGATTCAGGCAGGGCGAAGCCGATTCCGAGCAACTCCATCGCCTGCAGAATGGCCGACAGCGACTGGATGGTGTTGGCGTAGATCACTCGCCGGAACTGACGACACTCCTCCTTGTCGTAGCCGTCGATGTGGATGATTCTGAAGTTGGAGTTTGAAAAAAGGGGTTGAAGATAACAAATAATCGAATAAGAAATAGCAACTTTTGAGCTTACTTGAGCTGCTTGAGAATGGTGCTTTTGCCTGATTCGCCGGCGCCTGAAAAACAAATTGTAGTGGATTATTGTTTGGTTAGATTGTAAAAACTGTTGAGAAAAAGATAAGAACTTACCGAGAAGAAGGAGTTTAATTTCTCTCGCCTTGCGCTCTCGATCCAGCTTCAGGTTGCGATCGATGGCCTTTGACCGGGCGGCCGACTCCTTGTCCTCGTAGTTGCTCACTGTGCAGCCCATTTTGAAACTTCAAAAAGTGTGATTTGCTTGTTGTTTGGGAAAATGATTCTATGTTTTGCAAAAATAAACGAGATTTTTCAATATTTTGAAAAGTTCAAAGTTTATCGACAGACTGAAGGCAAAAGCAGCAATCATCAGCCAAAACACTAATCAGTTAAAATTAATTATCAGTTAAACTGTAGTGTAGTGGTGTGCGTGTAGCGGTAATTTTTGTTTGAGTGAAAAAAGTTTGACACTTACGATGACACTACTGTACACTACTGTGCACTGCAGTTCAAAAGTAACAGGCTACAACTGTTGCTCTGGTGAAGTAGTGCTGTGGTGGTGAATGCACCGGTTGACGGTCAGGATGAAGTACAGTAATGTGGAGGGGGGTGATAAGTTCTCTGATAGGCTTTGCAGCGTCGATTCAGCTGAAAGGAAGCTCTGCTGAAAACGAGGATGTACAGCAGCAACAACTGCAAACGGCGTCTGAATTAAGCTGATTTGAGTTGCTGCAGTTGTGAGGCAGTTGTGGTGGTAGTGTTTGCGGCAAACACACAAAGCAAAACAAGAAGAGAAGAGAAGGCAATACGCAATGTCCGGTGAATGAAAAGAAAAAGGAAAAAATTGTTTGTCAGTCTGCCTGTTTGAATGTGTGTGTGTAGATCTGGCAGACTGGATGAAAAAAATGAAGCAGATATAGCTCGGTGATGACAACAAAAATGATGATAGGGTTAGGATAATTAAAATTAATTAATCAGGCGACCGGCTGGCTGAAAAAAGCACTGTCGATTAAACTTAAAAATTGTTGATTTAAAAACGTTTCAGTAGATAGAAGACAGTTAAGACAATAAAGCACACATACACAAAAATCATCAAAGTGAACAAAAAAATGCTGCCAAGAAGAGGCCACGCTGTTTTGCTGCAGCTGCGAATTCACTTTTTTGTCAGTTGTTTCAGTTGCTTTCTGTTTCATCGCAGTCAGCTCCTTGCCGAAGTTTCTCGCGCAGTTGGTCCAAAGAAGAGAAAGGAGAAGGGGCACAGGGCACTGGCAGAAGAAGAAGACTGCCACGCTGTGTGTGTGTGTGTGCCTGTCCGTGGGGACTTTGGCCTGAGGAAGAGAGAAGAGAGAGAGAGAGAGAGAGAGAGAGAGAGAGAGAGAGAGAGGCCAAGCACCACTTTTCAACGGCAAAAGAACTGCTCAACTGTTGCAACAGCAGCAGCAGCAGCAGAATGAATTGAAAGTGAGGCCGCAGCAGCAGCAGCAGCAGCAGCAGCAGCAGCAGAAGCCACAGTCACCCGCCAAAAAAGTGATCGTTGCGTTTGTTTTAGCCGTTGGCTTGCGCAGCAGCAGCAGCTGCACAGACTGCCGCCACCGCTGCCAATCAGAGTGCACTTTTCAGGCAGCAGCAGCACTCACCGGTCATTTTTATTGCAGCAGCAGCAGCAGCAGAGACCACCACAATAGCCACTACAGATCACAACAGCCACCACTTTTTTTCAATTCACCACAAACTTATTAGGCCTAATCAAATCTTTGTTTGTCTTTAAGGTTCCCCCCTGCTCGACACCAGCGTGTACAACAGTTGCGCTTTTAGTTTTGTAGTCTTTAATTATTTTTATTTTTAGAATCGTTCTAGCGGTGAATAGTAGTGGTGGTGGTGGTGGTGGTAGTAGTAGTATTTAAATAAATAGTAGTATTATGAAAGTTTAAATTGAAAGGGGAAAAGAAGAATGGGTGCAATAAATAAAGAGGGAAAGGAAGCAAAAAATAGCTACAGCTTTGAAGTGGTGGTGGTGGTAAATGGTGGGAAAAGAGTATCAGTGGTGTCTATTAGTGCTGGTCAATTGAGAGAAAAAAAGATGATAATAAGTTGATGGTTACATCATTTAAAGTGCAGGTTATTGTGCTGGTGATGCTGGTGACATTTCACTCACGCTGCCTTTTCAGTTTCATCATCATCTCCTCTTCTCTTTTCAATTTTAGTTCATTAACTACTCATTTACTTTCGCTCGTGATTGAGCGACTGCGGCACGTTGAGGTGCTTCTTGGGGAACTTGCAGGAGCTGAGGCGACACTGGCAGAGGTCCTCGTCGATGCGAATGCGCTTGCAGTACTCCTTGCACTGCTTGTCGCTGCCGTTGCGGATGCACTCGTGCCCGGGCGAGAACCAGTAGTTGAAGTACTCTCCGGTGGCGGAGTTGCCGCCTCCCTCGTCCTCTGTTTGAAGGGGAAAAAGAAGAAGAAGTTAAATGATGATAAGTTAGTGAATGTGTATTTGCAAAAAAGTGTGGCTCGTACTTGACTCGCTGCAGAGGCAGACCCGTCGGTTGACCAGCGCCGTGCCGTCCACATTGGGACTGTCGTCGACGGTGACCGTCTTGCAGACCCGGTCATTGAAGCCCTTGTTCGAGCAGTAGGCGGTGCACTGGAAGGAGTTCTGACAGGCTCGGTACTCCTGGATCGCCGTCGCTGATCCTATTTGAACAATTAAAATGATTAACAATTAGCAAATAGGTTATGTGAGTAGTGTAGTTAATAAGTACACTTGCTTTCCAGCCTACAAGTTGAGCAATAATAAAGATTTGGTCAACTTGTTTATTGGCTAGAGGCTAGTTTACGTTTTCAGGCAGTTATTTAAATTAAACATTTTCAGTTGCACATTTCACATACCAATAAGGACAAATGGGACTGCTAGGAGCAGGTACTTGAAAGAGGCCATGATTTTGTTTGGCTTATAACTACAAAGTATAACACTTTTTTTAACAAACAAAAACTGTGCAGCTACTTCTGGCAATGATGACTGTGGTGATGAGGATTGGCAAGTGACACTATTAGGTGCTGGCCACTAGCTGGCCATTTTATATGAACAGGGAGCACCAAAGTGGAGCAGACCGACGTTGCTGGTAAAAACCGACTCTTCACTGTTCACTTCATTTTAGTAGTAGATTCGGTGATTGTGGTTACGGTGCACCAGCAACACGAGAGAAAACTGTTACGGGTAAATTGCATGCAAGGTAACTTTTTTCACTTTGACCTGCAAATAACCCTCTCGTTTCTCTCTTTTCTCTCTCTTTCTCTTTTCATTTTTGAAGGTAATCTTGGCAGAAGTACACAAAGTGATGTGACGATGAGGAGCACACATCTAGACTTGTTACATAGTTCTGCTTTTTCTCTCTTTCTTCTTCAGACGACCTGTTTGCCGGTTTGGTGGGTCAATGTGTTAGCTCTTGCGACAGCAAAGAAAGAAGCGGTTGTAGCAGGTTTTGTGGCTCCCCTTCTTCTTCTTCTCTTCCAGTGTTTCCTATTCCTCGTGGCAACCAGCCAGCCAATGGTAACTGGTTTGGGTGACGGTGATATCTGTCCTCAGCAGCAAATTCAGATACACACAGATGTCTGCCCTTGACAGTGGATTTTCGCTCTCAAGTATACTCTCTTCAATTTAAGGTCACGACCTGAACCACCGTTTCAAGTGATTTCATATCTTTCTCTCATTTCTTTATTGCATAGCCATTGCATTAATTGCTGCTGCTGCTGCTGCTGCTGCCTCCGCTTTTTAATTGCTACACCTTCTGAAAAAGAAGTCTAATCTACGCTATTTTTAACTGAGTAGTTTCAGCATTTTTTCCCTTTTAAGATAGTCAAGCGGGCAACGACGTCTCCGACGACGTCAATGAGTGACAAATTACTGAAAAGCGGATTTTGATTAGCAGAATGAGATTAATTGTAGCTGGTAGTGCTGGTGGTAGTGAACTCAAACATACAAAAAAGAAAAATCAAGTGCCACACATTTTTTTTCTGTGCACACCACTACAATGTCATCACATTAAAAATGCGTTTTTCATAATTTGGTTCCTTTAACCGCATGCACTGAACTTATTTATAGAGATAGTAAACAACAACGACATTAAATAAAAAAAACTTGTCAACGCTATCAACAACAGCACAAATGAAAAAAAGTTAAATTGCTTTGGTCACATCAACAGCATTTTCTCCTTTCAACTTTAACTTTGCCCTCAATCTATCTCCTCTCTCTCTCTCTCTCTCTCTCTCTCTCTCTCTCTTTCTTATTACTGAATGTGATATACTTTGCATGTGAATCTCCCATCTCTTTTTTTCTGTTGTTGCTGACCTACTAAAGTAGCCGCAAACACTGGGCGCCGTTGCTGTCTATTTACAGCAACGACGACAGCAACACTGGCTCGTCACTCTTCTTTTTGATGGTCAAGCTATTCACTCAATGTAAGAAGATCAGAGCTAGCTAGCTAAATTTAGATTTAAATTAAATTTCACTGAAATGCAGATTAGAGATGACGCGGTTTAAACAAAAGGCACTTTTTTCTCTATTAGCATTATTGTTTTATTAGTGCATGAACAGGTGAAAAACATGAACAATAGAGTGAATAACAGGCGCATAAAGTTATTTTAAAAACGGTAAAAATACACAAAGGTCAGAGGTTAAATGATGATGATGATGAGAACAAAATGGTTACTATAAATTGAATAATGAGGCAAATCAATACTTTGATAAAATAAAACTTGATGGGCAAAAAGTGTTTATGACTTTGGAGAAAATAGCTTAAAAACAGTAACTTAGTGCTGTGCTACAATTTTGTTTTGTGGTAATTTAATGAAAAATGAAACTAGGCTTCTTGATGAAGATGTGTTTTTGTTTGGCAGAACAAGATCAAAGATTAAAAACAAAACAGTGAACTCTTTTTGGCTCTTTTAACTCAGCAGCTTTTATGTGTATTAGCTGAGCGTCAACAGCTTTTTCCGTTCAGTTCATCATTTTTGTCTAGACGACTTTATCGCTTCGAGTTTCACTCTTTTCACTTGGATTCAGCTCCTCAGCCTCGGTAATAGGCGTCGGCCTGCAAAAGTAAAGTAAAGTAAAATATGATAAAAATTTATTTCTTATTCTTTCTTTTCACCGCCCACTTACTCTCCATGTTCATAGGTGATGTAGTCGCCTCGCTGTCGATCTCGCGACATGACAATGAAGAGCACCACGAGGATGATGACAATGATGATGGGAATGAGGATGCCCACGCCGATGCCGGCCACCGTGCCGATGTAGCTGATGTCAGCTGCAGAAGAAACGGGAAAAAGGGAGATTTGATAAGTTCGATCAAACTTTTAAACTTCCTTCCTCTATTATCACCACTTACTGATACACTCCGCCTCGACGCCCCAAGACCAGAGGCCATCCTCGCGACACCTTCGCGTCTCGTAGCCGATCAGTCGGTAGCCGTCATTGCAGCTGAAGCGGACCAGGGTGCCCACCCAGTACCGATTCTCCGACTTGCGGCCGTTCACCGGCTTTGGCAGGGCAGGACAGCGCACCTCTAATAAAGAAAAAAGAGAAGGAAGAAAAAGGGGTTAAAATGGTTAATTAGAAAAATGTAAGATTAGATAAAGGTAATCTTAGTAGTTTTTATCAGCTCCAAAAAAGCTGCCAACTTACGCTTCTTGCCCGCCTCATTGGCCAGCCAAATGGCGTGCGTCTCCTCCTCTTTGGTGACCTTTGCAAAGTCCGGATCGAGCGTGAGAATGTAGTCGTACTGGCAGGCGACCGAGTCGGAACAGGTCTGCGCCATCTGGTCGCGGAAGTCCGGGTAGTCGGCGTAGTAGGGCAGCTTCGGCTCGAAGATCGGCTTGAAGTTCGGGTCGTCGTAGAAGGTGTAGGAGACGGAGTCGTGGAAGAACAGCGACGGGTACTGGTTGATGTCATTGGGCATCACCTTATCGAGGACGCGGTAGTTGCGAATGAAGTTCCGGTACAGCTCCTCCGGCCCGGTGTTCACCGGGAGGAAGCTGCCGTCGGGCAGGGAGAAGTCGTCCCAAGTTTGCTTTGAGTAGTTGCCCAGCAGGCCTCGGGTGTTGTTCTAGAAAAGAGAAAAAAAGGTTTTAAAGGATTAAAATTGATCAACTTATCAACCTATCAACTCTACTACTTACGACAAAGGTGTACGGCGCGTAGACGTGCACCGACATGTGGCCCTTGTTGGCGATCACCTCGACGCCGGCGCCCGAGTCGAACTGCGCAATGACGTGGGACATATTCTGAATGCCCGCCGGCTGGTAGAGGGTGACGCCGCGGAAGTTCTGCAGGCGCATCGACTCGTCCCACCAGTAGACGTACTCCTTATCCACAATGACGTACATCTGGTAGCGCCAGCTGGCGGCCAGCGGCCGAATGCGGAACTCCACCGTCGAGGAGGTGTTCTCCGCGGCGGCCACCGCGCGCAGCCAGCTCGCATTCAGCGGCGGCGTGTGGGCGTCCGGCTGGGGCATCTGCTCGAAGCGGCCTTGCAGCTCTGCAAATAGATGATAAGGGGCAAGGGTTTGTTGTTGATAAGTTGATAAGAAAGTTCACAAGAGCTAGAAACCGCTTACCGAACTTGTGCATGGCATTGTCGACGTGGACCAGCGTGAACTCGCCCTTGCCGTTGAAGGTGTAGTTGGTCCGATCGAAGGTGACCACGTGCGGGTCGCCGAAGACGGAGGCGATGCCCGGCGACTGGTAGCTGGAGCAGTCCTGCGAGGTGCGCCAGTAGTTGTACATCTTGCAGGTGTCAGAGTTGTCCTGCTTCGCCTGCCACTTGCAGCAGAAGAAGAAGGGCGCCACATCGTGCAGGTACTCAGACAGCAGCGGGATCTGGTGGCGGAGAGAGGAGAAGAGAGGAGAGGGGAAGGAAGGAAGGTTTTTTAGTGAACAGTAAAGATAGGTTGTGATTAGATTTGTTTAGAAGACTTGTTTGAAGTTTTAAAGAGTCGCTTATTATCATTGTCATCATCTTCAGCATCTAACAACTTACCATCATCTGCATCTTGAAGGGGTGCTTCCCGTAGACGAAGGCCCTCGACGGCCGTCCGCCGTACATCGTGTCCGCCGTCTGCAGCAGCTCGCCGTAGTCGTCGTAGCAGCAGGTCTGGCCGCTGCCGCCAATCGACGGCCGGCCCGTCTTCACGCAGTGCAGCGCCCCATTGTGGAAGGTCTCGCACTTCCGGTCAATTACATTGCACTCCAGGTCGGGGCTGAAGCGGCCCAGGTCGAGGAGCGCCTGCGAGTAGGTGCACGGACAGCGGAAGACGGTGGTGGCGAAGTAGTCGCTGAAGGACTCCCGCTGGAACCAGTTCTGGCAGAAGTACCGCTTCCACTTGCCGTCCTCGCCGTACTCCCGCTCCCACTGCTTCTTGAAGTACCAGGCGAGGGGCATCGGCCGTGACCAGATGGTCGGTGAGCGGACGTAGTCGCCAATTGACTTGTAGTTGGTCAGGTTGAGGGCGATGAAGCCGAAGAGAATGTCCGAGGTGGCGAGATTGACCCGGGAGCGGAACTGCGTCACGTCCAGCGTCATCTTCGACTGTTGCAGCGGGACGCTGTCCACTAGGGTGTCAATGTAGGTCAGCGTCGGGTAGACGTCATTGCTCTCCTTGTAGCCCCAAAGGGAGAGCTGCGCGGACAGGGGCACCTGTTTGTAGTTGGTGAAGAGCTTCTCCGGCTTCCACTTGATCTCCATCTCGGTCGGCTCCTCCTCGCGATCGGCGTTGTTCACAATCACAATGTCGTCATTGGCTATATCCGGGGGCTCTGTGTTTTGGGGTGGTGGTGATGGTAGTAATTAAATTGAAGAAGTTTTTGAGCAAAAGAAACTTTTTTGTTTGCAGAAAAGGGCTGGAGAAACTTACGAATATAAAATCGCCCGTAGAAATAGGTGCGATCATCGACGCGAATGGTCAGATCGACGTAGCCGTGGTACATGACGGCGGGCGTCACGCAGCTGGCGTGATTCTTATCCCGGTAGACGCCCTTTGTGGGGAAGTTCTCAAAGGTGCAGGTAATGACCGACTCGGGCCGCAGACACGGTCCGGTGATGTTGACCACCGTGCCGCCGAGCATGTTGCCAATTCGCGGGAAGAAGGTCAGCGGCTGCCGGTCGGGCAGATTCGGGTCCAGGTCCTTCTCGATGCAGGCGCCCGACCAGATCTCCTCGTCCACCTCAAAGTAGAAGCGACCCTTCAGCCCGTTTCCGTAGCCCAGCGCCGGAAGCAGTGACACTCGCGGGTTCTGCGAGTACGGCACAAACTCGTACGTCCGCGTGCTGTTGCCGGCGTTGAAGCCGACGTAAGCGGACGGTCCCTTCGTGCCCTCAAAGAATCCCGAGTTCCACTCGATCTGATCGTAGTTGAACATCGCATAGGTGCGCATCTCATCGGTGGCCAGCACCACCTGGTAGGTGTTCGTGCGCAGGTCAAAGTCCGGTGCCTTGTTCGCGTAGGTCATATTCTTCCAGGTGATGATCACCGCAAACTTCGGCCGGAAGTCGTGCGAGCCGATCATGCCCTCGCGAAAGTCCGAGTAGATGCCCTCCGTCAGGGTGACGTTCTTCTCCTTGGCCAGCTCGATCACTCGCATGTAAATGCCCGCACCGGGCACATTCTGCGGAATGTCCTGGATGGCGAAGAAGGGCGCAATCATCGACGGGTCCTGGCCCTTGTTGATGATCGTCTGCGGCGGAATGGGGAACTTGATGGGGAACTTGTAGCTCAGCTGGCCCTGGTTGAAAGCAATGTAGCCGTCTTTGTGGATCTGCAGAGGGAAAATTGTTTTGCAAAAAAAATGAAAAGATAAGTTTGTGTTAAGGCTATCCACTGCCTGAAAGTTTATCAAAGACAAAAAACTCTCTTGTTAAGACGTACCCAGATGTAGGTGTAGCGGAAGCCAAAGAAGGGAATGTGAAACTGCAGCGGCTGATCGTGGAAGGCCTTCGTCGAGGTAATGTCGGTAAAGTCCTCCGGCGTGTGCGGGTACAGCAGCTCATGGCGGAAGCGGTTCAGGTCGCCCATCGTCTGCGGGCCATCGTTCACCGTCGGCCGGCGATTTCCGGGAATGTACGGTGCTAAAAGATGGAAAATGTGCAAAAGTGATGAAATGTTTGGTTTTTCAGGTAAAAAAAATTAGATAACGTTTTAACGACAATTTAAACACGGAAAAATTCAGTGCGATTTAAAAACATAAAAATGCAAGAATAAAAATTAAACTAACTACATTTTAAATTGATTAATCAAAGCAATACATCGTGTTTTTTATTAAATCAAATTACTTGCAAAATTAAAAAATTTTGCAGTTTTATTGATTTTAATGCAATTATAAAACATAACAAAACAAAAATAAAGTTTTACCTTTTGCAAGTTGCCTTGAGGGATTACTTAGCACCTGGGCGGGTGGGGCATCTTGCGCCAGAACGGCGCACAGAAGTAATGTGAAGAGCGGGACAATGTGCCCGACTATGTGCACCTTGTGGCGCATTTTGAGGTTATTTTACAGAGGGCTTTTGCTCCTCTAATTTAGTGCAGTGTGTTTAACTAGATACAATTTTTGTGTGCTTTCAAATTGATCCAGCAAAAAATCTGCTCATCTCCACACACTCTCTTCTGAATTGAAGACAACACTGAAAATAAGTTCAGTATTTGTTCAGTTATAATAAATAAAAAACGATGAAAACGGTCAATAAAATGGTGGCTTGGGCGAGGCTGCTGTTGTTTGCAGAAAGGTATTAAAAAAAGATGGAGTTTCTACTGCGCAATCAAAGTCCTCTGATGTGAGCAGCGCGCCGAGGACGACTGACTGACTGAGGAGTGAATCTGGTTTTGGGATGGAAAGAAGGATGAAAGTGGAGAGGAAGATGGATGCCAGATTTGGCGTTGGGTTGCTGTTGCTGCTGCAGTTGATCACATCACATCATCACCATCACTACCGGTGCAGAGGAGAAAGAGAGAAAGAAGGCCTACAGGCTGCGGCTCGAGGTTGCAGGTGTGCCATGTAATCAGTGATCAAAAAACGTCGAGAGGAGGAGGAGGAGGAGGAGGAGGAGGAGGAGGAAAACGGAGGGACACACATCTCCGGCGATGCCAACTGGCAATGCAATGGCTGCAGGATGTGTGGGGACACTTTTTTTTGGATGCACACTCACTCACTCATTCACTCACTCAGCTAAAACGTTGTCGTACAAAAGAAATAAAGAAGTGTGTGTGTGTGTGTGTGTGTGTGTGTGTGAGCCTCGCATACCTTTTTCTATCTGCAGTTTCTAGCGTTACCAACTGCAGGCAAAGGGCGCGACCAGCGCCCTGGTTTCTCTCGTTGAGATGTCGTCGTCGTCGTCGTCGTCGCTTATTTGGGGTCCTCGGAAGTTGATGCCACTCGAGTTGTTGCTGCTGCTGATGATGATAAGGTGTTTTTATTTTTACGGCAGTTTGCACACTGCTGCAGCAGCAGCAGCAGTTGCTGTACGGCAGAGGCAATGCTGCTGCTGCTGCAAATGTCGCTGACTGCGGCAGATGGAAAAGCTTTGCTGGGATGTGATGGTCACCATGGCAGAGTTGATATCGTCTTCATCACTTCATCAACCAACCTCGGTTATCAGCGCATCCAAGACTGCTGCTGCTGCTGCTTACTCTCTTTTTGTTCTTTCATCTTTTTTTGTTTGATTTGCTTGCAGCCAACTTTTTTTAGCAGGTGGGCGCCTCTCTTGGGTGTGTTGCTCTGCTGTTGCACTGCTGCTCCCCGTCTCAGGTGGTCGAGATTAGCAGTTTTGCAGTCAATCTTAAGTGGATTGAAAGTTGGAGAGAAAGATTGAGAACGTTTTTTGCTGGCGATACGTTCCACTTACGGCCGATGACTGAGAGGCTAACTATGTTGTGAAGTGGTGATCTAACTAAAAAGGCTAAACTTTTAAGGGTAACTTCCTTGGCTTGTGTGGATAGTTTTTTATTACACAAAAATTGGTTCAGTCACTAACAGGATTTTTTCCGTTTTCATTTTGCTGTTTTAGTTCAATTTGTTTTTTCAATCAGATTAACCAGTAAAAAGATTAGAAAATCTAAGCAAATCTAAGCAAAACATTTGCTAATTTACAAACAATTGCCATGTGTGCTTTGCTACTAATGATGATGATGATGATGATGCTGCGGATTAGAACTCAATAGGAGTAATTAGTGAACTGCACTGATAACTGGCAATTAATGAGAAATTAAGAGCAGTCGCTGTTTGACTTTGCACTGTAGAGCGTGCTTTACTTGCCATCACCGACAAACAAACCAAACCTAGTCAAGTGACAGTGTCTGCCTGTGCATTGTCTGCTACACTGTTTGTGCATTATTACTTTTTAAAAAGTTAACTTAAAATCTCACAAAAAGGCAGCATTGTTAACTGCGCACTTTTAGATCAAAGCATTTGCTAGTTGATCCACTTTCGATTGGGTTTTCCAGCATTTAATTGTCTAAAATGTTAAAAACTTTAAATCAAAATACGTAAAATAAGTAAAAAAATTGCAATCATCTTGAGCATTAATTGAAATGAAATTAGAGGTTAAAATTTAATTAAACTTTAGGTAAACTTTTTAAAAACAAAACCTAGGTTATTAGCATCACCGGTATTTAATATTTTGTCCGGTCAATCGCCTATTAAGAAATGCAGTTTTCAAATTGCAAATCCAGGGCATTGATCGTTTAAGATTAAATTGGCTATTTAACTCTTTTTGCATACAGTTTTCATATGACTGCTAATCCTTGTTTTTAATTTACTAGCCAACAGTAGTGGAAGTTCAACACATCATCAGAAGTATCATCAGTTGCCAAATGATTGATGACCAAGCGCTAGTAAAGATTACCAAAAAACGGTGTGTGTTTACTTTAGCAAACTTACTTTTCTTTACTGGCTGACAGGCGTCTAAGATAACAAATGTCTTTTCTAACAGGTGATAAGAAAAAAGAAAAAAAGAAAAAGCTTAGCAAGGTTGACTGCTACCTGCCAGACTGCTAGGCAACAGTCTTCTGGCTGGTTTTTTTTCTGGCTTGCATTGTTGCAACACAATGTGCACACTTTTTGGTTTTAAGCTTTCAAAAATGCTGACTCATTTAGTCAGTATGCAACTGAGTTTATAAGTGTGCCTGTGTAAGTAAACAACTCAAAGGTGACTGCAGTTTACTGACAAAACATACAGCAATCAAAGAAACTAAATATAAAAAAATATTTAAAAACATAATAAAACCAATTTTTAATTTTTAAAAATATTTTGAGTGTGAACTTTTAAAAGTTTTTTATTTAATTTTTGTATTGGAAAATACTTTAATAGCAAAAAGTTTGCCCTGCAAAACAGTTTTTTGGCAAGTGTCATTTACTTTTGCATTTAGCATTTTTACTGCTGCATCTTTCTCTCTCTGCTCGACCACTCCTAACGACCTTATCAATGGTGGTTGTCATCTGTGGGCAATTTAGAGTATCAACCTGGATACAGCCTGTTTAAGCACACAAACAAGCAAGCTGTGCCCATTGTCTAAGGGGCTGCAAACAACTGCCAAACACATAGGACTCGTACAGTTAAACTGCAGTGCAACTCAGCGCAAAGATCTGCGAGTTCACAAACAAAATCTCAGTGAACGGTATTGCCTCGATTGATTTTGCTGCAGTATTAACACACATTTGTTGTGTTTTGATGCATTTACTTGGCAATTTAAAAGAGAAAAAGACAACAGTGCAATGAGTTTGAATAATTAGTTGCATGACTACCTAGTTATGTTAGTCTCACCAGCAACATTTAAGGGGCCATTGACTAAATAATATCCTTTTAGATTTTCCCACTTTCTGCTAAACCTCGTACTAATAACTGATAAAACAGCATTAGCTAGTGAAAAGATGTTAAAATGGGAAATAAATTTTCATCATAAAAATGCTGCATTTTACAGTAGTTATCACATGTAAAAAACTTTCAAATTTCAATTGCTTGATTTAATTAAAATTAAAAACCATAGTACACCGGTGACCAAAAATTAAATGCTAAAAAAGGGGGTAAACAAAACAAATGCAAAAATCACAAAAATACATCAAGTTATTCTTCTCACATCAAAATTTGTGTACTGTACAAAAAAGGAGGAGTAGTCTCTCAATTACACTCCCTCTTATCACTGCTCACCACGAGCACACTCACTACCTCTCACCTATCTTTGTTCAAGCTGATGATGATCAAGCCTCGGCCAGGTCCCGCCACAGCACCTTACTTTGCTCCTCGCCGACGCGGTCCTTGATCTGCGTGCACATGTAGGCGATGTTATTGCCCGCCACGCGAACATCCGTCACCGCCCCGAAGGCGGCCTCCAGCTTCAGCTGGTAGGCGTAGCTGGTCTTGGCCATCTTGTAGCCCACCACCGCGGACCGGGCGCCCCCGCCCCCGCCCCCGCCCCCGCCGCCGCCGATCAGGCCGCCCCCGGCGGGCATCAGCGGCAGCTGCTCGCCCAGCTTCCACCGATTGACCGTCTCCTTGAGGTGCTTCGCAGAGCGGAAACGGAGCCCCACCACAATGGGAAAGAGCGAGTGGGCGCGGAAGTCGGCCACGGTGTTCGTCACCACGCTGATCACCGCGTGGCGGCCCTCGGTGGCGACGTCCGCCAGGTCGCCCAGGGCAATGCAGCGAAGGGTTTCCAGGTTTGAAACGGCGGAAGAGGAAGAGAGAGCATGTGTTGCAGTGGTGCAGTGTGTGTATCCTCCGTCTGCCGGCTGCTCCCAGCCATTACTGATGGTGCAGTTATCAGCTGAAGCAGTTTCAGGAGATGATAACGCCAGGTTGATGGGCACGTCCTTGCGCGAGCAGACGCGAAACAGGTCGGGGAAAGCGGTCTCCAGGCGAGCGGCAATCACGTGGCTGAAGGGGCCGTAGATTAGCACCGGCCGAGGGGTGGCCTGCAGCGGCAGCATGTCCACCAGCCTGTACGACGACGGTACGACCGTGGTCACCTCCTCCTCCTCCTCTTCGGCGTTTTTTGCCTTTTCAGCAGTTTCAGCAATGTGAGTGGGACTTTCCACTGAAGCCAGCGAGGAGAGCACTGACTGGTCCTCACCGGAGGTGGTGGCCACCACTGATTCAGTTAAGTTTTCATTGCTGCCCGCAGCCAACAGTGGCGAGTAGCTGGGCACGACGGCGCTGGCGAGAATTTTTCCTGGGAAAAGATGGGCTCGCTTCCCTTTTTTGCTGCTGCTGCTGCCTTTGATCATCGGATGTACGACGCCTTCATCATCTAGTTTAGTGTACCCCTCACCGCCGCTGCTGCAACTGCCACCTTTTCCGCCGCCGCCTTTCCAGAAGAGAATGCCCCGAAAGGAGGAGGCAAAGTTGAAGATCTTAAAGTGGTACCACTTGGAGGTGCTTCGATGGAAGGACGAACTTCCAAACGATCCAGACTGGTTTTGGTGGTCTTGCACTTCTTGCTGCTGCTGCTGCCAGTGCTGCTTCATCAGCTCACACTGTGCATTGTACTTGCTGGGAATGAGGCCACAGGAGCGCTTTCGCCCGAATTCGTCCACTCGCCAGGCTCGCCACTGGCCCGGCTTCCCGTCGTACAGTGTGTTATCAACGTAGCTGTAGATGTAAAGAGAGAGAGAGAGAGAGAGAGAGAGAGAGAGAGAGAGAGAGAGAGAGA
>JAALOO010000940.1_pt1 | contig 22831 bp, 18 predicted proteins | sample 7257641 | NCBI WGS metagenome assembly JAALOO01 (sample SAMN14085613, study PRJNA598686) | mite metagenome | biome: ENVO:01001000; feature: ENVO:01001002; material: ENVO:01001226; isolation source: single female mite from University of Michigan culture on fish food culture... ...
TCCTACTCGCTCCAGCCAACAACTACTGGTGAACACCTGGAGTTCCCCTAGTTCTCTCTTTCTTTTTCACTATTTATGATGGTCTCACTCTCACTTTCCTCTCCGTTTTCCTCATCGATAAATAAAAGGCGGCAAAAGATTGAAAGGGCAAAAGCACACACACAGGCAGGCAGGCAGAGCCGCTAAAATGGCAATTAGAGCCATTAAATTGAAATTATTCTACCAGCAGTGAGGGGAAAGAAACAGCGGTTGCCATTTTATCCCGTTGCCGTTACAACTGCAACACCGTTAAAAGTGGTAAAAGGCAGTTTGTCTTGTCAGTTTGCAGTGTTTTCAGCAATGAAATGTCGTTTATATCCACACACTGTGCAAAAGAAGAGGACCGTCAATTACAAATGAGTTTAATTCAGCATTTTTTCTTTACAGTTTGCTTGGGTTTTGTTGGTGCAGTGCTTTATATCACCCTCAATAGATCAATTAGCAAAATGGATGCAATTTCTGTTTTTCATTTTTCCCTTTTTGAGCTGAAACAATAAAATGAGTCTAAATGAGTCGGCATTTACAGTTGCTGGCTTGTGTGCACGGCAGTGAGCTAGTAGTGCTAGTGGTGCACAAGATGCCAATAAAACTTGGCAATTATCCTGCACCAAACCACGGGGCTGCACTAAACGACGACCAAAGGGCACATCCTTTTCCTGCCATGATGCCCTGGTCGTCGCGTGAACGCCGGCCAAAAACTCCTTTTGCCTCTTCTTTTTCAGAATGCAGGCGCATGCAACGAAAACAGGCAGCTGCTTCTGTATTTCTCGCTAGGCAACGGCTAATTCAGCAGGGGCAACAGCAGCAGCAGCAGTAGCCTGCCCTAAAGTTGACAATGGCAAATTTGTTATATTTAATAGGGCAATTGTCTCTTTTCTTCTTTTTACCACACACAATCCATTTTATTGGCACTATTGGCGAGGGAGGAATAGTGGTGGTGGTAGTGCTGGTGGTGCTGGTGACGGTCGGGTGGTGGGAAAGTGCTGCTGCTGCTGCCGCAGCAATTCAGTCCAAAAACCACAAAGGGAACAACAGCTGCAGTTCAGTGCCCACCGGCGATGGCGACCTTGCCGACGACGGCAAACTTTGTTTTTATCTAGATAGTGTGTGCCGCTTGTGACGCTGTCTCGCTGACAGCCGTAACATACATCAGAGAGAAAGAGAGGGCAAGATTGTTCTAATCCATTTCCTCTGTCTCCTTTTTCTAGTGTCAGCATTTGCATTTGCTGCATTTATTTTATTTCTTTTTTCTTTTCCTCTTTGCACTGTTTTTCTCTCATTCATTTGTGCACGCGTAATTTGTCGAGCCAAACCGACGAAATGAGACAGAATGTGGACCACTAGCACCACCACCACCACCACCACCAGCAAACTGCTGTCGTGTCTCGCCGAAGTGACAACCATAAATGTTTCATGCTTGCCTGTCATCATTTTGCACTGTCTTTGCCTTTGTAGGCTCTCTCTCTCTCTTTCACTCTCCATTGCCTTTTCTGCTTCAGCACTGCTTCTGTCGGTGGCAGGCTTCACTGCAACACATTTTTCCAGGCAGACATCAGTTGAGGCACTGAGGCGAGATTGTCATCGAAGCAAGCCAGCCAGCTAGTCAGTCAGTTTTTGCTGGTTGATGTCTTGTGGTAGTTGCCGATGATACTGGTGGCGATATTCACCAAAGTAGAGTAAGAAAAAAGCATTATTAACTCTGTATTCGGTGTGAGTGAAATCGCCTTCATTTGTTTACCATTCTCGCCGTGTCTCTTTTTTACACATTTGCTAAAGATCAGATTTCAACAAATGCAGCAGCAGCAACAGCAGTGAGAGAGTTTATTGCAGCCTTGAGAATTGCCCGTTAGTAGTAGTCTGTCAATTGAAAGAAAAGCTCATTTGGGGTGGCGGAAAAGGCAGCAGCAGCATCAGCAGCTCTTTCTCCATCTCAGCTCCATCTCTCACGTTGCATTGGACTTTGTGAGTGTGTGTGCAATGTGCGTCTCAAATGCTACTGCCACATGCATTTTATTAACGCTCACTTGCTCCCCTTACTTGCCTGCATTAGAAGCACTAGCAGCAGCAGAAAAAAGTGTATTTCACTGTGATGAAAAACGAGAGACTGAATACGAGATTGGCTACAATGAAATATAAAAAATTAATAATGAAAAAATAATGAAATTTGATATTGGCCAACGTTGCCTGCAGTAGGAAAAAATGAGTGTGTGTGCCACTGGTCGTCTGAAAGAAAAAGAAGAATGAAAGAATGTGAGCAAAAGAAAAAAGAGAACGCTGAGCAGGCACACAGATGTTGCAGCAAAGTTGGCACTGCTTCATTTTTACTTTCATTTTTACTTATTCACTTGCCGTCGTCGTCGTAGTCGTGGTGGTGGTAGCCAATTGCTGCCTCACAAGGGAATAGCCCTTACAGGAAAAAAGGTTGCTGATGATGCTGTTGCGGACTTTTAGAGGGGAAAAGAGGCTAAAAGAAACACCGGTGTTTCCTGAATAGGGCACTGACTTAATGGCACTTCAGTGCACCGGTGCTGCACAGAGTCTAGGGGCATCTATCTCCCTCTCTCTGCTGTTGTAGCTACGCTTGTAATTTAAGGACCTAGTCATATGATGCAGTTTGCTGTCGGTGCAATGATGATGACCCAACATGAGCGGAGAGAAGTAACATCAACCACTACCACCGCAGCCATCGCCAGAAGCACTGCGCAACGTGGTTACCCACTTTTTCTCCCTTCCAGTCGTCTAATGACATCAATTAGCAGAGGCAGAAGCTCTTTCTAATCTAATTTTACTTTTCTTATCATTTGAAGTGAACGCGCATACACACTTTAAATGTTTAATGGCAAAAAGCTAGAACGCATTTCACTTTTACGTCTACTAAAACGCTTTATTTTACTTCTTTCCAATCTCTTTTTCTGTTTCTTCCTTTTCACCCCTTCAATTTCAGTAGACATCAAGCCGCTGCGAAAGGCAAGCTCTCAAATCGATCTCGCTAATTGTCGCGTGCCGCTAAAGGACGTCGTATGCTACCTCTCACTGCTCGAGGGTGGCCGGCCGGAGGACAAGCTGGAGTGTAAGTACTCTTTTTTCATATATTATTAGGGCATCACACTGATGGGAAGCAATCACATCGTTGAGTGCCGCCGCTTTTCCCTTCGCTTACTAAAGCTCATTAAATATTCTCCTCATCTTTCTCCCTGTTCCCTTTTCCCACCACCACCGCCGCTGTGCACTTAGTCGTCTTTCGACTGTACGACACTGACGGCAACGGCTACCTGGACAGCAATGAGATGGACTGCATCGTCGACCAGATGATGACGGTGGCGGAATACCTCGGCTGGGACGTCACCGAGCTCAAACCGGTAAGTCTGGCTGGCTGGTGGTGATCCACTTTTGGTGCATAAAAGAATAAGTGAGTGAGTGGGTGAGAGTGAGGAAAATGTCACCTCCAGGGACTATTCTCTTTCTAGTTTGCTCTGCAGCAGAAGCGAAAGCTGACTCAGGCTAACAACGGTTGCGGCCAAACAAAACTCCGAGTGCTCATTTGCAACGAGTGGCATCAGCATTAATTCCTGTCTCACTACTGGCTCAATTGGATTATCTTTCACCGGTCAATTACTACAGAGACTTGAGTTAATTTTGTTCTTTTCATAGAGAAAGAGAATTGAATTGGCCAGATTGGAGACAACAAGTACTGCTGCTGCAATGGGAATGAGCTCAACGACTGAAATGAGCCTTTTCAGAATACAAAACAGCACAGCAGCAAACAGGTTTAGCAGGAAACTAAAATGAGATAAAATTAATTGAAACCAAAACAGGATTGATTAATTTTTTTTATTATCAACAATTTTCTGATTTTATTTTTCTGAATTTTTATCATTTTCTCTCCGGTTACGTAGATTCTGCAAGACATGATGGTGGAAATTGACTACGATGCCGACGGAACTGTCTCACTGGAGGAGTGGAAACGAGGTGGCCTCACGACAATTCCACTGCTCGTTCTGCTCGGCTTAGACTCGGTAAGCTCATTTAAAGCGGCAGCCTTTCCCGTTTGGTAATAGTAGATTAATTTGGGCGATTGTCTCTATTTCTCTTTTCATCTCTTTTTCTGCTTTTTCTTTTTGGTTTTCTTCTTGGTTGGCCTTCCGGTTGGCTTTGTTTCTTCTTCTCTATTTGGGCTTTGTCTTTGTGTTTTTCCCTTCCATCCGCTTTTCTTTCTCTTTCTTCCACGTACACACAAACCAGCAAAACGTAAAAGACGATGGAAACCATGTTTGGCGCCTGAAGCACTTTAACCGGCCTGCCTACTGCAATCTCTGCCTGAACATGCTCGTCGGGCTTGGCAAGAAGGGTCTCTGCTGTGTCTGTAAGTGATTCTACGCCTTTCTTTTTTCTTTCCTTTTTTGTAGAACAAAACCGCCATTGTGAGGAGCACACTGTGCTAACAACAGCAGTCAGAATCCGAGCTCTCTCACTCTAAAAAATGGTAGGCAGCATATTTACCAAAAAACTGCATTTGGGAACTGTGTTTTCCAGTTAAGGAAACCTATGTCCTAAATGTAGCTTTAGGAAGAATATTTCTTTTACTCTAAAAATTAAGGGCAGCATATTTCCCAATTTTCAGTAACATTATGTGTGAATGGACTATTTTTGGCAAAACAAAAAACTTCTGCAGCAGAATTTGTCTGCTGTTTCATCATTTTTGCTCTAAGTCTGCGCAACTCATTTCAAGATACTTTGTTTCATCGCCAAGATTCTCTATCTGAAAATCATCTTTCTTGTCAGAAGAACATCTTCCTGATCTGAAACACATCATCATCTAAAGATGTTGGAACTACCCGGTAACCAAAATACTTGTTTACTTTTCTTTAACATACTGTAAGTTCTTCTAGGTTTGAAACAACGCTTTAGAGAAGATGCTGCCAAGTTGGAGCAAGCAGATGAAGATAAACCTACAAGTCGTTCAATATTCTTTATCGTATGCAAGCGTTCATCCAACATCTCATCATTGTCAAACTGCTCTCAAAATGCTGGTGCCACTCAAAACTCAAAAACCTACTTTTTCGCCTAAAACTTCTTTCTGAATGTGAAAAATCAAGTTCATAGCCCTGTATTGCTGAATAATTCTCAATTTATCAGCGTTGGTCAGAATGCAGAAAGCTGTCTTTTGTTTCCCAACAGTTTTTTCTACAAATGATGTTTGCGTACAGCAACTCAAAACCTACTTTCCGACTAACCAAAACCTAAGTAAACAAAGATGATAAACTTTACCTATTGCTTTTATCTGGCTGCAGTTGTTGCACCCCAATTTCCTCAACTTGTGTCTGAGTACAGTGTTCAACTCAATAATCAACAAGAAAAACTCAACTGTTTACAAGTCATAACTTTCAAGTCATTCAACTTTCATCTTTTGTATTTTTGAACTTCATGTTTTCTAATGTCTGTTTTTATGTTCATATCTTTTATTCTTGCATTTATCATTTATTAATAAAACTCATTTTCTAAATCATTTACTAATAGTCTGGATTTTGAATAGGAGTGGCGTAAAAGAGCAAAAACTGAGAGGACTGCAAAAGGTCCTGTAAGCATTGACCAGGTGGGAATTATATTTTCCAATATTGTTGGGAAAAATATTTCCCAACGCAAGCTTTTAGGACGTAGATTTCCAAAGTGATATAGTTTGGAAATAAATTTTCCTTTGATTTTTTAGAGTGCTTTTATTGGTGTTTGAGTTTAGAGTTTTATATGTTCCCCAAATTTAATTTAGCTTGTCTTTAATTGGAGCACACGGTTTTCTGCTTGTTTTATTTAACTTTCCTCCTTTCACTCTTTTTGCCCAGTCTGCAAGTATACAGTGCACGAACGATGCGTCCAAAGGGCGCCCACCTCCTGCATTAGCACATACGCCAAGTCAAAGAAAACTTCACAAGTGAGTTTGAGGAAAAAGATAATACTTAAAGAAATACTTTTTTACAGAGCATAAAATAATAAAACAAACTTTTTTACTACTCCTTTTTTACCATCACTCAGCAATTCCTGCACCACTGGACGGAAGGCAACTGCACGGGCAAGTGCAGCAAGTGCCGGAAACCCGTCAAGTCGTACAACGGAATCAGCGGACTGCACTGTCGCTGGTGTCAGATGACGGTGAGTAGGGGCAAAAAAGTGTTAAAAGTTGTGAAACCAATTAAAGAGAGCTCAATTTTGATTTTAACTTCCGTTTTCTTCCCTTCTTCTCCCCCAGCTGCACAACCACTGCGCTTCGCAGGTGAACCCTGAATGCAACCTTGGCCAGCATCGCGACCACATTCTTGCCGCCACCTCCATTGTGCCTATTGTTCTGGTAAGTGTGTGTGTGTGCAAAAAAAATGTTAAAAAATGAACATGCAACTTTATTCTGTTGTTGCTGCAGCTGAATGAACAAAGATGGAGAGAGGGGATAAAAATAAGATAAAGTGAGCATATTGAAAAGGCGGCAATTTAGAACAGTGTAAAAAGTGCAAAGTGCACTTTTACTGTACAAGCGCGCATTTGCTCAAAAGCTTTGCTTGCTCAAAAGAGAAAAGAAAAAGCAAGCATGCTTGAATTGATGATGCGCAGCGGCAGTGTTGTGATGCTCACTTGTGAAACATCAACTCCTCGCCGCTGAAGCGGAAGCAGTTGAGCACGAGGATGAGCATGATGACGGCGGCAAAGCCGGCGATGAGCACCTTGTTGGCCAGCAGACAGGCGCCGTACAGCTGCAGGCAGGCGCTCATGTCCATCAGGCGGCGGCTGATGCTGCAGATCATCTTCTGGTGCCAGCCGGGAGATGGACGACCAGCCTGCTGCTGATGATGATACTTCATCTGCAGCTTCTGATAGTGGTTCTGCTGCAGGGAGTCCTTCAGCTTATTTATCAGCTTCTCCTTCACGCTCTGCTGCTGCTCCTTCTTCTGCTGCTCGTCCTGTTGGCTGCGCAGGAAGCGCTCAAAGAGAATGATGCGCTTGAGGATGCGGTAGTGCTCCAGACAGGTGACCAACATTGAGTGCCACTTTGGAGGCAGGGAGTGAACCACCGAGATCTTTGAGTCTTTGGCAGCAGAGGCAGCAGTGCTTGGAACAGGAGTTTCGGTGGTGGTGGTGGTGGTGGCAATTGTCGAGCTAGGAGCCTCTGAATCCTCCACCTCATTTTCCCACTCCTCCTCTTCATCCAGGGTAAAGGGGCGGTCGCCAAAGGCAAAGCCGTCGTTTGGGTAGTGAGCTCGGGGCACGTTGTTGAGCGTCTCCCAGATCTGTCGACGCATTCGGCCCAGCGCCGGCAGCGGACTTTCCTCCTCGGGCACCTGGGCGAAACGGTTCACCAGACTGCGATAGGTGCTGTTCAGGCGTTCAATGCTGCCATCGTCATCATTCTCCTCCTCCTCTTTTTCAATAGCTTCAGACAGCAACTTCTTCTTTTTTGGCTGCTGCTGTTGCTGTTGGTGATGCTTCATCTCGTCAGCAGGCATCTTCTTCTGGTGCTCCTCACCATCACTGCCACCACTTCCATCACTCAGGCGAACGAACAGCTGGTTCAGCTTCTCCTCGATGACAATGAGACTGCTGTCGGAGAAGTGGCAAGTGGCGAAGAGAGTCTCTGGTGGCGGTGATGACTGAAAAGAAGAGGCTGGAGCTGCCACCGGATTGGCAGTCGACGGAGTCGGAAGGAAGACGCCGACGATGACAAAGGCTATTAGAAGCCAGAGTAGACTTGAGGAGCTTTTGAAAGCTGAAGCAGTGGTTTCAATCACTGTAGGCATCACGTAGCTTGTCAACGAGACGGGAGTTTTGCTTGAATTTAGTCTGCTCCTGTCAATAGTGCAAGAGAAAGAGACTGGAATGGAAAAAGCTTGTAGCAAAGTCGTTTGTACAGACACAGACAGAGAGCTTGCTCAGCAAAGTGTGATTTTCAGAGAAAAAAAAGGCAGTTCACACAATCAAACAGTAGCAGAATACACACGACACAACAGGCAAAGTAACAGCTCAACAAAACAAAGTACAGTGGCCAATCTGGGCGACAAAACGGCTCGTTTTATGCTAGCTGGTCAAACACAGCAGCATCAAGGCAACGTGTGTTACGAACTGTATTGTTGAACAATGGAGGACGAAAATTCGAAATTGACATTGTCACCAGCATTTTCAGTTGCTGCTGTTGCACCATACAAAAGCATCCTATTCTACTGTGCTTCGGTGGCGATTCCGATTCCGTTTCCAGTCTCACTCTCGCTCTTCGCTTTTCAGTTGACTTGTTATCGTGCCAATTACTACATCGTGTGCACACAGACACAGAGAGACAAACATAATGTGCAATTCAAACGCCAGCGCGGACATCGCATTGCCAATTGCGATTTATGATCACATTTGCTTTCTGCTCAGTCGCCTGTTTGTGTCCGATTCGGTGTGTGTGTGTGTGGGTTCTATTTTCCTCTTTCTATCCCTCTTCTTCTCTGCCCTGGTCTCCGAGGATTTACTTTGTCTGCTGCTGGTGCTGTTGCTGCTAAGTGAAACTGAAAGTGTGCCAGCAACGTCTGTGTGTGTGTGTCTGTACGCTTGCATAGCCATCCACTTGGAATTTCAGGCTGATTCAGTGAATGCAGTGTGGTAGCACTGATCCAGCACTCAAAGATAGCATTGGCTGGCAGGCAGGAGGCAGACAGCAGCTAACTTATGGTTCGCTGAATGGCCAGCGCCCACTTTGAGGCGAAAATAATTTGTCCTGCCCTTTCATTTGGATCAGCAACAGCAGCAACCCTGAAAGCCTCAAGCACAGCTGCTTTCGATTAATTGGATAATGACCTAATTAATTCTCCATTTGACCACTGCCCACGCTGCTTCACTGCACTCGATAATAAGGTCGAGGCTGAGTGCAAGCTCTTGCTCTTAGTGAGAAAGGGCTGCTGATGTTTTGAGGGGGACAAGATCTTTGGGCAGGATGAAAAATGGTGGTGACAGTGGTGGTGGTGGTGGTAGACTTTTGCCTAACTTACTAGTGTGCCTTTCAACGATTAGTCATAAAAGCACAAGACGCTGATTAGAGAAAGAAGAATGCTTTGAATATGAAGCCTTGAAGCTTTTATTGTCTCGTTAGTCTGCCAGTTTGTACCAAGCACAGTGTATGTTTGGATTTGGAGGAGTTCATTAGCAGGGGAAAACGATAAAAACAAAAGGCAAAAAATGTGGCGGCGATAATTAGGAAATGATGATGAATACTTTATCTTTCTATATACTCAAGTTGATACAAATTAACGCTGTCAAATGGTTATAAAAGTCACTGCCAGGCATTCCAGTTGTTGGCCACAAAGAACCTCTGCTGTCTAGACACACATTCTCAATACAAAACTATGCAATGTTTAACACCTTTCCTCTTTGTTCCAGGAACGCCAAAAAAGTGTCACCAGCGATCGAGGCGAAAAGAAGCAGTCCAAGTACACACTTGCAGAGACGCTTGAGGTGGTACCATCAGCAGGAGCGGCGTTGATGACCACCGAGAAGACGCCTCGCAGCAAACAGCAACAACACGAGAATGTAAGTTGAACCGTCCGAAAAAGCACTTACCAGTGATGGTGACGATGTTTGTTGTTGTTGTTTACCACTTTTGCAGATGAGTCCCATATCGTTTCAAATTACACCGCAAAGCGGACAGCATCCACTGATTGTGTTGATCAATCCAAAGAGCGGCGGCCGGCAAGGCTTGAGGTTTGTTGTTGTTTGTTGTTGCCTCCACTTTCCTTTTTTTAGTCCCGGGAACTAATGGCCAAAAACTTTCTCCTTTGTTTCAGAATCCTGCGCAAATTTCAGTATTTGCTCAATCCTCGGCAAGTGTACAACATTGCCACGCAAGGTCCCTTTCAGGGCCTGAGCTTCGCCAAAGACACGCCCAACTTTCGGGTGCTCTGCTGCGGCGGCGACGGCACCGTCGGCTGGATTCTCGACACCATCGACAAGATGAACTTCACCACCGGCGTGCCGCCCATCGCCATTCTGCCGCTCGGAACGGGCAACGACCTGGCGCGGTGTCTGCGCTGGGGCCCCGGCTACGACAATGAGAGTCTGAATAAGATTCTGAAGAAGGTGGAGGCGAGCAGTGTGGTGATGCTTGACCGGTGGAAGATTGAGGTCAGTAGCAGTGAAAACAGCAAAGAGGACGGGGACCCAGTGCCAAGCAACAACATCTTCAACAACTACTTTAGCATCGGAGTGGTAAGTGGGATGAATGCTGTGTTTTGATGCAATTGAGTAACTTTGATTTGCTTTAGGACGCCTCAATTGCCTTCAAGTTTCACCTTGAAAGAGAGAAACATCCGGAAAAGTTCAACAGTCGTGCCCGAAATAAGATGGTGTACTTTGAGTTTGCCACCTCGGAAACCTTTTCGGCCTCTTGCAAAAACCTCCACGAGGATGTTGATATAATGGTTAGAAGTTACATTTTTTGGTGAAAATCAATTTTAACCGATTCCATTTTCACCCCACAGTGTGACGGCGTTCAGCTAGACCTGAAGAACGGCCCTTCTTTGCAGGGCATCGCCGTGCTCAACATCCCTTCCATCTACGGCGGCTCCAACCTGTGGGGTGACAACACCAAAAAGCAACGTAAACAGCACAAGAAGGCAGCGCCGGCCAAGAAAAAGTCGCAGTCCACTGCTAGTCACTTTAGTACCTCTGGTTCTGCCAGTCACCACCATCACCACCGATCACCGGGCACTTCCTGTACATCAGGTAGACATTGTTTGAAATGTTGTATTTGAATTCATCAAACTTATTTTGGTTTTTTACTCGTGTTCCCAGCCAACTGCAACAGCTCCAGCTACGGCGGCAGTGCCTCCAGCATCAACATTGACCTCGCCAATGCCGTCCAGGACATTGGCGACAAGTACATCGAGGTGATCGGCCTCGAGAACTGCATGCACATGGGCCAGGTGAAAGCCGGCTTGAGGGCGTCAGGGCGGCGGCTGGCCCAGTGCAGCAATGTCGTCATTAGGTAAACCTCATAGTATCATCAACATTTATAAACTTTGATTTGTAACGCTGAAATATTTTCCCAGAACTCGCAAAAAGTTCCCCATGCAAATTGACGGCGAACCGTGGTTCCAGCCTCCATGCACAGTATGTCAAAAGTTAAATGCTGGAAATTTACTTTTAAAGCTTCTTTTTCTACAGATTCAAATCACGCACAAGAATCAAATGCCAATGCTGCAGGCAGCCTCACCGCCGCCCAAGCCGCGCTTTCCACTGTCAATCTTTCGAAGGTAAGTGTCACTCCTCTTTTCAGTTTGTGTGTGTTTTTGTTTGCGTGCCACCACACACTCACTTTGATCACCATTGGTGTGGTATTCCCGTTTTTCACACTTTTTTGCACTTGATTGGACTGATTCACTGAATGGACTGAATGAAAATCATTTTGTTGGAGTTTTGTTCTTCTTATTGTTTTCTTATTACTTTGTAGCGTTGAATTTGTATCTTTTAGCAGTTTGCCAAAGTTAATGTCGTAATCTAACTTGAACTCCTCTTCTCTCTTTTTATTTTCTCTCCTTCCCATGTTTGCTCTCTCTTTCCTTCTAACTTCGATCCTCATTACTTAACTAAATATAATTTTACCACCTTTATCACTACCTCCACCACTTCCATCACTGCAACTTCCTTCTTTCACTTTCGTTTATTTTCATTTATTTCATTCATTCAATTATTTTATTATTTTTTCGCCTGATGATTGTTAATGACGCTCACTAACTCTGACTGAATCACGTAACTCCCAAACCTTTCCCCCTTCCAAACAAATTCAATCCTCACCTGTGTGCTCACCTGCCTTCTTGAAACTTTAAACTCTCTTGAACGGTTTTTTCTGAACTTAGCTGTTGTGAATCGCCCCCTAGGAACACGAGTGATGACGTCGAGAACTCTGCTGCTTGATTGATTCGAAGAGCAACAGATTTGGGCGTAACAGCACAGTCATTTGACCATCACCACCACTTGATCTCCTTTCACCCCTCCTTGCACATAAAGTATTATATTCTACCTGTCATTCACTGCACCATCTTTCCACCATTTGGGCAATGGTCATCTCCAGTTGTCCACATTACTTTATATTTCTTGAACACACACCTTTCTCCCCCTCTCCTTTCACAGCTGCACATACGCACACACTCACCTTCAGCAACTGTCCACCACCACAAACAACTCCAGCTCCACCACCACCACCACCACCACCTTCAGCACCAACATCATTCAAATGTGATCTGATCAACCCATTCACCCAGTCGGAACTCTAGTCAGAACTCCCTCTCTCATACTTCTTCTTCTGTTTTGCCCTCATCACCCCATACAGCGAAACCTGCTTTCTCACATCACAGTCTGTCTATCTCTGTTGATCAATTGTACCAATTGCTTTTTTGTTTCTATTTACCTGTTCTGTGCCAAACGACGACGGTGTGACAATGTGTGTCCACTGCCCTTTCTTTCTCTTGTTGTCACCCTGCCTGCTGTGTTCTCCTTTGAAAGGAGAACAGCTGATGTTTTGTGAGCAAGCTTCTTTTTGGTTGTTGTTGTTTTTGCTGATGTTTGACTTTGGTTTGGAATTTGATTTGACAAACGTGAACGCGCGCACACATACCTGATTTCTGATTGAACTTCTTTGCTTTGAAGTTCTTTTGCTGTTTTTCTGCTTCTGTTTTATTTTCCCTCCCTCCTTTTCTTTCTTTTCTTTTCCTTTTCCTTCTTCTTCACCGATCGATCCACTTTTCGGTTCGGCCTTCCAGTAGTTTCTTCTCAGTCCGGAAATGTCCCTATCTCCCTTCAGATCTAAAAAAATCTATTCTGTACACAACTCTCTGTGTGTGATGGCCCAAATGTTTATATATCATAATCTGCAATTAACTTACCACAACAACTGAATAACAGAGACACTACACAATTCTCTTCCTGTTTGTTTCGCTTCCCTTTTCAAATCAATGTGTTTGTTTTTCCACCAAGGCCCTTTTGTTGTGTCTGTGCTCTCTGTCTTGTTCTGTCATTTTGCTATCTCCTCCTCCGTTTTCAACTTCCTTTTCCATGTCCTTTTTCACCTGTTTCGCTTATAAAAAACAAACATTCTGACAACTCCTGCTCTGAACTTATGCAAAACCTACACACTTTACTTAACTGACGATGCCAAAAGTAACTCCCACATTGACATTCAACCTTCCTACCTGCACACACAAATAGACCACTCAATATCATTTTGTTTGATTTGGCATCACGCCTCTTCTCCTCCTCCTGCTCCCCTCTTCCTTTTCCGGTCCAAATACACACAAAATGATTCACCAGTATAAACCACGTTTAAAGCGATATTACTGCTTTCCGAAAGAAACCCTGACTTTGTCTGCTGAAATACACAACACACAACTGTTCACCTTTGTTTTTGCCACTGTTTCTGACCAGCCGCCTCCTTCATAGGACTTTTCCAATTCTTCTTCTTCTTCTCTTTTGTACTCTTTTGTCTGACTTTTTGTTTTTTCTTTCTGCTACACACACAATGATTTGCCCGCCACACAGATTTCATGTTTCCGCAATTTGTAAATTGGGAAAATTTATTTATATTGATAAAAACCGATTGCCGCTGAAGTGTTGTTGAATATTAAAGTTTTTCAATTGTAAAACACAGTTTGTGCTATCATGGCTAGCCGTCATTGACGGCCATCTTCTTAGACGAGGCGTTGCACGACGGAGGCGTTGGCCAGTCCACTCGCCTGAATGGTGGCAGTCTCGTCTTCGATGACCTTGTTGGGAAAGGTAGTCATCAGGTTGAACGGTATGACGGCGTACTCGGGGCGAGAGATGCAGATGTACTGGCGCAGGTCGGAGACCAATCGAGAGAGGTTGATCTGAATGACCATTCTGTAAGTAATTTGGTTAGTGAATGTTGTATGTGTCAACCACTAAGTGTTCCATACCTCGATCCGTCAGCAAGTCGGACCTGAATTTTGGTGTTTGGCTGCGAGGCATCAAAGTTGATAAATGCAGCCGCATCAGCTGCAGCCTTCTCCTTTGACTTGGGATCATTTGGCAGAGCAGAGGCAGACTGCGCAATGAGCTCACTGGCGGGAGTGCCCAGGCGATGGCCTTCACCGACGAAGGCAGGCTGGGCCTTCTTCGGCGGCGGCTGGTACTCACTATCGCGATGATCCTGCATGCTGATGTCCTTCTCGCGAATACGCCCATTCTGCGACAGCTCATCGGGAATCTCTCCCCTGCGAACGGACTCCAAGAAGGCAGCATTTGCCGGGTCATCGTAAGCTCGCAGAGGGCCGTCATCAATGCTGAAACCATTGCTCCAAAACTTTAGAACATTTCGAGTGTTCTCCTGTGTTCCAGGTGCTGAAGGACCGGCAATCTGTTGTGAGTCGATGGCCTCAGTGCCCAGCGAGTATCCGGAGCCGGTGAAAGGTGAGAATCGAGAGCTAGGGCCAACCTCAGAGGGATCTAGCACTTCGGCGTTTTCCTTAGCCTGCTTGAACATATCAGAGACGATTCGGTCAGTGTTCTTTTTGCGACCATTTGGGCCGAGCACTTGCTGGCCAGAGTGCTCCGAGCCGCCGGCGTAGAAAGCCTGTCGGTGCTGTCCCTGGTCTTGATCGGGATTTTCGCGGAGCGAAGAAAGCGTGGCAATGCCACCGGCAGCTGCCTGGCGCTGACGCTGATTGTTGTTGCTGTCCTTGTTCTGCGGCTCATTTGCCGGACGCGGGTTAGGGTTTTCGTCGGCCATCTCTGCAGCAGTGTCGTCGTCGCCGCCGTCGACGTTATCAATTAGATCTTGAAGTAAGTTCTCTCGTGGATTAAACTCCTGCGGAGCTTCAGCGCTGTCAAAATCGTAATACGATTGAATGGCAAGCTATGAAAAAACAAGAAAACATTACACTCTGAGTTTGAGTATTTTGATGAACTTACCTCCACGTTCCAGCCACTCAAATCCAAGAAAAACTGTGCTCGATCTTCTCCAGCGCCTGTAGAATGCAAGCAGATGAAATTGGTTAGTTTACCCGGTCAAGAAGTAGGATCACAACAAGAGTTGAGAAAAGATAGAGAGTGCATGCAAGCAAATACCGGTTAGTGAAGTGAATTGCTCGACAAGACTAGCTTTACTAGCGGCGTCCATTGTGAGATTGCTCTAATTGTTGCAGCTGAGCAATTAGAACTGAAGTGAACGGTGATCAACCCTGCAGCCCCGATTTGACCTCTTACCGATAAAGTGGCGCTCTTCGGGACAGGCAAGATGGCTGAGGATGAATCAGAGAGTGACTTGGATCTCTGGTGAGTGCTATCGCTTAAAATCCAAGCTGGTCCAAAACAAAGCTGCAAGTCACTTGCAAGCAGGCTCTCCACTTCAGAGTAGGAGCGATGGGAAGGGTTAACTTTCACTGTGCTACAGAGGGCAGCACTGGGTAGCACTGTGGAAGGCTCACCCTTCCGTCGCTCTTACTCGGAATCGGAGAGTCTACTTTTGACAACACGATTTTTTTGTTTGCCTCGAGTGCGTCTGTTACCACAGCAGAAGCGCCGGCGCACGCTGCACTGTTAAAATGGTTTTTTGAAAAACACTCCAGAAATCTCCAGAAATGCGCTTTTTCCTTTGTTGTTTGACGATAAATGTCCAGTTTTTTGTCGGTTTTTTTTCAACAATTGCAATATTTTTATCATGAACAACTGAAAACGATATAAATGGGAGAAGGTAAGTTTAATTTTAGTACATTGTCTGATCCCGGATCAAGGATAAAAAGAGCACATCAATTCTGCTAGCCAGCCTGGATCTGGTTCATCAATTCTTAATCACCGTCTTCTAGCACTGAAATGATATTAGTACTTCACGTACAAAATGAAGCTCAACCGTTTATCAGACTACTTTATTGCCATTAAACTCTTCTTTTTTGCAGACACGCACACAGTATTCTTTAGTTTTTTGTTTTACATTGGTTTTTTGTAGCGCCAGTCTCTGACAATGACTGACGTTTGATTTTAATTGATTTAATTTACTTCTGTCGATGGTCTGTTGTTCCGCTGGCCTTCCGCTTAGTGACACTCGAAGTTGAAGTTGAATTAATTGGAAGTTGGCACTGCAGTCTGCTTGTCTCACTTCATTATAACTCGGCGCATGTTGGCCGATTTAGAGCACAATGAATCGACTTAGCAATTAAGATATGAGACAGTGAACTGGTCAATAGTTGTTTTCTGTTTTGTTCTTATTCTGTCTGCCACTCAAATGAGCCGCTAGCAAATCAATTGGCGGATGTGTTTGTCTGTCTGTCTGTCTGATGTTGCTTTCAATCTCCTGCTACATTGCGAATAATTGACAATTAATAAAAAGCAATTGTCTAATGCGTAATTGGTCTATGTGTCCTATTAAGCTTTTCTAAACTTTTTTTCAAAACAAAAATAATTCAGTGAAAATGTGTATTCCAAGAGTGTCAGTTGTGGTACAAACAAGCAAAAAAGTGTTGTGACACTCAGTGCCATTCATTTAGTAGTCGTTAGTCCACTTCTGCTGATGTACTTACTTGAGTTTGTTTTGTGTCCTTCTTTCATTTCACTTCAAATTGATTCGCCTTTAATTTGCTTATACTTGCAATTGCCGTTTGATTTGCTTCATTTGCTTCTAATGCTTCTTCCTTGAGCTTCTTTTTGTGTGCCCTGCTGCTGTCTCTCTCTCCCCCTTTAATCATGGTCAGTGGAGACCTACTCTTCGGATTCTGGTGCCGCAGTACTTGTGAAATCGTTGCCCCCTCCTCTCATTCAATGCAAGCAAACACACAATTGTCAATCGATTGCGCCTCTCTGCCACCGATTGACCACCCTTCTCTCCTGCCCTATTCCTTTTCTGCTCTTTCCTGCGTGGCAATTAATAAATTAGCTAATTAATTGATCTCTATGTCTATTTTCTATTTGTTTGCACTCCACTGGTGAGCACTGGTGATTCTTTTTCTTCTCTTGGTCGTTTGCCTCACTCGACTGCCAGTCTGAAGTCCACTTGACAAATGCCGCAAATATTGAGCATTTATTAACGTCTCGCTCTCTTAATTTGATCTGACTGTGGGACAAACAAGTGGATCTGAAAGTGACTGTGATGGTGCAAGTGTTCAAGGAAAATATTTTTTTCACTCGTTTTCTTTTACCCGTTTTGATCGTCTTTTTAGTCCGAATAACAGTTCTAATTGCCCCGTTTCAAACAGCTTTAGCCCTAATAATTCAATCAGATAAAAAAGTTTAGACTCTGTTTTTAGCATCGTGTTACTACTGCATCAGCAGTTTTAGCTACTGAATTGAGCTCACTTTCTTTTTTGCACAATGTAATTTTAAATTTCAATTAGATTACAATTAATCGGATATTGTTTTGAAAGAAGAGCAAGTTGCCGGCACGCACTAGCTCAAATGCCTTTCGATTTTCACTGCCCAACATTTTTTTTCGGATTTTTATCAGTTTAACCAGTGTGAAGATGAGAAAGGCATGTTAATGTTTTTGGGTAGCTAATGGCTGCTGACGCACAGTTAACTGTAGTTCACAAACTCTCTTGCCTGTAAACGTTCTTTTGCTACAAAACAAATCATATCGATGATGGCTGGAGCTAGAGACTAAGTTTTGATCACTTTTAGATTTTTTCAGTTTAGCAGTAGTGCTTTTATTAAACCCCTTCACATATTTATCGAGGTGCACTCATACATTTCCTACTAAATGGCTCTCACGCTAAATGAGCGGGAATAGTAATAATAATGGTAATTAAATTGATGTTGCTGGGCATTGGAACGGGTAGCTCTTTTTTCGGTAATTACCACCAAAAGCCTGCCTGTCCTGTACCACCTTTCTTTGATTTTATTTTATTTTGTATTGCATTATCGGACGCTATGTCACTTTGCTGTAGTGTTTTGCAGTTTTCAGCTTCATCTTCTCTACTTTTTTTGTTTTTCCTTCCTTCTCTCTGTTTCTGCTAAGCTCCTCAGCAGCAGCCGCTGGCAAGACACAGATTTGTGCCAGCGATTTTAGCTCCTCTACTCTCTAGCGCTTTCCCAATCTTGAGCTAAATTGTAGCAGCAGTTTTGCTTGCAGCTTCCATCTTATTTTCCTCTTTTTCCGTTCGTCTCTTGTCTTTGTTCCACTACCAGTGTGTGTGTGTGCGTATTCCACTTTGTCGCTGCAAGTTTTTTGTCATTATAATTAGCAAAATTGAATTAGCAAAACCATTAAAATTTGCCAAGTAAATCGCCGCCCTGCACTCGGCTCTTCCCCTCTGCCTTTTCCAGCATTCACAGCATCCTTAGCAGTCGGCGTTCCTAGCTCTCCCCTTTTCTGCTGCTTTTCTGATTATTTCATGCCTTGTTATCGTTGCACTCATTTCAATAGCAGCAGATGCAAACAGAGAGGAAAAGAGACTGCCTGCTGAGCAACGGGTTTTGCAGTGCCCTCAGTGCCAGCTAGTGAAGCATGGTCTCGGGCTGATTTGGTTTGGTAAAATAAGAAAAAGACTGCAACTTTTTGTAACTTTCACTTTCAAAGTGCCACTAGAGAGTGATTTGGTTTTAGTGTGCCCTTTTTGAAAGCTGTTGTTTAAGCAATTTGATCAGGCGAGAATTCGCTTCCTGACTTGAGCAGGAACTGCAGTCACTCTGGAATGCATTGAGTGCATAACTTTCAATCTTTTTATCAAAATAACCTTTGACCTTGTCTTCTTACAGATGAAAAGACCTCTCAACTCTATTGTCTTTTTGAGACTCTTCAGTTTACTGCTGTTTCCTTTCTTTTCACTGACAGCTCTTTTGTTTTGGAAAAGCAAGAATAGTAAGAGCAGTTTTTTTGTCTTATATTCTGGACAGCACCCGAGAAGAACAGACTTCATCTCTAGACAATTGTCTTATTGAGAGGACGACTTTCAGTCTAATGATGCAGTAGCGACTATGCTCTAAGGTTCGATAGAACCGAGAGATAAGAAGGGAAGCTAAAGTTGGGAAGTAAAGGAGGAAGGCCACTCTCCCTTTCCTTCCTTTTGCACTAATCGCCCTGGCGATCACTTTCACTTGCAGTCAAGTCAGCGAGTCAGTCTATTTGCTCGCTTATTATCTGGTTATTTGCAACTAAATCAAAGAGCAATCAAGACACATTAGGACAAATATGAAAGAACCATTTACTCCCAGCCTTGTCGTCGCCGCCATCGTTGTCGGCTGCACTGAAACACACTCTTGACTCTTTTTTCTCCTTTCTTTTTTCTTTTTGTTCTACTGACTGCATTGCTTTAATGTGCTCGATTATTTACATTGGTAGTACGCCGCCCGCTTGATTCGATTGCATCGTTTACCCTAGCACAATTATCGAGTGACTCTCTTTCTCTTTGAACGTAGAGTTGAGATGATTCAAGTGCACAAACAAAAGAGCCAAAGAGTGTACTTTCTTTCATTTGCCGCTTTCTGTTTTTGTACTTTTGTGGACACCAGTGCGTGGCACGACATTTCTTTCATTGACTGCACTGGAACTGGAAATGGGAAAGTGCATCTCCAAACATCATCGAATGATGTCGCCGTTGATGGGCGCACGCGATGATGATGATGATGATGTGCTGCTGAGTGTATGCAAATCTCAATCCACTAGCTTACCCCTTTGTTGTTTTTTATTTGTCTGTTTGTCTTGTTAAATCCATTGCTGCTGCTGCCCTGTCCTCTTTTCTAATGACTTGTCCTGCCGCCACCACCATCAGCCGTATTGTCTTTCTCGTGCTCTGTGGCCTTTTTTGCCTCTTTTTATTCTTCATTTCTGATTTTATCTTTTTTACCACTTTTTACTCACTTTTCTTCCACTCTCCCTTTCTTCAAACATTAGACATTAGACCACATTATCGCCACATTACGATTGGTATCCAATGGCGCACTGGTTGCGGATGCACACACTAAAGAGCTCACCAACACCACTGAAGAGTGGTGCACTGTCACAGAGAAAGGGACTGTCATAATTGAATCTAAGTGAATTTAAGTGATGGCAGCAAAAGAGTGCTGGGATGGTGGTGGGTGATGAAGATGATGAAGAAGCACTGGAGTGTGTGCACTGTGCCACCAGTGGATAGCCAACCAGTCAGCCAGCCCATTCAGCCCATGCACTTGCTTCAACTTTAGCGTCATCAACTTCAACCCGAATCAGCAATCTCTTTCTTTTACTTTTTCTCTACTCTTTCGTCTCCTCAATTACTCTTCCATCCCCCTCTCTTCTCTCCACCGGTCAGTAGTGGTGGGTCCTAATTGTTGTTGTGCCCAGTTGATTGTGCCACTGGGTGCTGCTGCTGCTTGCGTAATCGAGCAGCAGTCTTCTCAACACTTTCTGGATCTTGGTTCACTGAAAAGTAAAGAGGACAAAAGTGCCACCACCACCACCACCACCAGCACTGCTGATGCTGTCTTTGTCGGCAAGCGGAGCAATTGAAAATGTCACTTAGCGTCGTCGATTCACTCGGTCGGTGCTCTTTCTTTCTCTTTCTCTCTTTCACTTGGTGTTTCTCCAGCACTTATTGTAGGCCCATTAATTTGCCGATCACCTCCCCCCTCCCCGCCGCCACCGGGGCCAGTTTGCAGCCCCTTATTTCCGTTTCTTCTGTTTGTTTGGCGTTTCTTTCTCTTCTTTGTTTTTGTACTGCCTGCCATTGCCATTGCCACTGTCGTTTTGATTTCTTCTCTTTTTTATATTATTCCCATGGTCAGTGAAGGATAATAATGTGGAAAGGAAGAGAAAGAATGGCGTCAATTGGCTTGTCGCTCACTATTGACTGACTGAGAGTTGCAGAACGGTGTGTCACGGTGTTGGTATTTTTGTCCGACAGTGGCTTTAAATTTAAATTAAAACACCCTGCGTCTATGCAGGGCACACCATTACCACACTTCCTGACAGTTAGACAGACAGTTTGTTGTAGGCAGACAGCAATTTGTTTCCTGTCCTGTCATTACATCACGATGATGAGTTGTGCTCGGTTTTCCAACTGCCGAAACAGCAACCGAAACAGCAGCAGCAGCCTGTGCGGCTAAATATCTAAATGATGCTCTCTTATACAATTAAAGCACAGTGAATCGAATTTTTTGCTGCTGGCTTCTGAAGCTACCACTGTTCTCCCTCTCTTTTTGTTGTGGTGCAGTGAGCACACACACACACACACACTTTTTACTTGGCCTCACACGCGTGCCCACACACACACCCGTTTCTGGGCAAATGGCGAGTGAACGGATGACTGGGTCTGCGCTGTGTTTTGCGAGGGCGCGGGAGACGCCAAATTTCGCCTTGACGCCCGAGACAACGCGCGCGAGAGAGACGCCGTTTACTGGAGACGGGCGTTTGCAGTGCACTTTCTCTCTCTCTTCTTCCTCACATTTTGGTTTTCGTTGCCGTCGTCGTCGTTGTCGATCGTTTGGACCAATTCGGTCTAGCGAAGAGGATTTGGGGAAAGGCAGAAATCGAGGAAAAGGAGAGGGGAAGGGAAGAGGGAAATTGCAAGTAACAAAGAAGAAGCCTCGGTAGACAGAGCGGCAGCAGCTGAAAAGCGGCACCAAGAGTTGTTCGATCTATTGGACAACAACTTGGCTTTGGAATTTAATTCGCTGCCGCTTCTGCTGCTCCTTTATGGTGCACTCACTGCCTCACAACACTTGCACCGCACAAACTGTCGATTCGCTTTCCGCCTTGCCATTTGGCGATTCTTCTTCTTTCTTCTTTCACATGAACTCCTGCTACTAAGCAACTGCTTCTGTTGCTGTTGCTGCTGTTTTTTTCTGGCCGCTTTTTTGTGTGACGATGTCAGCGAATGATGTGTTTTTTCCTTTTGTCCCTGCGGACAGACGTTGAGATTGCTTAACGTTGACTGGCGCGGAGGAAAGAGAAAGCAAAAAGGACATTCACACTTGGCGGCGGTTGATTGCCAATTGCAGGTGCTGCAGTTGGTTTTACTGTTGTTGAGACAGACAGTCAGACAACTTCAGTACTTTTGGACTCCTTTTTATGCAAGCCATAACGCTCACAATCACGACCAGTGATGACCTTGTCTAGCAACTGAACAGCACTTTCAGCAGCACACCCTTTTTGGCGCACAGTTTCAGACTTTAATTTGCCTTTGTACAGCTCATTTAATTTTTTGTTGATTCTCTGCAGTGAATTTCACCTGTGCTCGCCATTACCAACTATTTAGTAGTGTAAAACAAAATGGCTTTTTTGTTTTTTGTCCTGGTTATTGTTATTGTCAGTTTCTGGTCAAATTAATATTTGCTATGGCGATGACAATACAACTCTGCTTTTGCATTTTACGTTGCGTAGCTTGTAAAACAAAATTGTGCAAAAGTGCTGCATGACATAAGAGTTAGTGCGGCACATGATTGAATTTAAATATCGCCTGTTAGCTGCTTTTTATTACAGCCATAAATATTTAATTGAGAACTACTGTTCTGGCACTTAATGTTCAGCAGAGACTGCTGAACGGCGTCATTGACTGCTCCATCGACAAGGCACGGGTTTACTTTATGTGTCGTTGGGTTTTGTTCCAAAGTTTCGCTTTTTTCGTTACCGTATCGATTACCAGCAACAGAAGCATTGTCAGGCCGCATCACAACTGTGCCGACGTTGCCGCCATTGGCCAACTGAGAACTGAAGAAGAAGAAGAAGAGATTAATTGTCGCCCAAGACGTCGAAGCACTGCTACTGTGATGGAGTATTATTACCGGAGAGAGAAGGAGAAAGGGAAAAGAGAGAGAGAGAGAGAGAGAGAGAGAGAGAGAGAGAGAGAGAGAGAGAGCTCCA
>JAALOO010000942.1_pt1 | contig 22786 bp, 15 predicted proteins | sample 7257641 | NCBI WGS metagenome assembly JAALOO01 (sample SAMN14085613, study PRJNA598686) | mite metagenome | biome: ENVO:01001000; feature: ENVO:01001002; material: ENVO:01001226; isolation source: single female mite from University of Michigan culture on fish food culture... ...
CAGTGAACCCGTGAATAAAAATATTTTAAAAATATTCAATGGTGCTGGACTAATAAAAACCGAAACTTTGGCTTGCACAAAAGCTTTTAACATTTTTACAATTGTTTACAAGAAGAGGAAGAATAAGAAGAACAATGAGAAATAAGGTATTTGGGTAATAAGAGTAAGAATAAGAATTAGAAACTCTTGACGCGAATTGCACCGGCGAATTTAACAGTTGGTGGCGGTGGTGGTTATATTACACTCAGTTTCCGGTGGCGGTGGTCTCAAAAGAAGGTGAAAAAGAAGAATTTGAAGACTTGAACTCTACAACTTTTATGCAAATAAAGTTCCGAAGAGAGCTTCGGCAGCTTCGTTTTTACAGCAAAAAGAGCTTTGCTGATGAGAAGAGTGTGCGAGGAGGAGGAGAAGATGCATAGAGAAGACGAATTGAGGACAATCACATCGGGAGAGATAGTAAGAAAATGGCGAGAGAGTATGAGATGGCGAGGCAGGAGAGAATTCTGGAAGTTTATGAGCCATAGATGCAAAGAATCTTAAGAATCCTAAATTGATTCTAAATTCAGTAGGGCTGCTGCGAGTGCTGCGAGCTGTATGGCTGCGAGGCGCCGGCCGTGGGCTGCGAGGCCAGGTAGAAATTGCCGCTGCCGCCGCCGCCCGAGCGGCCCTGGTCGCCCTGGTAGGAGGAGTCCTGCGAGAGGAAGCCGTCCGCCTGCGACTTGAGCTCCTCAAAGTTGTAGGGGTCCTAGGAGACAAAGAAGTAAAAAGATTAGCTCTAAAAACTCAAATAAAAGAACTTCTTTACCTGAGAGAGATCCTGCGAGAGTGACTGCGAAAAGTACAAGTTCTGATGAGAGGAGCCGGCGCCGCTGCCGCCGTGCATCAGCGACTGTTGACTGGCCGAGGCGGAGTTGGTCAGGTAGCCACTGCCACCGCCGCCGCCCCCACCGCCCCCTCCGCCTTGCTGGGTCAGCAGCGCCCCCTGCTGCTGTGAGAAAGAGGCGGAGCCGCTGAGCATGCTGTCCTGGCTCGACTTGTCACGCCCACTTCCACTTCGGTATCGCTTCACCTTGGCCCGTGCTTGATTCGATGACTGCAGCTGTTGTTGTTGTTGCTGTTGTTGCTGCTGCTGCTGAAAGTATCGCTGCTGCTGCTGCTGGCTCATCGTCGGCAGGTTGATAAACATGCCCAGCGGCACGGGAAAGTTCGCCACCGTGGCCATGCTGGCGGCCGACTTCTCCGCGCTAATGTACGACAGCTGGTCGTGGGCGTTGCTGCTGTGATGAGCAGTGCGAAAGTATGGCTGTGTATTTTGATGATGGTGGTGGTGACCACCACCAATTTGGCTTGAGCTTGCAGAGGAGAACTGGGAGGAGGCTCTGCCCCCATAAGGATCATCCCCTCCGCGACCATTTCCACCGTAGTGGTCATAGGAGGAGGAGGACGGATGCTGTGGTCCCATCGGAGGATGTCCACCCATAGACATCGCTGGATTTCCGCCCATTCGATTTGCATAGGGTCCATAAGGCTGAGGGTACATGTTGGGCCCACCAAAGTGTCCTCCGCCCATCATATCATTGCGAGGGAGGCCATCACCGTAGGGAGAAGGAGTTCCAAAGGAGTTCGATGAGTTCATAGAAGGCGCCGACGCCATAAAGTGCGCCCCCAAGTTGAGCGGATTCACCATCTTCCGCGGCTTGCTAAACTGAATCAGACTCTCCTTCAGATTGTTCAGCGGGCCCTCCACCAGCACCTTTGACTCCTTGTAGAAGGTGAGCAGGTGATTCCAAATGGGCTGCTTCGAAAGGACCTTAGGGTTGCCCACAATGATGATGCCGAAACGGGCCCTGGTCAGGGCCACATTCAACCGGCGGGGGTCATTCAGAAAGCCAATGCCCTGGTGCTCGTTGGAGCGGACGCAGCTAAAGATGATAATGTCCTTCTCGCGGCCCTGAAAGGCGTCCACACTGGCCACCTCAATCTCCATGTACAGCTTCGTGTGGTACGAGCCATTGTGCTGCATGTACTGCACGAGGAAAGCCCGCTGTCCCTCATAGGGCGTAATGATTCCCAGCTGGTCCGGTCGCAGGCCCGACTTGAGAAACTTGGTCGTAATCTTCTCCACGTACGCCGCCTCCGTCCGGTTCAGATAGGACGTGCCGCTGCCGGCAATCTCCTCCACGCCCTGGCAGCAGTAGAAGAACATCGGCTTATCCGGTAGGGGCCAGGGAAAGTCAATGCCTTTCAGGCGACGCTCACTGCCGTGGACGCCATTTTGGAGGGACCCTTCGTAGAAGAGGTTCGAGGGAAATTCGCTCAGCGCCGGGTGCATTCGATATTGGACTTCCAACCGGATCGGGCGTATGCCCAACACAACGAGGCGTTCGAAAAGCGAACGATTCAGCCCCGCCCGCCCTGCCTTCTTGCACATCACCACCGGCCCCAGCTGGCAGTGATCGCCAACGAGGACCAGCTGTCGGGCCCCCAGAACCACCGGGACCATGCACTCCGGCTCCGTCGCCTGCATCGACTCGTCAATGAGAATGGAGTGAAACTTGAAGCGCGAGAGGCGAGGATCACCCGCCCCAACTGCCGTCGAACAGATGACGTCCGCCGCTTCCAAGAGCTCCCGCTCACAAGTTCGCTTCAGAATTCGGTAGCGATTCTCATCCGCCGAGCTGAGCTCGCCCGTCTCGTCCTTCAGCTGCTGCAGCTTCTTAAACTCCGAGTGGCCTTCCATTTTGCGGATTTGATTGTGAAGCGACAGAAAGCTCACCGGAGAGCTGACCGCCTCGCGACTCTTTGCGCACAGTCGAACCACCTTCAGGCCGGTGCGGTGAATCTTCTCCGTCAGCTGGTCGACAGCGATGTTGCTCGGCGCGCAGACCAGAACAGGGGCCAGGCCCGACTTCACAAAGTGGTAAACAATGGAAGCGGAGGTGACCGTTTTTCCGGTGCCCGGTGGACCTTGGATCAGCGTCAGAGAGCGGGCGACCGACTGCTTCACAGCAAACATCTGCGACTTGTTCAGCTCGGGAAGGTTTGGCGCGAGGTAGAGCTTGCTGGAGTTGTTGGGTCCATTGTTTGGTCCCGATTGCTGGGAACGGTTTCCCGGGGTAATCACCCCCTTGCTGTCGTCCACCTCATGGCCGAGCAGCTTGTGGTAGATGAAGCTGTTGACGCTGGTCTCGTCCATGGCAAACTTGCGCAGCGCCGATTGCATTCTGTGGAAAGTAGAAATGTCAGGAAGTCATTTCAAAATTGTAAACTAAAAAGTAAACAAACCGATCAAAGCTGGTCGCCTTCCACACAAAGTCCACCACAAAGCTCGTCGTGACGCTGGTCGGCACGTTAAAGTTGTTCTTCAGCTCAATGGCCACCTCCTCGCTAAAGTTGTCCGGAATCTTCGTCACATGGCCAATACCGGCCCAGGGCTTCGTCTCCGCTCCGACGTAGCGCAGCTTCAGCTCGTCGCCGTGCATCAGCCGCATATCGGCGTCCGCTTTGGCAATCTTAAAGTACGCCAGTATCTTCATGTTCAGGCCGACGTCCCACCGAACCTCGATGTTCTCCTGCGTCTGCGACTCCTTCAGCTTCTTGTCGTACTCCGCCTCCAAGCGAACCAGCGGCGTGAAGATATTCCGGTACTGGTAGCCGTCATCGTAGCGGATCTGCACCTGAGTCGGGTCCTCGTCGACGCCGGGCTTCTCCAGGTCGAGGAAGGTCGCCTCGCCATTGCCCTCCTTCCACAGCTCCTCGAGCTTGTTGATCTGCGTGCCGGTGATCTGCCGGGCCCGCAGCTGCTCCTCATCACTTGGGACCTTCACCAGCCAGCTGAGGAACATCCGGTCGGTTATGAGCGGCTTCCACTGCTCCGGGTCCCAGTTCATCTCCTTCAGGCTGGACTGGGCGGCGCACGGTTGGCGGCAGAGGAGGACCACCACCGAGTCCGCTTTTGCGGGGATAAAGCCGAGGACGAAGACGTTTCGACAGCCGCAGCTGTAGCACTCGAGGAAGGTCTCCCCTAGGGCGCCGTCCTTGTGCAGCGTCACCTCCTTGTGCTTCGAGCGGACGAGGTGGTTGATGATGTGGCTGCCACTGGTGTTGCCGCGGCCATTGCAGAACCAGCGCTTGCAGGCGGCACATTGCACCACGGTGTTCGGGTCGTGGATGCCGCAGTACTTGCAGGCGTGCCCGGGCAGCTCACGACAGGGCCCAAGGCCGCCGCCGCCGCCGAGGCCTCCTCCGCCAAACTGGCCACCGCCAACCGAGGACGCCGCCTCGTCGTCCTCGTCTTCGAAGTTGAGCTCTCCAAAGGAGGCGGTGATGCCGGTGATATCTGTAGTGGTGGGAGCGGGAACGTCGCCGTTGCTGGTGTTTAGCTAAGGGAAAAAGATGGTTAGTTGACGTGTTCTAAAATAGAAATCTTAGGGCAGACCTTGTCCGCCTGCTGTGAACGCTGAAAGTCGTAGTCAAAGTGGCTGCACTGGGTACTGAGCGGCAGCAGCTGGTTCTGTCGGTCCTCCATGAACTGTGACAGGGACTGCGATTGCTGCTGCTGCTGCTGCGATTGTTGACCACCACTTTGGCCACTTTGAGCCGGACTGTTGTTGGTGCTCATCGTGGTGGTGATATGGTGATCAGTTGTTGGTGATCACCACTGTTGAAAGCTTTTGGTCAAAGAAAGATGGAGGATTCTGAAGACTGAGACCCAGTTCTAAGCTTGACAACTTGTTTAGAACTGAAGTGGCTGGTGTTTGAAGTGGCCGCGACTGAAGTGGCCAGAGCTGAAAGAGCTTCACGTCAGACAACCGAGACAGCACAGCAGCACACTAAGGACAAAGGAATTCAGAGCGGAATTTGAGCTGCTGCTGCTGCTGCTGCTGCTGCGGTTGGCTAGCTCTCAGGAGAGAAAGGATGGGATGGGAGGGGTTGCCAGGATGCGAGGACGATGAAGATGAGTAGGTCTCGCAACTTGAAGGCCACTGTTGCACTGAATCTCGGAGAGACAGTCTCTCGCAGTTTGCCAAAGACAAGCAGACAGACACAGACACAGACAGCAAACTCGTCAGACAAACTCTCGCTAGCAAACAACAGTGTTGTGGTGGTGGCCTGGCCAGGCCGACAACGCTAGAGCAACGTTAGGCGAGCGGCATGCTCGGCACGTCCGGTGGCGCCATCTATCGTGAGAAAAGTGCGAGCTCCAAGCAAAAAAGAGAATCCGAGCGGATCTCGGTTCTAAAATGAAAACACAAAAATAACACAAAGACAAACACACTTTTGCTTCAGTGAAGGTTTTTATTTATTGATAAACTCCAAAAGAAGAAGAGGTTTTAGAATGGTCAAAAGGAGGTGGTGAATTGAGGATTAGATTGAAAAGAGAGAGGCTTGGGCTGGAGGGATGTTGTTCCAGTTGCTTATTCCTCCTCCTCCTCCTCGCCACCGGAGCCACCCTGGCCCTTCTTCATGTTCTTCCTCTTGACGCGGCCCGGGCGGCCGCTGCCGTACGGCGAGTTCAGGCTGAAGTTGATGTGCTTCTCCGAGTCGAGACGGACCACAAAGGAGGGCACATTGACGACCTGCTTGCGGACGCGGATGTGTCGCTGGCGGATGAGGACGCGGGCGTGGTGGATGCTCTTCGCCAGCCCATGCTTCAGCACCTGCGTCTGCAGGCGGCGCTCGAGGAAGTCCTCGACGCGAAGGCCGAGCACGTAATCCAACTTCATCTGGTTCTCATCGAGGACGCCGATGCGCACCAGGCGACGGAGGAGAGCGTTGCCCTCAAACAGTCGCTTCGGCTCCTTCTCGTCGAGGGTGAGCAGCTCTCGGGCGGCCTTGCGGATCTTCGCCAGCGTGTACTTGACGCGCCACACCTCGCGCTTGTTGCGCAGGCCGAACTTGCCGATCAGCTTCAGCTCCTGGTCGAGGCGCTCCTTTTCGAAGGGGCGCCGGGGGGTGACATAGGTCTTCGAGTTGACAATCGGAACGCGACCCATGTTGGTGCAGTCTGTGGAAAAGGGGGGAAGAGAAGAGAAGGTATTTGTTACTAAAAGCTTGATCGAGCTTTGTAATGGTTTGTTTGGTACAAAGACGACTGATTGATTAGCACTCGCAATGGCTTATTTGGCCACGTTTGGCGGCTGTTGAGTACTGAGAAGTGGTAAGCACTGAACACTGCAAGGAGCCAAAGTCGGGCGTGCTGCTGATCTTTTTCTTCTTTTGGAGGTGTTTTGGGGCCCTGGGCGCCGGTGAAGGCAGAAAGTTGGTCGGGACAAAAACACTTACCACATGCGAAGTCGTGGAGTCAGCAGAAGAAAGACCGACGCGAACGACGGAAACAGAAAGAGAGAGCAGCGTGCAGAGAAGCAGCAGCAGCAGCAACAGAAAGCCGACGGAAAAAATGGGGCATTCATAGAAGACGTATTTTTGGCGTTTTTAGTCGGCTGGTGGAAATAGCCTATTCTGAAGTCGCAAGAGTGAAAATAGTTTTTTTAATGGTTTTGAATGGACGCCGTGAGATGGCGGCGCTGAGAAGAAAGTTTTTAAAAAATTTTTAAAAGTTGTGGCGGGCGACAGAACTTTGAGGAATCAATGAACTGAACTTAAAAGTTGTGAAATCAAAGTTTTTAACCTTCTAACTTTTTAGTTAACCACACTTATAGTTTTTTAAATTATTTAATCTCGACTTTCATAAAAAGAACACAAAACAAAACACTTTGGTCAGAGAATTGATTGAAAAGAGAATGCCTTTATTCATTCATTCAGTTTAAGTAAATCGTCAAGTAGTATTAAATAATATCAAAACAGAAATGAGAATTGAAACACCGGAGAGAAATGAGGAAGAGATAGATTGATCAAAAGATTACAAACGCAAGTTGTTGGCTTGATATGGCTTGACAATATAGCAGCAAAAATGTGAGAGAGTGTGTGGATCAAGGAGAAAAATGAGAAGAAAAGAAAGAAAGATCTAAAACTTTAATACATAAAATGAGATAGAGAGAAAGAGAAAATCGGTAGTACTGTACAGTGAGTATAATAGGAGAAAGTGGAAACAACGAGTGTGTTTGATCAAAGCAAGAACATGAGGCAAACATGGGACTCATCCTCAAGTGAGGCCCAAGCTAATGAGTAAAGTTGGTGGTGGTCGTTGAGTAGTAAAAAAGTGAAAAAAGAAAAACACAGAAAAGCTTTCTAGAAGTAGGCAAAAACAGCAGCACACTACTCTATGAAAGAAGTCCGCTAGAATAATGTTAAAAACATGGTCAAAAAGAGAAGGGGGTCCCAAAAAGAGGCTTGAAGAAATACTGGACACATCAATAGACGAGTGGAAGATCACGCAGTTGTTGAAAAATGTTGCTATTTACAGTAGAGGGAAGAGTTCTGAAAAAGAAGAGAAAAAATGTGTTAGTTTTGATCAGAAATAAAGCAGAAAAAAGTACTCACCAAAATTCATCTAACTAGCCGGCTCGTCCACCGAGCTTCTTCTCTTGGATTCAGTTGATTCCGTAGTATTTTTAGTCAAAGTTTCGGTGGACTGCTGCTGTTGCTGCTGTCCCTCGTCAATGTCCACGTCAGTGTCCGGCTCGGTGTTGTTGTCGTCGACTGAGGAGGAGGCGGCCTCGACCTTCTGCTTTGACTCTTCAGCAGCAGCGGAACTTTTATCCTCAGGCCTGAGCCGTTTCCGCTGTTGCTCACCAGCGTCACTCGATGAAAGATCATCCCCATCATCATCATCGTCGTCGTCGTCCTCCGTGGAGAGGTAGGCGTACTGCTCACTGCCAATCTCAGGCGACTGCTCACTGCTGCTGAGGTTGCTGCTGAGGTTGGTAGTGGTGGTGGTGCCATTTTGACAGCTCGGAAGGTTCGGAGCATCAGCCGTTTCAGGCTGCTGTTGCTCAGTGGGCTCGTGAGAGTTGAACTTGATGGGGTTAAAGTTTTTCCTCTTTCGTGGGCTCTTGTGATGACTACTGCTGCTGTTTTGAGGGGGCGTGGCAGTGATGATAGGATTAGGAGTGGTGGTGGTGATGGGATTCGGAGCAGCGGCATCCTCCTTGACCGACAGGTCAATGCAGATATCGTCGACGCCCTCGTCCACCTCCTCACCATCATCATGGTTTCTATCACCACCTTCACCCTCACCATCATCATCGTCATCATCCTCAATCTCCATGCCCATCTCCATGTCCATCTCCACGCCCTCCTCATCGTCGTCATCGTCATCATCGTCGTCCGAGTACATGCCCTCATGAGGAGTGGCTCGACTGCTGCTGCCATCATCGTCATCACCATCCCTCGAGGACATCGAGTTGAAGTCCATCATTGCACCGTAGTGTTGTTCACTGCCCTTGGGCGAGTGGTCGCTTCCGCTAAAATGTCCTCCTCCTCCCTTTCCGAGGCCATCAAAACCGGTTAGGCCATTCAGGGCGCCGAGGTTACCAAAAAGCGAGGCAGCTGCCGCCGCCGTGGCGCCCGGCGAGTGAGCACTTCCGACGCTTCCGCTTCCGCCGCCGAGAATGTTCGGATAGGGATTCGCCGTCCGCCCATCATGCGGGTTAATCTTCCGCCTAAAGTTGGGCGTGTGCAGCTTTGGATTCGGATTAGCGGAGTGCCGGTTACGACTGCGCCGGCTGCTGAACATCATATTGCAGCCGTCGACGGTGCACTTGTGCATCTCCCGCAGGTGCACGGCGCTAAAGTGAATTTTGAGGGCGCCCTTGTCGCAGAAGGTCTTCAGGCAGACGTTGCACTGGACGCGCTTCTTTCCGGTGGAGGGATTGGTGGAGAGGCCGCTGAGGATCATCGGGTCCCAGCGGCGCTTGCTGCTGCTCGAGGAGTGGCTGGGAGTGCCGGATTTTCGATGCTGCTGCTGCTGGTGTTTATCACCTCTGGAGGACTTTTTCTCCGAGTGCTGGTGGTGATGTTGGGGGTGATGGGGGTGATGGCTGCTGTTGTGCTGATGGTGATGATCACCTTTGTCTCCTCTACTCTGCTTGCCACTCCCACTGTTGTTATTGTTGCCGCTATTTCCACCTCCCCCTCCTCCTCCGGAACTCAGGTTGATTGCATCATTTCCGCCGCTGGCACTGGTGTTGACAGAGGTGGAAAGCACCGGAGGCAAAGGCTGCGGGTGTGTGCTATTTACACCTAGCGCGGCCGCCGCCTCCGCCACGGCGGCCTTGTTGAAGGAGCTAAAGTCCAGGCCCCCGGCACCGCCCAATGCCTTGCCTCCGCTCAAAGCTGCTGCAGCAGCGGCCGCAGCCGCCGCCGCCGTTGCCGGATTACTGAGATCGAGGTTCTTGACGTTGTTCAGCAGGTCAAGTGGATATTTACTAGGATCGCCTAAAAGTACCGCCGGATTTAGTAGTGGGTTGAAGGGAAGATGGGGGTGATGAGGGTGACCGGCGAGCAGGGTAGGGTGATGACCACCAGCTCCGGCCAGTGAAAAGAGACTCGGATTGATGGAGACGGCCATGGCGGCTGAGGAGGAGGCGGCCGCCAGACTGTTGTGGAACTGCTGATCAGCAGGACTTGCTTCGAGGCTGCCTTTGTCCTTTTTACCACTGCTTCGAGAAAGTCCACCGAACTCAAAGTTGGGCGGCATCACCAGACCTTCCAGGCCTTTGCCTAGCGCTCCGAAAGGACTGTTGTGGTGGCTGCTGCTGTTGTTGTTCAGAGAGGACTTTTCTGAGGATTTCTTTGAACTGTGATGGTGGTTATTCTCTGCCGAGGAACTTTTAGGTGAGGAGAGGTTGTGGTGGGAGTGGTGGGGGTGATGAGATTGGTGGGGGTGATGAAGGTGGTGGTGATTGACTGGTGGTGACAGAGCCGCCGCTGATCTACTGCTGTTCGACTTTGATTTGCTGCTGCTGTTGTTGTGGGAGTGCGAGTGGTGATTATTGCCCTGCTCTGAGGCGGCGGAAGAGGGCGGCGAATCGGCCTCTCTCTTCACTCGACTGTCCAGAAGAAGAAGATCATTTGAGTGGAAGAGGTGATTTGCAGAAGATTTTCCCAGCATCTTCGCCGCATCAAAGTTGAGATGTCCAGCGGCGGCTGCCGCCTTTAGTAGTGCCTGCTGTTCTGGCGAGCCTAGGCTTTTCAATCCACTGAAAATGGAGTTACCACTTTTGCCACCTCCCATTTGAAGCTGTGCCTGCAGTGCTGAACTGGAGCAGCCAGTTGCGGCAGCCGCTTCCGCCAGCAGCTTCTTCCCTAGCTCAAAGTCCTTGAACTTGTTGGCAAGTGAAATTGCACTGCTGTTGCCGCCGCTGTGATCTCCGCTTAAGTTGGTGGGCGTGTTCGAGGTTGTGGTGGTGGTAGAGGAGGCGTTGTTCAACGCTGAAGAAGCATTTGAGGTGTACTGGCTGAAGATGCTCTCGGTGAGGACAAAGTTCTGGGCGATGGCCTTCGTCTCGGCGAACTTGAGAAAGAGCTGAATGATGTACATCTCCTCCTCCTTGGAGATGATGATCCACTTGGTGAGGATGTTGCCCAGAGAGTCCTGTGAGCAAAAAAGGGAAGAAATTGAAGAAAATAGAAAAAAGAGAACTGGTTAGAAGGAGAGGGACAGAAAAGGGACTTCGTAGCATTTAGGCTGACGACAATAAATATTTATAAGATCGGTCGTCTGTCATCTGCTGTCTGCTGTCTGCTTTTTGCTTTCTTAGACGACCGATTAATTGGCCCCCATCTTCTTCTTCTTCTGCTCTGCTCTGCTCTGTTCTTCTCCGACTGTCAAAGTTTGTTTACAGCAGCAGCAGCAGCAGCAGCAGCAGTTTGCGACACAAATACGGAGTGCTGTTTCTGCTGTCAATTTGCCTTCTCCTCCCCCTCCCCTCCTCACTGTCGCCTCTTCAAGAAAAAAAGAAAGACATTCTTGGAGAGGCAAAAAACCTGCCGCCAAGCAAAAGCTCATGTCATGTCATGGAGACAATTTGCCTGTGCCTGTGCTTGTTCAAGTTATGGGGGTGCCTGCTGCTGCTGCTGCTCTACCAAGATTGTCATTGCCGCAAGCATAAACACGAACGAAGAAGAAGAAGCCTGGTCGTCTCTTTCCTTTCCCTCATTCTCGGGTATTTATATTAATGGTCGTGCTATGTTCTGCTGCTGTTCAGTAATTAGCAGGCTACCAGCAACAGCAGCAGCAGCCATTCGGTAATGTAAACAGCACAGTTTGGAGCACTCAGCAGCAGCAGCAGCGACTGATTGGAGACAGAATGCAAGGAGGCACAGATAGAGAGAATCGAGTATTGAAGAAGAAGAAGAAGAAGAAGAAGAAGAAGAAGAAGAAGTGACAAGGAGGAAGAAGGGGATGCGGTAAGGGAAAGAAAGAAGAAAATATGCGCTCGACAAATGTGTCTAAAAATAGCGTTCAAGGCAGAAGATGCTGCTGCTGCCGATGGGATCGATCGAACACAGCAGAAGCAGCCGATCTACACACTAAAAGCAACTGAGCAGCTCTCTCTAAAGTGCGTTGACAGTGAACATCTTTGGGATTGGGGTAGGCTTAAGCCTGAATTTTCAGCAGCATGTGCAAGGCAAAGTGTGATGTCTCCGCTGTTTCTTGTTCTGGTCGGTGGTGTTCAGTGGTGTCACAGTCGACTGATCAAAGGAACAAGTCTGCCGAACATTGCTGCTGCTGCTTATAGGAGGAGGAAAGCTTTATTTGGCATCTCTTTTCTCTTTCTCTTTCTCCTTCTCTTTATGTTATTGCCGCCAAGCATGCGACAAGTGTGCCTTGCAGGTTGCTGGTTGTGTACTCTCTGTGTGTGTGCATTGGACATTGGCATCACCTGCTGCTGCTGACGAAGAGGAAGAAGAAGAAGAAGAAAGGTGAGACTACTACTGCTGCTGCTGCTCAACTGCTCAACTCTGCTGCTCTCAAATCGGATCATCTTTTGGCAATCGTCTGCCAAAGTTCAGTTCGGTGTCTGCCGGTGTCTGTCCGGTGCTGTTGTTGACAAAAGACCGGTGCTCAGCTTTTGTGTTCAGCGAGTGAGTGAGTGCCAGGCAGGCAGGCAGGCAAGGAATAAAGAGCAGAGGAAGACTTCTGCCGACTGCTGCTGACGAAGCTGACAATTAGGCTTGCAACAAATTGCAACAAGTTATTTTTATGCCGCCGCTGCTCAGGCTGCTGCTCAGGCTGCTGCCTGATGACTAGGCTAGCCGACGAACTTTTTTTATTGGCCATCTTTTATGTCGGTGTTAAAACTGCTGCTGCTGCCTGAGATGAGATGAGCACAAGAGTTCGGCAGAATCAGAGAGGGAGCTGGAGAGAGAGGTGCACATCATCGTAAGTGCGAGGAGGAGGACAGCGACAAAGACGGCTTGTCCACAGGGGTCGGGGGAAGTGCAGCCAGGCAGCAAGTGTCATCGTCGATGAAGAAGGTGAAAAAGGTATAAAGAAGAAGAAGAAGTAGTGGAAAGGAAAGACATTTTCACGATGGCGGCATCTCTTTCTCCTCCTGGCTGTCTTTTTAGATATTTGGGTTTGCTCGCCTTTAGAAGGGGGGGGGGGAAGGAAACAAAAAAGAAGTTCACCGCCGCGAGCTGTCGTAAAGACGGCAGCCTCGATCTCCCTAGCACTGAACCATTTCCATCAATATATCCTTCGAAAACACACAGGTCTCTTCTCCTCTTCTCTCCTCTTTCACCTTTCGGTAATCTTTGGCTCTCTGGCCGCTGGCGATGAGCATCATAGTAGAAGACATTTGCCTTGTCTTTACTAATCCTAAGACATCGAGAGATGACTTTTCACCCTGCCCAGCCTGAGACACACTTTGGTAAACAAATACTCAAACTCTCGTAGTCACACTTCTCTCTCCTTCTCTACTAAAGTCCTAAAGTTGGACAGCAGCAGCAGACAACAAACAAACGGTATTCACTACAACTACTACCACTACTTCTCCTACTATTAGAAAACCATTGGAGCAAAGAGATCTTTGATCTTGAGAGCTAAGGACAGGGCGGCACATCCAATCTAATTGCCAAGCATTGCTGGCACTGCTCGTAAGCTGAAACAATGAATGGACAGCGGCGAGCAAGCAAAAGCAAGCAAGCGCGCGCCTTACAACTTAATGCGATTTAGTTAGAGACTGTTTTCTGCTGATGGGGCGCAAAGGAGGGGAAGGAAAGAAGGAAAGAAGAAAATAGTGGTGGCCACTTTTACGACGACGACAAACAAAAATTCGTGTCTTTCTTTTCTCTTCTTCAGTTGTTGCTATTGCTCTCAATCATCTCGCCACTAAATCGCCTGGCATCAGCAGCAGCAGCATCAGCAGCAGCAGCAGTGCGGCACTTCACATCTCATTAGCGAGCCGATTTTCTAATTACCAAGTGATACGAGTGAGCAGGGCTCAAATGCTATCCTAAGCTATGTTTGGTGTCCTGTTCGATGCCTCATTCAAATACGAGTACTACTTTGCTGCTTTGCTCCCTCTCTTTCATCGCCATCACCATCACCATCGTCGTCGTCAGATGTGATTAGGCGCACTGTCGACGACGTTGACGATGCTGAGAAAAGAAAGAAGGAGAGGAAGGAAAGATGACCAAGTCGAGCACAAACGGAGAGGAAACGGTTAGGGTACTTGGTAAAATATGCGGCCATATAGCATCTATAGACTGTCATCTTCAGGCAGGCACTTGTCCATCAGGAATAGGAAAGAAAGGAATGAAAGGAAAGGAAGAAAGGAAGGATGAGGGATTTGTGTCAAACTGTGTCAAAGAGGAGAGACTTCAGAGAGAAGAATCTGAATCCGATCAGTCCGATTATGATCATCGACTTCTGCTGCTGCTGCTGTTGCCTTGAATCAGTGTGCCCGATTAGAAGTGCTGACACCAAACTGACTGCATCAAGTGCTCACACATCCGTGCTAAAGAGATGATAATTTTTCCTGAATAAAAGATGGGAGAGAGATTGGAGGTCCTCGCCAACTGACTAACTGAGTTGGAGTTCACCACTAATAGAGTTCATGATAATGATGATCACTAACAAGTCAATGATACTCAGAAAGTAAGTGAGCTGCTCGGAGACAAAGGAGTGAGAGCCATTGGTAATTACACCACTACAGCAAATGGCAAAATTACATGTGTGCCTTATGGCTCGTTTGGGACACAAGAGTTAGAAAGGCTAATCATAGGCCCCCTCCTTCCAAAGGGGCTAATTTAGAAAGAAATTAATTAGCAGTTACACTAAACAGACTGTAAAACACACACACAGCAAGTCTGTGTGCTATTGCCCGCTAATTACACAGCTGTTTAGCAATGGCATTTTAAGCGTTCTAAATGGTGATTGTCTGCTAATATGTGTCCCTCTCTAATCAGGTGAAGGACTTTCGAAGTCTCCTCAGTTCGAGGCTAACTTATCAAGGCAGAAAAAAATTATCAACAAACAAACCTGAAGCATGTATCCTCGTGAGTAGTCCTCGTAGGTCCAGCCAAAGGCGTGCAGCAGATTGACCAGCTCATCGTGTTCCAGCGTACAGAGCATCCGGTCGAGGAGAATCTTCAGCCGAACTGGAAGAGCGTGCGTCCCGAAGAGCATCAACGAGGCAATGTCAAAGAGCGAGTTGCCCGTCGGAAAGCCGGGAATATTCTGGCCACCTCCTGCTGTTGTTGCTGAATTCGGGCTGAATTTGCTGCCAACATTGTTGTTGTTATTGTTGCCCGAAGATGCTGGGGACGAGTTGATGTTGTTGCTGTTGTTGTTGTTGTTGCTGGTGACGTTGTTTGTGGAGGAGTTGTTGGAGGAGTTGTTGTTGTTGCTGGCGGTGGGTGGACTGGTGCTGTTGCTGAAGAGCTTTTCGAGGTTCAGCTTCTCCATTGCTGTGAGGAAGATAGAAGAAAGAAGAAAAAGGCATGGTTAGAAAGAGAGGTTATAGTGGCAACAAAAATGAGGAGGTGATAATGGTCGTGGTGGTGATGGTCATGGTGACAGATAAGAGAAGGGAGGGAGGGAGGGAGGGAAAAAGTGCTCATCGAAGTGGAAAAGACAAAGAGAAAAGCCATGCTGGCGTTGCACAGCTTGTTTTCCCAACACATTTGATGTGGCTGACAACTCTCCCCAGCTTTGTCAGCTCATGGTCACCCCACTCCAGTCAAAGACATAAGCAGCATCAACAGCAACATCAACAATTATCATCAGCAATTCGGTATAGGCTGAAGTTAAAGTTGAAAAACTCAAAAGAGTTGAACATCAACAATAACAATAACAATCGAACAGTTGCAGCTGTCAACTGATGAAAATGCTTTCTGAAAACAATGTCGAGGGCTGACTGGAAAAGAAACAAGACAAGACAAGACAAGGTTTGGGAAGAAGGGAAAAACTCACAGGTGAAGGTGTCACCACCGTTTCCACCATTTGCACCATTGTTGGACAACATCATCTTTCCACCGCCGCCGTCCATCGCCGACGACAGCTTGGAGATGTTGGTCAGCATGGCGAGGTGTTGGCGGTATTCCATTGCAACGCGAGCAACACCACCGAGAGTCATTTGGAGCACTTAGAACGAAGAGGCAGAATATTCTGATGATGAGAATGATGATGACAACAAGGTCAATGTTGACAACAAGGTCGAGGATGACAATGACAATGACACCCCAAACAATCACAAGTTGAACAAGTTCTACTAGAAGATATCAACAGCATATACAACAAAAGACGCCGAAAAAAGGAAACAAAAACAAAGTCTCAGGGGACCCGTGCACACAAAGCCAAAAATTGGAATCGAAAAGTTGGGTAGGAGTTGACAGGACGACAGTCAGACGACAACTGACAGAGTCGGCGGCTGCGGCGAGGGTCGTAGTCGGCGGCACGAGCAAAGAAGCGTGCACAGTTCTCTCTCTCTCATTCAATTCACAGTGATCCCGCGCGCGAGACAGAACATGAACACACGGAGAACACACAGAGAACAAGTAGTAGTAGTAGTCCCGGGCACTAACACTCACACCAGTGGTCCCCACTACCACCACATCGAAAACATGCGACAACAAGATCAGCAAAAGAGAGACACTGAAAAGAAGAATTAGACTGTGCACTGCTCACTTCGAAACAGACGCGACCAGTTTCAGCGAGGCACTGCACACAGTGAGGATCACAGCAAAGAGACACACCGTCATCTTCGTCGTCGTCGCCGTCGCTGTCGTAATGTGCCACCAGCAGCAGCAGCAGCAGCAGCACTCGCTGCGACTCGAGAAAGTGAGGCATCACACTCTTGAAGCAGCAGCAGTGGCAAAAGAAATGAGAGAGAAAGAGATGGAGGAGGAGAGTGAAGGTAGGCAAGAGAAGAAGTAGGAGCACTAGTTTCTGTGCTGAAGAGCACTGCTGTCAGTGTACTGAGGGAGGGTGTGACAATAATCACTGTGCTGTTGTTGTCCATTGAAGAAGAAGAAGACAGAAGACAGTGCTGTGCTGATCATCGGCTTCGGCTTCGGTGGCTTTGGTGGCGAGGTCAGCTGGTGGACAGCAGCAGCAGCCGCAGCAGAGGTTCTTCTTCAGCCACGGAGGTCATTTTGCGGACTGAGAGTGGAGTGGAATGGAAGAGAGTGGGACGCCGAACAGCCACGACAGATGACATCCGCGTGACAGCAGCAGCTTCGGCTTCGGCTTTGGTGGTGCTCTTCTCTCTCTCTCTCTCTCTCTCTCTCTCTTCTGATCGTCATCTTCGTCATCCTCGCTGAAGCAGTGCCGCCCTCGGAGCCTGTTTTTCGCCTGTCCTCTGTTCTGTGCTCTGCTCAGGACAGGACAGGCCATTCACTGGATGGCCTGATGATGATGATTAAGGTGCGCCAGGTATGCGACCCCTTCGAGTGCTGCCGATGCTGTCGCATCATCGGCACCAGCATCAGCAGCCGATGATGCGGAGGAGCGACAACAATTTGCTGCAAATCGATTAGTCCGACCTGTCCGCTGCAGTGAAGTGAAGTGAAGTGCCCATCGACACTCTCCTCTCTCCTCAGCTAATCAAGAAGCCCAGGCGAATCATAAGATATGACGAATGCCTTCTCTGCCTCTTCTGCAGTGCACAGCTAAATGAGACTCCGAATAAAGTGTCATCTGACAATGAGCAGCGGCGGCAGCGGCGAAAAAATTTGCCGATCGCGGGCAAATTATAGGGTCTGGGTAGTGGGAGAGGGAGCAGTGGCAGTGCTGGAATGATTAGGCGAACTGGTGCGCCGAGTGCAGTCTGTCGCCACAGTGACAGTGTGCCAGTGCCGTTGCAATTGCTAGTCCCCGTGACCATCTCTCTCCTCTCCTCGCTCTTTTCACCAGCTTGACACATTGGTGACGGATAATCATAGACTGTGCACTGCACTGAACTGCACTGAACTGCTCGAGGACTCTTTGAGTGGTGGTGGTGGTGACTGAGGTATCGACAACGGCACACACACCGAGGTAATGAGTGCATTGTCAGCGGCAGTGGCGGCGGCAAACATTAGCCTCGGTTGCAAAGCAAACAGAGTGCCTGATGGAAAAAGAAGAAGAAGAAGTTGTCCTGGCCAGTCGCCTCGATTCAATCGGTTGTCTTCGGTGCTGCTGCTGCTGCTGCTGTGTGTATATTTCTTCGTCAAGTCCGATCATCAGAGGCGATTGATTCGCAGCGACAGCCGCCGAAGTCGAAGCAGCAGCAGCAACAGCAGGTACTTCTTCTTCAGCAGCAAAGAAGCAAAGGCTTTGCCTCCTCCTTTTCTCTGACAGTGCTTGCGGCAAAGACAAGACGAAAGACTGCTGCTGTTGCTGCTGCTGCTGCTAAGATCACGACAGAAGTAGACAGTGGAAGAAGAAGAAGAAGAAGAAGAAGAAGGAGTCAAGTGCCGTGACAAAGAGAGGAGAAAGAGGCTCTTTTTGGCTCATCCATCAATCGATTGGCACTGAACCTACCTGCGACAGCAGTCAAAGCCACCTTGCGCCCGAGCAAAGAAGGAAGAAGGAGGAAAAGAAGGCACTTGTCGCAAAAGTCGGCAGTGGCGACTGCAATCATCATCATCAGCCACTCAATTTGTTTTTCTCTCTTGCCCACTTTTTGCTTTGTCTCCTTACAAAAAAAAGAAAACACAACTAATTCATCAATCGTCGGGCCCCGCGCGTCCCCAAAGCTGCTGCTGCTGCTCCATAATGAAAGCTCTATTAGCGAGAAAGTGATCGGTGCGACGAATTTTTCCTTTGCTTCTTTTTTTCTCCAGTTTGTCCTGCTGCTCTAAATGGCCAGCACTAGTTAATTACTGAGTAGTGGTGACTAGTGACTGGTGACTTTTGCCAGACTGGGATGTTGTCATTGTCAAAGCTGACTGAGCAACAGAGTGAGCACTGAAGATAAATGTCTGCTCAGTTCGACGACGAGGAGGAGGACGACAAGGAGGACATGAGAGAAGCCCTTTCAAGCTAGCCGCTCCGTTTATTATTATTTACTGCCCTGCTCAGAAAACAGAAAAGTAGAGTGATAGTACCTGGTTGAGGTACACTACACCACACTGTAATTAACTCTCTCTCGCTGAAAGTCACCACTCGCTGTGGGTCGTCGCCGTCGCCGCCGTCTGACACAAGCTCACTGAAGTTGAAGTGGAAAGACTAAAGACTGTCGCCTGACTTTACACTTTTTTTAGCAGCAGCAGACTACTTTTCAGTGTCCTCCCGGACAACGGTGATGCGTGCTTGTGTGTGTGTGCAGTGCCCGGGAAGGTGCTGTTTCTGCTGCTGCTGGCAATTATTAGCGATTAGTAGTTCACGGTGGTGGTGGTGGTGGTGGTGCTGTTGTTTCAGTGGAAAGTGAATAGAAAGGTGGACAGAGCCACGAGACGTCACGCTCAATCAGCGTTGCCGCAAAAAAATTTGCCGAAACCTGACAAATATTTTTTTTTCAATTTCAGTGTCTGGCGACTAAGTTTGTGAGGTGCCTCTTTTCCTCTCTCTCTCTCTCTCTCTCTCTCTCTCTCTCTCTCTCTCTCTTTTTGTCGCTAACGAAGAAGTGAAAAAATGTCCCACCGTTGTCGAGAGAAAGAGAGAGAAAGTCAATTGGCCGCCAGTCAATTTCAGTCACCTCAAAACAAATATCTGTCGTTTGAGGTAATCGTAATCGCAGTAATAATCATCAGTGTTCTCCTGACTCTGTGTTGTCCACCACCACCACTACTGATTTGTCTACTGTCGCATTAGAAGCACTGTGCTTAATTTAGAAATGGCTGGGGGAAAAAGCTGCCTTTGCATTGGCATTTCATTGGCATCCTACGCCATCATGCGACAAGTGTCGCCGCTGCTGAAGTAGACATTAGCTTAAAGCATAGCATAGCATTAATAATGTGAATAATTTGCCTCGCTCAATAGAGAAATAATAGTAATTGACAGTGGTGGACAGTAGTGGACAGTGGTGGTAAACAGTGGTGCCTCTGAAGAAGAAGAAACTGTCTTTGTCTGTGGTAGTGTCCTCGCAGCACACTGTCTTTCTTCTTCTTCTTTAGAAATGCGCCGAAGTGACACCAAAGAAGCAAGCACAAAACAAGTGCGACGAGCTTCAAGTGCGACAGGTGCACAGGCAAGACTGGCCTAGCACTCTCATCCATTGACTGCATAGTCATTCAGTGCTAAATCAATGGCCATGTGCTGATGCTGCTGTTGCCTACACTTTAGGCAGCAGTGCAAAACTTTGGACGGTGCAATCGACGCACGACGGCGACGATGATGTTTAGCATCAGCAGCAGCAGCAGTAGACCTCATCTTTGCCTCAATGTAGCCAACATGAAGTGGTAGATGCGGCCATTGCTGACGCTGCTGTCACAACGATGGACACGACACGACATGTCTTGCCAGGCCAGGCCAGGCTGAAGCATCAGCAATGGCAGCAGTAGTAGCTTCGTCGCCGTCGATAATTAGCCATGGGGACGATCGATTGAAGGCGACGAACGACGACAGCGAAAGAAAGCTAAGAATGCAGCAGCAGCAATTGCCGCAGTAGGCAACCTGTGCACTGCTGCAAGTCAGTCAGGACAGGACAAGTGACGAATTAGCATCGGGAGGCAATCACCAACAACGACGACGTCGACATCAGCGACAGCGACAGCAGTAGAAAAGGTGCGCACATCAGCAGTGGTATTAGTAGTAGTAGTTACTTCTATTTCAGAGGAACAACTCCAGTGAGTGAGTGGCACCGATAATTATTAGCACTCATTACGAGCACTCGATTGAATGCGATCGCAGTAAGAGCGAGTGCCTCCTTACTCACTCGGCGTTGGCTCCTGCGTTGATGCCAATGCGACGATGGCGACGAAAATGAAGTACTAGCAAAGAAGAAGAAGAAGTAGTAGTTGAGGATGGTGGTGGTGGCGACGAAGAGGACCTTTTGATCGAAAACCAGTTAGCGCGACGCTCTTTCGCTCTTTCTGTCAGTGTCCGATGATGCGGCGACTGACGCCGAAATTGGCTTAGCCTGCTGCCGAAGCAGCAGCAGCGAACAATGTTGCTCACGACTTTGTCGTTTACCAACTTCACTGCCACCACCACCTCAAGTCAACTCAACTCTCTTCTTTCCCCCTCTCTTTACTACAGCTCCTAAAAGACTACTGCTAAGACACAAGGAATCGCTTTAATCGCTACGGAAAATTGTCTTTCCTTGGTGGACGGACGGACACAAATGATGATGAGTGCCGGTGCTGGTGAGCAAAGTAAACGTGTGTGTTTGTGCCCGGCCCGATGGCGACAGCCAAGTGAAAGAAATTGAAGGCAGTTTGTCGATGGTGCTCGATTATTAGTGCACAGCACAGCACACTTCGTGCAGGTAAAGCTGAGGTGATGTTCACGAAAAGGAAAAAAGAGAGGGAAAGAGATTCGATTGATACACTGCATCAACAGCATCATCAGCAGCACTTGTCCTCTCATTAGCCTCCTGTTCCCCTGACAAATTAGCTGCAGCGCATTAATTTCGCTTTGATTTATTCGCGGCCAGGCACTCATTTTCATTGGCAGCAGCGGCAGCAGTGCCCTCGGAATGTGTGCTCCTTCTCTACCACACTCTGTTCTGTTCTGTTCTGTAATAGAGTGTCCATTGTATCATTCAGGCGCCCTCAGTGACAAATGGTGTGAGTGCTGTCTGCTGTCTGCTTTATTTGTAGCTATTGATCAGCAGCAGCGGTGTGTGATAGCTTGTCGAAGTTTCACATCAACTTCTCTGATCGCGCCTAATAGGCTTCCCTGTACCTTTCCTTTTTTCTACCTGTGCACACTGTTAGTGTCAGTTTGCCTGCACCTGTTATCATCCGTAGCCTTTTTCTTCTTCTTCTTCTTCATTTGCTGATTTTTTGTCAAGTTTTTAGAAGTAGTAGTAATGCACTGTTGGGCGAGTCACAGGCGTGAGCGGCGACGGCACTGTCCTGTTCTGTCTTGTCTTGTTCTTTTTCTTGGTCGCGTCATCCTCATCCTCGGCAACGTCGTCTCCGTCGCCATCGTTTGCGCTCATTACTATAATTAGCTCTATATGTTGCACTTGAATCGATTGCAGGAGGACTCGCCGTTGTTGTTGTCTACCTGGGCTAACTAACCAGCCAACCAACTAACCAACCTGCTGGTGCTGACTAATTGTGATCGCATTGTTATGCAATGCCAGTGTGTGTCTTCAGCTTCCCTTGCTAACGGCTTCAGAGTGGTGGTGGACGAGATTTCTGCCTCCTTGTTCTTCTTTCTTTCTTTTTCGATCACCATCGCCATGAAGACCTTTGGTCAGCAGCAACAGTGTTTGTGTGTCCAGTACGAGTTAATTATTGCGGCATGTCGCTCCCTCTCCTCTTTACTTTTTTTTTCTCCTAGCCTGTGTGCATAATGTTAATAAATCTTTTGTCAGCTCGGCGGATGTGTCTGAGTGCTGCTGCTGCTGCTGCTGCTGCTGAGGATCTATCTATCTGTTGTCTTGCCCTCTCTTTCTTTTTTTCTTTCTAAATCGTGGCTGTGCAAAGCAAAGCAAAGCAAAGTGACTGTGTGTCTTCGACCGGGTGCCACTCTCTTTGAGAGTGGGCAGTTGTGTGTCGAGGTATTTGCTGCTGCTGCTGCTGCTGCTGAAGTCGCAGTCGCATCAGCTAAGCTGATCTTGCCCCTGCTACTTCTACCACCACCACCGCCATTGATTGCCTGTTTGATGGCCGCCGAACCTGAGTTGAGCTGAACTGAACACCAAACGATGGTCATTCACAGGATTCAGTGGTAGTAATGGAAGAAAGAAGAAGAAGAAGAAGAAGAAGCCTCAGAGATTGTGCCAAGCCCGTCAATCAGTGTGCCAGCAAGTGCACCAACAGCAAAAGGGCCTAGCAGCAAGTTGGCACGCTTTTCCTCCCTCATTTTTTTCTAGCCAATTAATTAATCAATGAACTGGAGTAAAAGTTCTTTTAGCAGTAGTAGTAGTAGTGGTGGTGGTAAAGAATTTTTGTAGCAAGTTTTTTAGTGAAACAAAAAAGTGCACTAGTAACACTGATCTGTGCTCACTTTTGAGTGCCGCCGCCAATTGTGTCCTCCATTACCGCTCTAATCGCTAATCTCTTCTCACTTTTTTTCTTGTTGCTTTTTAAGTGGACAGCCTCCTCCATTTTTCCACACTCACACGCACACTTTTCACTCTAAATGATCACCACTATTAAGCCACTAAATGGGCAGTGAAATTTGTCAATTTTAAAAGATGTTATTAGTGCAGTGCAGCACTAGCACTGACAGAGAGACAGCATCGGGTGCGACTGTGTGTCCATCGGTCGTCGCACTGGTCGCACCGAGAGAGAGAGAGAGAGAGAGAGAGAGAGAGAGAGAGAGAGAGAGAGAGAG
>JAALOO010000943.1_pt1 | contig 22783 bp, 14 predicted proteins | sample 7257641 | NCBI WGS metagenome assembly JAALOO01 (sample SAMN14085613, study PRJNA598686) | mite metagenome | biome: ENVO:01001000; feature: ENVO:01001002; material: ENVO:01001226; isolation source: single female mite from University of Michigan culture on fish food culture... ...
TTTCTGATGTTTAACTCGTTATCTTATGATTGATATTTCCTTTTCACAGAACTTACCCGGGCATCAAAATCCTATTTTCGCCTTATCTGCAGGACTCGATTCTTCGACAATTTATTCAGCAGGAAATGATAAAGGCGTTGTGGAGTGGGATCTTTCAGAAGGGAAATTTCGCCGTATCTTATGTGCTGTACCCGCCTCGGTGTATGCACTACATCTACTTAAAGAACAAAATCTATTAGTTCTTGGATTACGCTCGGGTGAGGTTTGGGTTGTAGATATTAAAGAGCAGCGACTAATTGCCAAACTACATACAAGTAAGAAAGCAATATTTGCCATTCATTCTATTAGTGAAAAGAATGAACTGATTGCAATCGGTGAGGAAGGTGTGGCGTATGTTTGGTCGTTAGATAAATTTGAACTTTTATATCATTTCCGCGTTGCAGACACTACTGTTCGCTCTATAGCTCTATATAAAGGTGGAAACAGGATTGTTTTTGGAGACAAAAACGGGTTTGTGCATTTATTTGATGTGTCCGATTATAAGGAAATTACCAAATCCGCAGTACATTCTATGCCCGTTACCACTTTGGCTGTCGATGATATTTACCTGTACTCCGGTGGCCGAGATGCAAAATTACAACAATTAAATTTAGGCGATTTGACGAGCGAAGAATCTGTTTCAGCACATATGTTTACCGTTTATGCGGCGATTCCGCACGCTGATATTCCTATATTGGCTACTGTTAGTCGCGATAAAGCGATCAAGCTATGGAATACGACCTCGCTTACACTATTAAAGAATATTAGCATCGAACGTGGTTGCAGTGATGGACATTACCTATCGATTAATACTGCAATTTGGGTAGGTGATCGATTAGTGACCGCCGGTGATGACAAAATAATAAAAGTTTGGGATGTTACTGGCAACCCCTAGTGTGTAGAAAAACGTTACAATAAGTCTAAAAATTGTACATTCTTTATTATGTTCTCTAAGTGCTTTGCGTCCAATTGATCGAACTGTGCCGGTTTTTCACTATCTACGTCAAGTACAGCAATACATCTGTCATTCACTATAATTGGAATGACAATTTCTGATTTTGATAAGGAACTACAGGCAATGTGCCCCGGAAATTTATCGACATCATCCACGATTAAGGTCTTTTTATTTTTCCATGCTGTGCCACATACTCCGCGTCCGTAGGAAATTCGTGTGCACGCTACTGGTCCTTGGAAAGGGCCTAAGACAAGTTGGTCTTCTTTTACTATGTAGAATCCTACCCACCAAAAATTAAACTGTTCTTTCAGTGCTGCAGCGATATTTGCGAGGTTAGCGATGGTATCTGTTTCTCCCTCCACCAGAGCTGCTATTTGTTTAGTAAGTAATAGATACTGCTCTTCTTTACTGCCTGATGCAATGATTAGATCCTCTGCCATATTATATGTTGTTATAACGGACAAAGATACAAAAGAATCACTGGGAAATTACGTACGAAGTGAAAGTATGAGTTAGAGTACAACAGTTGAAATTTTTGTGATCTGCGTAGATTTCTGTGTTGAACGAGTAATTTCTAGAGTCTTTTTAATGCCATTTTTATAAGATCCTCAACTGACTGATCTGGGTTTGCGAGAACCAACGTTCCGAGAACTTTATCCACTTGCTGTTTGCCGAAACCTAACATAACTAGTGCAGATAATGCTTCTTCTGTTGTAGATTGTTTAGTAAAAGGAGGTGGAATGAGGGCATCGGGACCTTGTTTCTTTAATTTATCTTGGAGTTCCAGTATCACTCGTTGTGCTGATTTTGGACCTATACCTTTGATTTTTTGAATAACCTGCACCTGCCCATTAATGATGGCGGATTGAATTTCTTCAGGTGTAATAGAAGATAGCATCATACGTCCGGTATTAGGACCGATACCAGAAACTGAAATCAAATGATTAAATAATTGGCGTTCAGCTTCTGTTGCAAAGCCATACAAAGTTTGTGAGTCTTCTCGTACTTGAAACGAGACATATAGTTTACAGGTTTCCTGATCTTTGATTAAAGAAAACGTGGTAAGGGAGATATGAATATGATATCCAATCCCGCCCGCTTCAAGGATAACGTGCGTCGGTGCTTTGAAGACTAACTTCCCATTAAAATAATCGTACATGTTATTGCAGTGCAAAACAATAGAGACATCATTTTATTAATGTCTCTATTGTTGTAATTGATTTAATTGTTTTTTTCGCGTTCTTGAACGTCCACCACAGCAATGGTTACCATGTTGACGATTTCACGAACAGAACTGTCTAATTGAAGGACATGGACTGGCTTATTCATACCCAACAAAATAGGTCCGACAGCCTCCGCATTACCAACTTCCTGTAAAAGCTTATAGGCAATATTTCCTGATTCTAAATTAGGGAACACCAAGGTGTTAGCTGCCTGACTGCCCAGCTCACTAAAAGGGAAATTAGAGTTTAATAACTCACTGTTTAGCGCAAAATTTGCTTGAATATCACCGTCGACTATTACTTCTGGCGCTCTTTCGTGCAAAATTTTTGCTGTCTCACGCATTTTGTTAGCGATGACGCCGTCATTTGATCCGAAGTTCGAGTAGGACAGCAAGGCTATTCTGGGTTTGATGTTGAACCGCTTTATAGCACTTTCAAGAAGTAAAGTAATTTCCGCTAATTCTTCTGCTGTAGGATTCTCATTGACTGTTGTATCCCCAAAGAAAATAGGTCCTTTACTTGTCAGCATCATATACATCCCCGCTACTCGGCTATTGGCTTTGGCACCGATAACCTGTAAAGCAGGTTTTATCGTAGCGGCATAGTTTCTAGTTAAGCCAGATATTAATGTGTCTGCTTCGCCAAATTCAACCATACTTGCTGCAAAGTAATTCCGGTTGATCATTAATTTTCGGGCATCGTGTTCAGAGATACCACGGCGTTGTCTTTTCTTGAAAAGGTGGTCAACAAATTTGTTGAACCTTTCTGATCCTTGCTCTTCAGCGGGGTCAACAATTTGAATGTTTTTTAAATCGAACTCAAATTCCTCAATAAGGCTTTCAATCTTCTTTCTATTACCAAGTAAAATTGGAAATGCAATCTTTTCTTCTGCAACAATTTGTGCTGCACGAAGTGTTTTATAGTTATCTGCCTCTGCAAATATTACGCGTTTAGGATTTGTTTTAGCTTTGGTTGTTAATGTACGTATAATACCGTCATCTTTCCCTAGTCGTTTACGTAATTCCTGTTTGTAGTTTTCCCAGTCTTTGATTTCTGTTCGAGCAATACCCGAGTCCATTGCAGCCTTGGCTACTGCTACTGATATTTCGGTAATTAAGCGCGGATCAGTCGGTTTTGGAATAATATAGTGCGGTCCGAATTTTAGATTGTTTGTGTCGTAGGCTTGATTTACTTCTTCTGGCACAGGTTCTTTAGCGAGGGCAGCGAGAGCATGAACCGCGGCAATCTTCATCGCTTCATTTATGCCTTTTGCCCGTACGTCTAAAGCGCCACGAAAAATATATGGGAAGCCTAATACGTTATTTACTTGGTTAGGGTAATCAGAACGGCCAGTTCCCATAATTACATCCGAGCGTGTTGCCGTTGCTAATTCGTATGTTATTTCAGGGTTTGGATTAGCCATCGCTAATACAATAGGCTGTTCATTCATTGACGACAGCATTTTAGCAGATAACACATCTGCAGCTGATAATCCGATGAATACGTCTGCGCCGCTTATTGCATCGCTAAGACTGTTGATGTCACGATCCGTGGCAAACTCGGCTTTTGTTTTATCCAAGTTGTCGCGATCTCTACGGATGACACCTTTGCTGTCAAGCATAACGATGTTCTCTAGTTTTGCACCCACCGAAACATACATTCTTGTACAAGAAATAGCCGCAGCACCTGCTCCGTTGACAACGATTTTCACCTTAGAAATATCTTTCCCGGTTAACTCGCATGCATTTATTAGGGCAGCACCAGAGATAATAGCTGTACCATGCTGATCATCATGCATTACCGGAATGTTCATCTCTTCTTTTAGACGGCGCTCAATTTCAAAACATTCAGGAGCTTTTATATCTTCTAAGTTAATTCCACCGAATGTTGGTTCTAATGCTTTAACAATATTAACAAACTCATCGACATTCTTGGTGTCGAGTTCTAAATCGAAAACATCGATGTCTGAAAAAATCTTAAATAAAAGTCCCTTACCCTCCATAACAGGCTTGCCCGCTTGAGCGCCAATATCCCCAAGACCAAGCACTGCCGTTCCATTACTGATAACAGCAACTAGATTTCCTTTTGAGGTATACTTGTACGCCTCTTCTTGATTCTCTGCGATCGCTAGGCATGGCTCTGCGACTCCCGGAGAGTATGCTAATGATAGATCGCGTTGTGTACTGTGTGGTTTTGTTGGTACTACTTGGATTTTGCCTGGTCTACCATTTGAATGGTAATCGAGGGCATCTTTTCTTTTATTGCTGCTCATTTTTTACTTATAATTTCCAATGTAAAACTAAAAAGGATAAACCAAGGGTTTGTCTTTTATTCGTCAAGCTTTTAGTTTTTTTATACCTGTGACGCATATTGGTCCTTTAGGTGCAAATCTAAAATTTCAAACCAATATTAACTAATTTTAGATTATTTAAGTGTGTCTAGAACTTTAAACATTTGTTGCCGCATTGCACTCGCACTGCCGGTATAATTATTAACTAATAGTGTAAATACAAAGATATTCCCTGCTTTGTCTTTTTGATAGCCCGTATAGCCCAGGACACCACCAATTGTACCACTTTTCATTGTCATACCATTAATTGTCGGGAGACTTTTGTTAAACTCATCGAACCAAGGGCGACTTTGCGCATAATGCATAATTTTAGACATTGCCATCGTTGTGACGCGTGCTTGGGGCGATAGACCAGAGCCGTCTATTGCTCGCAACTCACTGGTCGGTATTTTTAATTTTTGTTCCCAATATTTAGCCATTAGCGTAGAAGCCTCATCACTACTTGTTACGTTACCACTTAAAAAACCGATTGATTTTAGTAGCGCCTCACCATATAGGTTTATACTTTTTTGATTAAACCAATGTACTATCTGTATCAGTTTAGGGGATTCATGAGTGTCAAGTGCTGTGACATCCGTAGGAACAGCCACGCCTTGATTCGCTAACAGTTTGCCTGTGGTGGCTACACTATCAATTATAACACCTTGGCCGTTTAAGGCTGAACGAAACTGATATGCAAGTGTTAGAGCAGGGTTAGGATCTGAAATTTCTATTTTCTTTTTTAAGTCTTTGCCATGTGTTCCACGTAGGTAAATTACATTAGAGTAGGGAGCTGAGTAAGCATAAACGTTATCTCCTGAACCGTTTGGAGCGGTCGACACTTCGTTGATGATAGTCATTTCCGGTAAACTATCTGTAAGAGCGGTCAGCTGCGTTGGTGTTCCCACAGAAGCTGTGCTGAAAGTTACACCAATTTTATTTTCAGCCCAGTTCACTCCAGATACACCAGCCCCATAATAATTCCCTATGTCCGACCATGTCCAACCACCGGGAATGTCATTACCATTAAGAAATAAGTCGTCAACAATTATGCGTCCTGAAATTTGTTGTATTCCTGCATCTTTTACTTTCGATATCCATTTGTTTAAAATCGTTTTTTTATTCGTTTCCTGATATCGGTCACTTCCCAGTGTCGGATCTCCCGTTCCTGTGATCAGTATATCCCCGTTCAGTACGCCGGATGTATCTACCGTTCCTGTATAGCAAAGCGTTGTTTTGTAACGATAGTTGGGACCTAAGATGTCTAAAGCGGTTATCGAAGTAATTACTTTTTGTGTTGAAGCCGTCGGGAGACCTATGGCTGCGTTATGACTAAAAACAGGATCTCCAGTTTTTCCATTTAGCACGGTTAGTGAACTGATCCCATTTTTCATATTCTCACTTTTGGAGAAGGACTGGTAGGCGCTCGATATTTTGTTACTTGAAGTTTGGGCTTGGAGCGTTAAAGCCATGAACGACAATGCGCTCAAGGATAATATATATCTTCTTAGTTTAAGCATAGTGAATAATTTAAGCAAATATTGACCCAAATATACAAACCTTACCTCCAAAAAGATTAGGAAATTGTATGATGAAGATAGCTTACTCGTCCATATTTTTTAACTTGCATCCAGAATAAAGTATTAGGTAAGATGACACATAAAGAACGACTACAGGCGATTCGTCAACAAATGCTAGAAGAAGGGATAGATGCATACATTATTCCTTCCTCAGATCCTCATATTAGTGAATATTTGCCAGAGAGGTATAAATGTATTGCATGGGCTTCAGGGTTCACTGGTTCGGCAGGAACTTTAGCAATTACTCAAGAATTTGCTGGGTTATGGACTGATTCTCGCTATTTTGTTCAGGCTGCAGACCAACTGGCGGGGACGGGTTTCGAATTAGTAAAACTACAGGTACAGGGCGCGGCAGAGTATGCCGTATGGTTAGGAGAAAATTTATCATCCGGTAGCATTGTTGCTTTTGATGGTAAGCTCGCTTCTGTAGCTGTGGCAAAAGCTGTTCAGCAAACTTTACTTCCGCTAGAGATATCCGTCAATGGGCATGTTGATATCTTTGAAAACATCTGGAATGAGCGCCCTGCACTTCCCAGAGCGCCTGCGTTCTTATTGGATGAACAAAGTACAGGAGAATCGGTACAAAGTAAAATAGGTCGAATAAAAAAGCAAATGGCTGCAAATCGCTCAGATGCCCATATGATATCCTCTTTAGATGACTTAGCTTGGATACTAAATATCAGAGGAAATGATGTGAAATGTAATCCAGTTGTACTTGGTTTTTTGTTGATTGAATCTGATCAAAATAGGTTGTTTATCGATAGTGAGAAATTGTCTCAACAAGATCAACAGAAATTAAGAGATGCAGGAGTAACATTAAATCCTTATGCGGAGGCCTTTGATATATTAGGTTCATCAAAAGCAGAAACTATCTGGATTGACCCAAAACGCACATGTTTTGCTCTTTTTGATTCACTCTCAGAGTCCGTTGAGGTTTTTGAGGAAATCAATCCATCGACTCGATTAAAAGCCATCAAAAATGACGTGGAGATTGGTCATACCAAAAACACGATGATCAAAGATGGTATCGCGTTGACGAAATTTTTTAAATGGGTGGAAGAGCATGTTACCGATGGTAATTTATCGGAGATCTCCATTGCGGAAAAACTGCAATATTTACGTGCACAAAGTGAAGGATTTGTTGATATTTCCTTTGATACCATTGCCGGCTATCTCGAGCATGGGGCATTACCACATTATAAAGCAACACCCCAAAGTAATGCGATATTGCTATCAAAAGGACTTTTACTGGTGGATTCAGGCGGACAATATCGCGATGGCACTACAGATATAACACGCGTCATTTCTTTAGGCGATATTACACCAGAGGAGATGGCTGATTACACCTTGGTTTTAAAGGCACTGATAGAAGGCTCATGCTGTGTCTTCCCCAAAGGGACTAGAGGCTATCAAATCGATGCAATCACGCGCCGTCCATTGTGGGAGACTATGCGTAACTATGGACATGGTACGGGACATGGCGTCGGTTTTTTCTTAAATGTGCATGAGGGACCGCAAGTATTTAATCCATCTAATGTAGATATTCCCGTGGAACCTGGGATGATTACTTCCATAGAGCCAGGTTTGTACCGAGAAGGGCAGTATGGGATCCGGATTGAAAACTTGGTGCTTAGTAAAGTCGCTGGTGGTAATCAATTCGGCGAGTTCCTAGATTTTGAAACATTGACCATGTGTTATATAGCAACGGATCTTGTTGATAAGTCATTGCTTGAAAATAAACATATTTCCTGGTTAAATAATTACAATGCGTGGGTGTATGAAAATTTGAGTCCTTTATTGGATCAATCAGACAGAGAATGGCTGGCACAAAAGATTACCTTGATATAATCAGTCTGTTATTAGGGGGCAAGTAGTATTCCTGTCCCCATTTTTTATTCTGCCATATCTAAAAGTAAATTCGTTGCTTTTATATGGTCTGCTTTTTCCCAACTAGCGTGACCAGGGATGACCAATTCGATGTTTGGATAGTGAGCAACCAGACGCGCGAGCGAAGGCTTCCACTGCTTAACATCGCCATCACCGGTAAAACCTAAATCAGTAGCTTCGGCACTTTTGATAAAGCATCCCCCTTGTAATATCCGATACGTTGGGAACCATATTACGGTATTATCTAAGGAGTGACCTGCGCCAAAAAAATCCATTTGAAACTTTTCGCCTCCAACAGTAATCATTTTACCAGGGGTTACAATATGTGTTGCTGTTGCTTTTTTATTGGTAGTCAATAGTTCATTAGTGAGTGTGGTGGCATATGTTGGAATGCCTCTTTTATTATAAAAAGCAAATCCTCCTGCTCTGTCATCATGCCAATGTGTTGCGTAAACGCCGATAACCGGCAAATTATGTTTTTGTTGTATGCTGTCGAGCAGGGGTTGATATTGAGTAGAATCCCAAGGTGTGTCAAAAAGAATCACTCCTTCCTCTGTAATAAGATAAAGTGCGTTCGCTGAAACTAAATCCCCTTGGAAATCTTGATAAGTGGTATAAACATATAATTTTTCATTGAGTTGCTGAATTAATAATGGCTTTTTTTGCGTTTGTACATTTTTCATTGACATTAAGGTCAATGAGAAGAACACAACCGATAAAGTAAAGCTAATAAGTTTCAACACAGTCCTTGGAGGGTGATTATTCATGGAGAAAGTTTTTGTTTTTTTTAAGATCCTGGAGCAATTATAATGCCCCGAATTGCATAGTTGAGACAAATGAGGTACAGAATCGTATTGCATCACTTGGCCTCAGCCCTCCAGAGTGTAGAATGCTCTAGTAAAAAAATATAAAGCTCTTTATTTTACACGCTAAAACGTTATTTTAGCCGATTCAATTATTAGACAGATGCTAATATGCTGTCTATGCAATATTATTAAGGTGAAAATTTCTTTTCTGTATAAAGTTCCATATATGATTATATTAAAACGTTTCGTTAGTAAACTCCTTTTTTTGGGGGTATCGTTAATTGTTATTGTCGCCTGTAAACCTGGTGCCAAGCTTAATACCCGTGAGTCCCTGACTCAATATGTGGATCCGTATATTGGGACAGGAGGGCACGGCCATGTATTTGTTGGTGCCAATGTTCCGTATGGTGCTGTCCAGCTTGGGCCATCAAATATCTCGACAGGTTGGGACTGGGTATCTGGGTATCATATTTCTGACACCACCATAATAGGTTTTGCTCATCAACATTTAAGCGGAACTGGCATAGGGGATCTCGGTGACGTGGTTTTTTTACCCTTTACTGGTGATGTTCGTTTTGATCGTGGGGAACCAAGCGATCCTACAAGTGGGGCTTATTCATTTTTTAGAAGAGAAACTGAAAAAGTTCAACCAGGATATTATGCCGTACATTTGGATCGATTTGGCGTGGATGCCGAATTGACATCGACTGCCCGCGTGGGGTTTCATCAATATCGTTACCGTGCTGAGGAGGAACCTAAAGTGTTGATTAATTTAGATGCAGGTACAGGATGGGAAGGCGAAAAAGAAGGTCATTTAATTATTGAGAATGATACGGTTGTTTCTGGATACCGGCGCTCGGTCGGTTGGGCCAAAAACCAAACGATTTATTTCACTGCGACATTTTCGAAACCGTTTATAAACTATAAACTGGCGGACAGTGTGGCCATCAAAGAGGGAAATGAGATAACCGCTTCGCGTGCTTATGCGCAACTTGGTTTCTCTGGCTCCAAGAATGTTCAAGAAATTCAAGTGAAGGTAGCCGTTTCGCCAGTGAGTATAGCAAATGCCAAACAAAATATGCAGGAAGAACTCCCAGAATGGGACTTTGATGCTGTACGGAGCGGCGCTGATCAGGCTTGGAATGAAGAACTACAAAAAATTAAAGTAGAAACAACTGATACTATTGCTCGTAAAATATTTTATACGGCCTTATATCATACAATGATTGCTCCTTCTTTATTCAATGATGTAAATGGCGATTATATGGGAGCTGATTTCAAGCCGCATCGTCTTGAAAAAGGTAATAATTATACTACGTTTTCGTTGTGGGATACTTACCGTGCTGCTCACCCCCTAATGAGTATTATCAATACCTCTAAAGTTCCTGATATGATTAATTCGATGTTACGTATTTACCAAGAACAAGGAAAATTACCTGTATGGCATTTGGTAGGGAATGAAACGGACTGTATGGTTGGTAATCCTGGGATTATTGTTGTGGCAGATGCTTATTTGAAAGGTATTGAAGGATTTGATAAAGATCTCGCTTATCAGGCGATGAAGAATTCGGCAATGAAGGACGATCGTGGATTACGATGGTATAAAGAGTACGGTTATGTGCCTTTTGATAAGGAAGAAGTCGAATCTGTCGCCAAAGGTTTAGAGTTTGCGATTGCCGATTGGAGCCTGGCGCAAGTTGCGAAATTACGGGGCCAGGATGATGACTATGAGTATTTTATAAATCGTAGTCAAGCCTTTACGCATTATTTCGATAAAGATCTGCAATTTTTACGTGGTATTGATTCCAACGGCGACTTCCGCAAAGGAAAATTTGATCCATTTCATTCTGCGCATTTGGCTAATGATTATACTGAGGGTAATGCATGGCAGTATACTTGGTTGGTACCACATAATGTTAATGGATTCATTGCATTATTTGGAGGAGATGAAAAATTTGTCAAAAAATTAGATTCTTTATTTGTTGTCGAAGGTGATCTTGGAGATGAAGCGTCTCCTGATATAAGTGGCCTGATTGGGCAATATGCCCATGGTAATGAGCCTAGTCATCATGTTATTTATATGTATCCCTATGCTGGGCAGCCGTGGAAAGCGGCAAACCTTGTACGACAGACCCTGTCGACATTATATACAGACAGTGTCGATGGTCTTTCCGGAAACGAAGACGTGGGGCAAATGTCAGCATGGTATGTGATGTCGGCGATGGGATTTTATCAAGTGGCGCCAGCGGGTGGTCCATTTGTATTTGGAAGCCCATTATTTGATAAGGTTACTTTGAATTTAGGAGATGGAAAGAACTTTGAGCTAGTTGCTCATAGTAACAGTAAAGACAATAAATATATTCAATCTGTTAAGCTGAATGGGCAACCGTACGATAAAACCTATATTTCCTATGCCGATTTAAACCGAGGAGGACGATTGGAATTTCAGATGGGTCCTAAACCCTCCTCAACATACGGTGTCGCTAAACAAACGCGACCGGTTTCTGTCCAATAGCTTACTGCTAGATTTAATGAGATTATGAAGTTAAAAAATATATTAATTTTGGTTTGTGTCAGTTTTACTGCCGCGGTGTTTGCACAAGACCTACCCTATAAAAATAGCAACTTACCGATTGAAGATCGAGTTAATGACCTTATAGGTCGAATGACGGTCGAGGAGAAAGTTGGACAACTCTCCAAGTTGCTTGGTTGGGAAATGTATGAGAAGGATGCCGAAGGTATACGTGCAAGTCAAAAACTAAAAGATGCGATCAAAAATCAACAAATAGGTTTGTTATGGGCGACTTTGCGAGCTGATCCATGGACGCAGAAAACATTAGAGAACGGTTTAAATCCCCAAGAAGCTGCTCGGGCAACAAACGCAATTCAGCGGTATGTCGTTGAAAACACCAGGTTAGGAATTCCTCTACTATTTTCCGAAGAAGCGCCTCATGGACATATGGCAATTGGAGCTACTGTATTTCCGACAGCAATCGGACAAGCCAGTACATGGAATCCGACGCTAATACAGAAAATGGCAGGTTCAATCGCGCGAGAAACCTATGCAGTAGGTGGGAAAAATGGATATGGTCCTGTATTAGATTTAGCGCGAGATCCTCGGTGGTCTAGAACGGAAGAATCTTATGGTGAAGACCCCTATTTAATAGGGCAAATGGGGCGAGCGATGGTAAGTGGATTTCAAGGCTCCCAGATCGGTGGACAGGACAAAATTATCTCCACTTTAAAACATTTTGTTGCTTATGCAGTTCCCGAGGGGGGGCACAATGGTGGAAGTGTAAGCATTGGTGAACGTTCTTTATTGCAAAGTTTCTTGCCCCCATTTGAGCAAGCCGTACGAGTTGGGGCCGGATCTGTAATGACAGCTTACAATTCAATCGATGGAATTCCTTGTTCGTCAAATAGCTGGCTTTTAAATCATGTGCTTCGTGAACAATGGGGATTTAAAGGTTTTGTTGTCTCGGATTTGCTTAGTATATCTGGATTAACCGGAGCTCATAGTACCGCGGTGGATGCGGTGGATGCGGGCAGGCAAAGTTTAGAAGCAGGATTAGATGTCGATCTAAGTGGTTCTGGTTATGGAGAGAATCTACATGCCGCTATCAGGGAGGGTCTGTTAGACGAGCAAGTCTTGGATAGAGCGGTGGCGCGTTTACTGTATCAGAAGTTTGCCTTAGGTCTTTTTGAAAATCCTTATGTAGATGAAAAATTAGTTTCTACAAAAGTTGGCATAATCGAACACGTTGATCTCGCTAGAGCAGTTGCAAGGGAATCTGTTGTACTATTGAAGAATGAGAACGGTACGTTACCGTTAACAAAGACGTTGAAACGAATTGCTGTGATCGGACCGAATGCGGATAATATATATAATCAACTGGGAGACTACACGGCACCCCAACCCGAGGAAAAGGTAAAAACTGTCTTAGATGGCATTCGTGCGGTCGTGTCCAATAAAACGCAAATAGATTATGTAAAAGGTTGCGCGATTCGTGATACAACGGAATCTGATGTGATGGCGGCGGTACGGGCTGCCGAACAGGCCGATGTGACAATAGTCGTATTAGGTGGATCAAGTGCACGTGATTTTAAAACCTCGTATCAAGCGACTGGTGCAGCGACGGTAGATAGCGGAGCGAAGATTATAAGTGATATGGAAAGTGGCGAAGGTTTCGACCGATCCACCCTGGACCTTATGGGAGATCAGCTAACACTATTGAAGAAATTACACGACTTAGGTAAGCCCGTGGTGCTGATCACAATCATGGGACGACCATTAAATCTGAATTGGGCTGCGGCGCATGTTCCCGCCATCGTGAATGCTTGGTATCCAGGGCAAGAAGGGGGACTGGCAATTGCGGATGTACTTTTTGGAGATTACAATCCTGCGGGGCGTTTACCTATCTCGATTGCGAAATCTGTGGGACAATTACCCATTTATTATAATCATAATAAACCTAACCACCATGATTATGTCGAGTCGGATAGCAAGCCACTCTATGCTTTTGGGTATGGATTAAGTTATACAACTTTTGACTACAGTAACCTTCGTATAGAATTAGACGAAGAAAAAGAGGATTTTCACGCCACTGTCCGATTTACCGTTACAAATAGTGGGCCTAGGGAAGGTGATGAAGTCGTTCAATTGTATGTCGTTGATGAGGTAAGTAGCGTCGTTACTCCAGTCAAGCAGTTGAAACGTTTTGAAAGAAAAAATATTAAGAAAGGAGCGACTCATGAGTTTTTATTCGATTTAACAAAAGAAGATTTAAAATTGTGGAGCTCAGATCGACAGTGGAAAACCGAGAAGGGGGCGTTTACCTTTTTAATAGGATCATCCTCGGATGATGTGAAACTCAAGGATAAGGTGATTTTAACGAAGGATTACACTTTTTAGTCCGCTACAATATGTAATAAAGAAGATCGGGGTGCAACATTGTTACACCCCGATTTTTTTTAATTATACCTTAATATATATATTTCTCTTATCTAACCAATAGCAAATAACCCACATTATAGCCAAGAAACAAAGAGAATAAGTGAAAGACCCAACCTCAGGCGGACCAGGAATCTGTGCACAGATATTACTATAAAACCAACTAAGAGCACTTGTGTATTGTTTAGAGCCATCTTCACCAATTCCATTGGGAATACGCAAAAGACCTAAAAGTCGAGGTAAAAGGCCGCTAAGAACAAATATAAATAACGGGTTTTTACCGAAAACATCAAAAAACTGGGTTATTTTGTTTTTTACACCCAGTACTTCAATATACCAAATCATTGCGCCGATGGTCAAAATTCCTAATCCTGTCGTATATAGTACATAAGAGCTCGTCCATATTTTCTTGTTTATAGGGAAACCCAATGACCAGATCCACCCCAAAATTATAAGTATAAATCCGCTTACAAGTAAACCAGACACTAGTTTAAAGTGGGGCTCTTGACTCTTAGGACTATGAGGCCATAACCAAAGAACGTCCCCCTGTTGCTTAATAAAAGTACCAGCTAGGTAGCCGAAAACAATTTGGATAATCGCAGGTATTGTACTGACAAGGCCCTCAGGATCAAATGCCACACCTTCGCCTTTATACATATGCGCTGTTCCTAGAATTGTTTTATCGATATCGGTGCCAAACCATCCTTCCAATGAATATGGATCACCCGACCCCAATAATGCTGTAGCACCCCAATACGCGACAAGAATAAATGCGGAAATAGACATGAGATTTTTTGGCTTGTTATAATATGCAAGAATCGAAGCGAAAAAGTAAGCTATTGCAATCCGCTGTAGTACACCGAAAATTCGTATTCCTTTCTCTGGATTTTGAGTGCTTACCCATTCTTTGAATTGCAGGGTGTCTTCTACCCAACTCACGAAAGGCCACCAATTCAGAAAGAGCCCAATGGCGAAAATTAGCACGGTTCGTTTAATTACTTTTTGCCAGAATACTTTATTACCACTCTCCTGCATTCTAGGGATCACAAAAGCCATTGCATTTCCCACAGCAAAAAGAAAAAATGGAAATACAAGGTCGGTAGGAGTACAGCCGTGCCAGGGTGCATGTTTTAATGGTTTAAACATATGGCTCCATGTCCCCGGATTATTGACCATAATCATAAGGGCCACCGTAGCACCTCTGAATACGTCGAGGGAATAATAACGTTGTTTCATAGCGTCAATTGTTAGAGTAGATTGAAAGACGAATCTAGCAAAAAATATAATAAGGTGGTGAGCAGCTTCTAAATTCAGCTCGCTCTTCTTTGCCGGTGGTGTTAAAACATCCGCACAGACTAGATTGGCTGGTTATTATTAGAAAAAGAGAAATCTAACACTCCTTTGATATATATTAAGATCATTTTAAATATGAGGTTAAGAACAAGAAACTTTTTAAAAAAATTAATAAGTTTCTTGTTCTTAAAAACTTTTTTTAATTTCACCGTTAATTACGAGCAATATTAACCGATAGCAAAAACTTAATAATGAATTTGGTAGATCAAATTATTAAACAGCTTTACTTTTTCGAACGCCAATCGATCGCAGAATTAAGTGCTTTGACGAAGAAGAGCGTACCAAAGATTACCGATGAGATTGGCAAACTGCTAAATCGGGGCATTCTTATGGAAGCCGGCTCTGCGGCTTCTACGGGTGGGCGAAGAGCTATGCAATACCAGCTTCACGTGGAAAACCTTCCCTGTATCGTTACAATTGCCATCGACCAACATTTTACAACAATTGCCGTCGTTAATTTCAAAAACGAATTTGTTGCTAATCCTTACCGTTTTCCTACGGATATCTATAATGATAAAGAAGCGTTGATCTTGATTACAGAAGCAACAAAAAAACTGCTGTTGTCAATAGATAAGAAACATTCTCTTATTATCGGTGTAACTATGCCGGGATTTGTCGATAGTGAACAAGGACTCAATCGCTCTTTCCCGGGGGATTCCTTATGCTATTCGGTGAAAAAATATATGGAAAATGCCTTTGGTTTTCCTGTCCAACTTGCCAATGATTCAAGTGCAATTGCAATAGCAGAACATCGATTTGGAGGAGGAAAGGGAAGCCAAAATGTATTGGTTATTAATCTGAACTGGGGTGTGGGGCTGGGTATTATCATCGAAAATCAGCTTTATAAGGGTCATGCAGGTTACGCGGGTGAATTTAGTCATATTCCATTAGCCAATTCGCAACGGTTATGCTCATGTGGGAAAAAAGGTTGCTTGGAGGTTGAAGCTTCTTTATCCTGTGCATTAGATTATGTTCGTTCATTTTTACAGGAAAGAGAACCTTCTGTTTTGCAATCTGTGCTTACTGAAAATGGTACAATAGACCTTAAAGATTTAGTAAGCGCGTTTGAAGCCGGTGATCAAACTGCTATTAAGGCAGTAAAGGCCATTACCTACATGTTAGGTAAAGGGTTAGCCACCTTAATTCATATTATGAATCCAGAAAAAATTATCATAAGTGGAAATGGGGCGGCTTTTGGAACCGGTCTTTTACCTACTATTCAAGCTGCACTACAAGAATATTGTATTCCTCGCCTTTCGCAATCGACGGAGGTGACGGTATCCAATCTACTTCATATTCAAGTGATCTCAACCGCATGTGTCGCGGTGCAACAAACCAAGATGTATCAATACCAACACAAACAAATCAAACTACAACAACTATGAACAAATTTTACAAACACTGCTGTAGCTTAGCCTTGTTGATGCTATTAAGTATCCCCGCGCTATATGCACAGCAAACAGTTACTGGAAAGGTAACGAACACAAATGGCGCTCTGCCAGGCGTCACTGTAGCTGTTCCCGGGACGTCTCAGGGTACGCAAACTGATGCACAAGGAAACTATTCCATTAAGGTCAATAGTGGTGAGAAAATTCGTTTCTCAATTATTGGATACCTTACCCAGGAACTAGCTCCCAATGGAGCTACCCTTGACGTTGCATTAATAGAAGATATCGGTGCACTCGATGAGGTGGTTGTCACTGCTATGGGAATTAAGCGTGAGTCAAAAGCATTAGGTTATGCAGTGAGTAATATCAAGGCGGAAGAAATTACAAAAGCTGGTAACACCAATTTTGGATCAGCTTTATATGGTAAAGCTTCTGGCGTGAAAATTACGACTGCACCGGGTGGTGCTTCTAGTGCTGTAAACGTACAAATTCGTGGTATCAATTCGCTAAACTACCAACGTCAACCGCTATATGTGGTGGATGGTGTAATAATCCGTAATGATCAACAGCACGGTTCGGGAGGAGCAAATAATAATAACTATTGGAACGATCAACGTATACGAGGCAACGGTATGCTAGACATCAATCCAGCAGATATTGAGAGTTTGTCGATTTTAAAAGGTTCTGCGGCAAGTGCATTATATGGTTCGGATGCTGCTAGTGGGGTTATCGTTATTACAACTAAAAAAGGATCAAAAAGTCGTGGTTTAGGTGTAGATTTTAATTACAGCGGTTCATTGGAACGTGCGGCTTTTTTACCGAGATTTCAAAATGTATACGGGCCAGGCTACGATGCTGCAACTAACGTTGCAAATGGTGCGACAGAAGAGGGATGGATTCTCGATGATGAATCACCTTCAGGTAGAAGACCTTATTTTAGAGCGTACGGAAATTTTGGACCTAAATTCACCGGTGAACAAGTTCGCTGGTGGGATGGTTCAACGCGGACTTATGAAGCACGTGAAAACAACTATCAGGATGTATTTGACCTAGGATATAATTCAAATATTAACTTTGCGATATCAAATCAAACCGATCGTTTGAATTACCGTTTGAGTGGTACGCGTATGGATTATAAAAGTACAAGTCCGGGATCAAAACAAAATAGGAATACCTTTAACCTGAATAGTTCGTTGAAATTGCACGATAATGTTTCTTTAGATGTTGTTGCAAATTATATTAATACCAACACTCATAATAGATCACAATTGTTAGGTCAGGTACTTGGTTCTTTTGATGGTTTTTTAAGTCGGACAGAGGATATGTCCGTCCTAAAATCAATGTATCAAACATCAGACGGATATAAGTTTTCCACCTTTGGAACTGGCCGGCCGGAAGATTTCGAATATACTATTCGTCCCACAAATCTTTTGAACTATTTTTGGTCGCAATACAGGAATAACTATGATGAACAAGAAAATAGAATCCTAACAAGTGCTACTTTAAATTGGGATCTAGTGAAAAATTTGAAGTTTCGCGGACGTATTGGTAATGATTTTACTACTGCAGGTATAACTAATCAACAGCATAATGAATACGCAACACGTTATAATTCAACGGGAAGTAGTTCGGGTGGTTTTGAAACTTCAAAAGGGATATACTCCATCTTGTATGGAGATTTATTACTGACCTATGCAAATAAGATCAATGAGGATTGGGATTATAGTGTAAGTGCTGGATTTCAATCTCGGCAGGAGAAATATGACGATCAATCCTCAAGCACAGCTGGAGGCCTTGTTACGGAAAATTGGTTTAGCTTAAGTAATAGCTACGCACAGGCGACTACAACCAATACACGCAAGGAGATGATTAAATATGCCTATTTTGGGATGGCAAATATTGGTTACAAAGGGTTTGCCTACTTAGATGGGACATTTAGATCAGAATATTCATCTACCTTACCAATTCAGAATAACAACTATCAATACGGGTCTGTAAGTGGTAGTTTTATTTTTAGCGATGCTTTTGGATTGCAATCAGACAAATTCAATTTTGGTAAATTGAGAGCTTCTTATGGTATAGTTGGTAATGATGCACCTATTTATGCAGCAAATATAGCGAACTCCCAAACGGCCATTGCTTCTATAAACGGTTCAGTTCCCTCATTAACTTATAACCAAGCTTATGGAAATCTAGGTCTTTTACCGGAAACCAAATACGAATGGGAATTTGGGTTGGAGATGAAGTTTTTACAAAATAGATTAGGTCTAGACGTAAGTTATTATGACAACTACATTAAAGATCAGATTTTGGGACTAACGACTCCAGGTTCTACCGGAGCGACTACTCAAATTGTGAATATTGGACGTGTGGCTAATAATGGTTTGGAAGTTTCTCTTTCTGGTACGCCGATTCAGCGGGAAAACTTTAGCTGGAATGCTCGATTAAATTATTCTTTCAATCGTTCTGTGTTGGAAAAATTGACAGAAGGAGTTGACGAGTTGACCTTTTATAGTGCCGATGAAAACTCTTTAAGAATTGTGGCCAAAGAAGGTGAGAAACTTGGTAATATTTATGTGTACGATATTGCAAAAGACCAAGCTGGTAACAACTTGATTTCTGATGAAGGTTTATATGTTATTGATAAGACTAAATATAAGCAAGTCGGTAATATTTTACCAACAGCTATTGGGGGATTAACGAATACATTCAACTATAAAAACTGGATGTTAGATTTTACAGTAGATTACCGTTTTGGTGGTAAGATGGTTTCCGAAAATTTGAAATATGGTATGGGTGCAGGTCAGTACGAAAATACGTTGGAATATAGAGAAACCGGTGTTACACTGGAGGGCGTGAATCAAAATACTGGTGCGCCGAATGACGTACATCTAAGTGGTGCGGATTATTATATGAATACATTTAACTGGGGGGCAGATACGTGGACAGAAAAAGGAGCGGTTTATGATAATTCGTTTATTAAAATGCGTGAAATGTCTGTGTCTTACCGTATCCCTACTGCGCTAACAGAGCGCTTGCGGATTAATAATTTACGTGTATCTCTTATAGGACGTAATCTGTTCTATTTCTATAGGACTTTGAAGAACCTTGATCCTGAAGCCGCAGTTGGAAATATGTGGTGGTCACAAGGTGTAGACGTTGGTTCGAATGCGGCAACAAGAAGCTTTGGTATCTCACTAAATGCAAATTTTTAATTGTAAACAATCATGAACAAATCATTTTATATTTTAGTAGTTTTCATGCTATCTGCCTTTTGTTTTACGGGATGTAAAACAGCGTTAGAAGATAGCTTCGAGAATCCAGATCAAACCACAGAAGCTAGTATTCCTGGCTTCTTTACCGATATTTTGAATAACGATCGAGTTAGACCCTCATATTGGCACTATCGAACGTTTATTTTGTCTAGACAGGCAATCTACACACAAACAGCATCATTCATTCCTGCAAATAATATGTATCAACCAAACGATGGATATTCGTATGATTATTGGAAAGATTTCTATTCTCCAGGTGTTCTTGGTGTTTATAGAAAGATGGAAGTAGCCTACGAAGCACTCTCTGAGGAAGAAAAAGCTAATCAAGAAATTTTTATGCAGGCTGCGAAAATTGTTATCTATGATGAAGCGTCTAAGATGATTGATAATTTTGGTGATATTCCTTTTTCTGAGGCAGGTAGTCTTCCAACCAATGGTACGATCGTCAAGCCTAAATTTGAGAATCAGAAAGAACTTTATTATTCGTTTATCGCATCGCTCAAGGAAATCAATACGTATTTCTCGACGGCAGAAACGACCCCATATTTTTCGAAGTATGATATTTTGAGTTCTGGTGCTATCGATAAATGGAGACGTTATACCAATTCATTAAGATTACGTTTACTGATGAGGATCTCGAATGTAGATGAGGGCATGGCACAAACTGAAGTTTTGGAAATGTTGAACAACCCTTCGGATTATCCACTGATAGACGGTAACGGGAATGCGAACTATTCGCCTGGCAGCTTGGATATTCTATTGCAGCCACTGACGACAAATACAACAACATTGAGAGATGCATTACTTGAAGGCCCTAATTACTATGCCTCGGATTATATGCTTAATAAAGTGATGAAGCCTGCGAATGATCCGCGTATTCCTGTTTTTTATGACAAATTTGGGGTAACAAATAATAACGGCTTTATACCTAACAAAGAGTATAACGCTATGCCTATTACTTTTACGGAGACACAAATGTTGTCTAATTATCAGAAGTATGCTATTATAGACTCAGCGACCTTTTTCGATAATAAGCACTTACCTGGTATTGTTGCAACAGCTTCAGAGACTAATTTTAATAAGGCAGAAGCCTATTTGCGTTGGGGAAGTGACAGCGAGGCGAAGGCAGCGTACAATATGGCACTTAAACAGTCGGTGACATTTTACTACTACCTTAATAATCTGATGGCAACTGAAGGTTTGAAGGTGGAATCAATGCCAACTGATAGTATTGTGAATGATTTTATCGACAATTCCACTATTAGCTATAGTGGGGCTACAATTGAGAAGTTAGAGTTAATTTTGACACAAAAATGGTTGCATTATGGTTTTCTGCAAGGTCAACATGCTTGGTCCGAATATAGAAGAACAGGGTATCCAAAGATCACCGTTTTGACAGCTGGTTTGGCAAATTATGCAAAACCACCAATGCGATTCCTGTATCCTACCGGAGAGGTTTCAAATAATTCTGAGAACTATGAGGCTGTGCGAGCTAATGACACGAGAGATACAAAAATCTTTTGGGATGTCGATTAACGCTCTAATAAAATAATCAATAATATGAAAAGCCACCACTGGGTGGCTTTTTTAAATTTTGTAAATTCGTACGAGAATCATTGTGGTTACAAAAATGACCTTTTGAATAGGTCGTCTATTAAAGACTCTTATTTTTCTTTCGCACAGGCCTAGATATCTGAGAAAGCGGAGAAGCGGTCTAATCCGTTGGCTTTTGATACTCAAAATACAGTTGGAAACCGAATATTATATTATGTTTAGAAAGATTAAAGTTGTATTGATGTTAATCCTTGTATTTGGTATACTAAAACTAAATGCACAGCTTAAAGTGATTTCAACGGAATTTCTCTTCGAGGAAGGGAAATTCTTTGAACAGTGTCATGCCTCTACACTAGAAGAGTTGGAAGATGGGGTCTTGTTAGCAAGTTGGTTTGGTGGTACTCACGAAGGAAATAAGGATGTACTTATTTGGGGATCGCGACTGATTGATGGAAAATGGACGGATCCAGTAGTGTGGGGAAGCGGCCAGGTGGAAGGCGATAAACAATATCCTTGCTGGAACCCTGTTCTTTTTAGACCGTCAAATACGGATACCGTTTTCCTTTATTATAAAGTTGGTCCAAATCCAAGGGAATGGTGGGGCATGGTGAAAACGTCTAGTGATGGTGGGAAAACTTGGTCATCTGCAGTGAAATTAGCGGATGGAATACTTGGGCCGATTAAGAACAGGCCAATCCAACTTAGGGACGGAACTGTATTGTCACCTTCAAGTGTAGAATTGAGTGAAGATCGATGGGTTGCCCATATCGAACGGAGCAGCGACGCCCAAAAAACTTGGACGACTGTTCCTATTGATCACACTTCCTTGTTGAATGTTATTCAACCAAGCATCATACAACATGTTGATGGGCGTCTACAGGTATTGTGTAGGAGTAGAGAAGGGGTTGTTGCTAGCGCGTGGTCGGCCGACGGCGGGCAAAAATGGTCTAAGTTAGAAAAGACTAATCTGATTAATCCTAATTCAGGCACAGATGCGATTCGGGTAGAGAATAGATTGTTTATTGTATATAATCCAGATACTCCTGGTAAGGATTGGTGGGAAGGGCGCGCAAAACTTCGTCTAGCTTGGTCAACAGACGGATTAATCTGGACGGATTTTTTGGTACTAGAAGATGAAGAAAAAGGAGAGTTTAGCTACCCCACAATTATACGTGATGCCAAAGGTATCGTACATATAACGTATACCTATAATAGAAAGAACATTAAGCATGTGATGTTATCGATAGAAAACAACCATAAATGATGACCGGTAAGGAGAGTAAAGTGTATTAGATTATTTTCTTTTCTATTTTTTTAATTCGTACCTTTGCAAGCAATTAATTAAGTTTTTAACGCTTTAATATTATTCAAGAAATGTATTTAAGTAAAGAGTACAAAGCTGATATTTTCCAGGAATTCGCTGGAGCAGCTGTAAACACTGGT
>JAALOO010000944.1_pt1 | contig 22773 bp, 16 predicted proteins | sample 7257641 | NCBI WGS metagenome assembly JAALOO01 (sample SAMN14085613, study PRJNA598686) | mite metagenome | biome: ENVO:01001000; feature: ENVO:01001002; material: ENVO:01001226; isolation source: single female mite from University of Michigan culture on fish food culture... ...
TTTGCTATTTTTTGAGAGGTGAAAAATAATGGGGCCAAAGTTGTGATCACTCTTTAACACAACTATAAAATAAATATCGATTACATTGATAAATTAAACGTCAAAAATGTCAACATCACTTTATACAAATTTTTACCAGTATACAAAAATGTTTATAAATTATTTAAAAGATAAACAACGCTTAATTAGTAATTTGAAAATATTTTTAAAACTTTTTACAATAAAAAAAATCAATTAGCGTAAACGACAAATTGAAAACTATTCAAAGCAATCTATATAGCTTTTTTTGTAAAAAAGCTCAACTTGCTAAATGACAACTAATCGTAACTAATTCAATAAGGTTTCAAAAGTGCTGGGCTGGCACTTTAAATGGCGACGCAATTAACAATATCCGCACAAACAATGTGCTACGACTCAACTTTTTTAAAGAAAATGAAAAATGAGCAAGAACAAGAGTGAACATTTTCCTTTATAAACGGCGTGGTCCGGTGGAGTGTAAATAATAAATGAATGGAAAATATTGCGCTCGAGAAGACACAGACATAATTAATAACAAGCATAGTTGTGTGTGTGTGTGTTATCAGCAAGTACAGAAAACACTTGAGGAGCACCCACTGCACCAACAACGAGACTAATATTAGGCTCTATGCTGGGAGGGATCAAGTTTCAAGGCTTGCCGAGACAAAAGCAGGTGTGCAGATGTGAACAGTGGTTGACAAGTGAATGAACGGTTCAATTTGCAAGGTACCAAAAAGGTGTTTTGCAAAAATGTTTTTCAAGGTGTACTAGGCGTAAACTACAATTGCCAGTACATACAAACTTGAAATGATAAAAAAATAAAATAGTAAAAATTTTATAGCTTGTCAAATAAACTTTACTCTAGAATTGTTTCCAAAACACAAAACTTTATTCATCAAAATAAGGTGGAGGCATAGTGGAAAACAAACGCAAATGGTTTTTCATTACCGTGAGTGGTTTCTTTGAACAAATGTGAAAAATTGCTTTTGCACAAACTTTTGTAAAAAATTAATTTTAAAAAAGTTAAATTTTTTAAGACAAAAAGCATGTATAAACAAACAAAATTGCAATTGCTTGAGCCAATGACAAAGATTAATCGGGCAATCGGTCAAATGAAGGCTACTGCTCAAGTGCAAACTGCAACAAAATGCCAAATAGTGCCTAGTAAAGCAACAAAACGTTCACTGTTGTGCTAATCACCAGCTTTGGCGTGTCTCCCCAAATCAAGGACAAGTGGTTGAAATGCTAGCGGCTGTGGCCAATTTGAATAAACAAAGCATTTTAGTGACACAAAAAAGACATGACAAGCCCTGGATAAGAGAGATCGATAGAATAAAGGCATGCAAATCAGTTCAGAATTGCGCCAATTCGATTGTAATAATCAAATCGAATGACTGCCTTGATTAATCAGAGCCATTCTGAATGCAATTCAAATAACAATTTTGTTCAACAATTCAATTAAAAACAACAAAATATTTTGTTTTATTTCCAAACAAGTTTTGTTTAACTAGAAACATTAATTTGTTTTTACAGTTTTTAATCAACATTTTAATGAGTTTTTTACATTTTAACTAAAACAAAACTTTACATTCTGTAACAATTCTAAACCCTAATAACAATTAAATTATTTTGACAACTAAATCGGTTAAATTAATTTAAATAGAAATAATGTAGCTTACAAATTTTCTCTAGTTCAGCAGTTTCAAAGATTAACTGTGTTGGTCATTTTCTCGTAAAAAGAGTTTGCCTTGTCAGGCCCTTTTCAATTGCCAATAAAGTGCACTGTCGTTTTATGGTCACTGCCAAGTCTATCGGAAATGGAGCAGTGTAGCAGAGAACAATGCTCTTTTGTCAGTGGTTTAGTTGATTCCACCAACAAATCCAATATAAATTTGGCGCTTTTTAAGCTCTTATTTATTGGTCAAGTTTAATTTTAAATGCTTTAAAAATAATAAACTAGTAGAAAATTTATTGAAAATTATTTAAATTTGGTCACAAATTATGTAAAATTTAATAAAAATTTAATTCTAGGGATTACCAACTCAGGATCTTTATTCTAAAGTATACCCTGTACCCTGCACCGAGCAGCATCTTGGCCCAGTCAGATAACGTGGCCTGGTGTGCCAGTCCACTGATACGCCTGTCAGTTTGCTTTTGTTGGTTGCAAATGCCTGACAACACTTGGCAGCAACTTTGTCTCTAGGCGGTTGTCCAGTTGGCACTGGAACAAAACAGGCCGTCTAGCCACCACGACTCATGCCATTTGTCGACAGACCTTCACTGCAGATCTTTATGGATCAAAGTGACAGACAGCGTGTCTTAACAAAGCGACTCAATGCACTGAGTAGCACTGATCAGCGGGCACAAAGGGGCAAACGGTGAAAGCACACACACACTCACACAAACACTGACAGACAGACAAACCAATCGCCACTGCAAAAGACAGTCACAATTATATAGCCCTAATGAGGATATTGCCAAAGACTGCCTGATGATCATTCACAAAGTTTCTTGCAAGTGTTCCGTTCCAAAGGCACATTCCAAAGGCGCCTCTTTCAAACCGTTCTTTCACTTGAAAAGTGTGAGCAGAATAAAAGGAGACCATCTTAAACAGCAGCTGTGGACTCACTTAGTGAACGTCGTCAGACTCTAAGATACTTAAAGAGTAAGGCCGTTTGCTCGCACACATCTTGCCGATATCGAGCCGCTTACCAGACGGATTGAATGGGCAAGAATCAATCGCCACATAGAATCGTGCAGTTCGAGGAAGGCAGTTATATATATAGTAGCAGTGAAAGTGAGTGTGTGAGTGAGTGGCCTAGTAAAGAAGAGAAAAGCGTAATGCAGCACAATGAGGCACTTGCTTCATGTCAGAGTGATAGTGCCAAAGGTGCACACCGACAAGCAGGAGGAAAAACAGCAGAAGAAGGCACCCACCACAGATACTCCTGAACGGGCAGAGTAATCGGAAACCGACAATCGGCGACAACAGCGTGCGAGCCATTTCGCAATAGATGCTTTGGGTGCAAAGGAGGCACACACCGAGGCACTCAACTGCTTCAATGAGCACTGAGCACTTCCACTCACTGCACTGAAACTTGCTGGTTAATTAGTTAAAAATAAACAAAAACTTTTGCCAATGAAATTGCAATAAAAAAGTGCAGCTGATTTCAAGATCACAGTGCAGTGATTGAATGAAAACAAATCACTTTGTCTGGGACCATATTGCCGCGGTAATTCAATTGACTACAGCGTTGAGTGCAAAGTGCTGCCTGGTAATTACCAGTGCAATCAGCAACTGGCCTTCACTCATTCGCCCAACAAACTTAATCCCATCACTTGGAAACTTGGAAACTAGGCTTGCACTGTCAATGGACTGCACTGCCGTCCAGAAAACCAATTTCAATTGGCAAAGTGGCAATCGCCAGACTTTAAGTTAAGGAGCACTGCACTGACTTCAAAGTAATCAAATTAGCGTCAAACTCATTCTTGGCGATTAGCTTTTGTGGCGGCCACTGGAAGCCATAGTCCGCAGGAGGCAGTAAAGAAAGTCTTTATTGATTTACCAACAAACTAAAGTTACTTTGCTGGCGCCCGTTTTTACAACCGCGGCAGAAAGCACCTTTGAATGATGGCACGAGGACTTTGAATTGCTCAATACTAAATTACAGATGAGTGCATTCACCGACGACCACAAAGGTAATGCAGAAAAACTAACAGAAACGCATTTTATACAGTGCGAGTCGACAATGCGAGCCCTGCATTATTGATAGTAATCATTAGTGGTCGTAATGGCGCTCAAAAACTAGAACCCAATGGGCGAGAGCAAGAGACGACAAGAAAAATGTGTTTTCGTCTGCCAGTCTAGCAGGCACATTGAGCAATCAGCACACATTGCTCATACTTTTTTCTGCATTGCTGCATTTGGACTAAGCCACAAGGCTGATAAACACTACATATGGTGGTGGGTGTAGTAACCAACGCTGTCAATGCCCAAACTACTTTATGGTTTAATCGATTTTCAGATACAAACGTTTTCCAAGGCTGCCAAACTCCTAGATTGCGTGACTATTCTTGAAAAAACAATTCGGCAAAAATTTACACTGCAAAAAGTACTAAAAGTTAACTAAAAGTCAACTTCAGAAACAACGACAATTAGCATTGTATGTTCTGTTGGCTCTCATTAGGAGAGGTTGCACATCCCTTCTAATCAGCACTGAGCCTTTTAGTCTTCAAATCATGTCATCAAAGTTGTCCTGTTCCGCTGCTGCTGTTCAGTGACACAAATACATTTCTCCCTGTCGACTATATTTACTTGTTATTAAAAATTTTTTCATTCTTTAAATATTCATTACCCAAAGGTATAGTGTGGTAGTGTGTGTCTATTCTAGATTCTGGCAAACGGCGTCGAGTTTGCCTAACAGGCGTCAGATCAGACAGACGTCGGCACAATGTGTGCCTGCACTACCGTGTCACCACTGCAGAAAGGCGGAAAATGTATAAATAGTATAGAAAGTGCAGATACGATATGTTATGAGAGAGGCTGAAACGATAAAAAGAAAGAATGAAGCGTCTGCCAGCAAGTAAGAGTAAGCCAACATTTAAATGTCACGCCAGCAACTTGCGAATGCCTGGTCCCTTGCACTTAACTGGATGCTACTGGTGATTATCAGTGAAAGGCGCTGTACAATTGAAACGCCTTATCACAGCGGTGATCACTGGCTGCCCAGCACTGCTGTTAATCCGCAAACAACTGCATCTGAGCAGCGTCTGAGCTGCATCTGAACAGCATCTCCTAACCAAATGTCCAACGGCAATGTATAAAGAATAAATAAATGTTTCAGCATTTCAATAGGGCCGTCTGAGCAAACATTGAATTTGTAAAGCACATTGTGTCTGTGTGTGTGTGGCATCGAGAACATTTCAACACTTGAATGCTTGAATATAAAAAATAAATGAAAAACACGTTTAGTTAGAACTGTAACAAACGGTCTTATTTGGAAAAAGGAGGGCAAAATAACGAGCACTTCAGCACCGACACAATTTTAAATGTTAGAGGCACAAAATATGCGTGCTCGCAAAACGTCTAAAGTAGAGCGACGGCACGTTTCAGAAAACATGTGTCAAAGTATCTAAGGAAAAAAGAGACTACAAAACTTCCGGAGTGATCTTTCCTCAGTGGTCATGACCGTGATAAGTTGTCTGCATTGACTGCATCATCAAATGCAGATGCCTACTAAATCTGCTACACACAAAAATGGAAACTTGAACCGCAAAATTAAGCAAGAAGTTGATGGACTTGATTGCATGAGCGATGATGACTAGTAGTACCACACCAGCACAGCCACGGTAATGACACTCTAATTGGCCAGACTTTGATAAGCCAGCGATACGGCGTGACACTGGCGAAGGTCTGCTCGACAAATTGTCATGATTAGGCAGAACCGCAGTGACGCAATGCCTTTACGCACTCACCCATTTATCAGTTTGTGTGATGTGATGCGCCTGTACTATAGAAACTCCATGGGAAACTCAGAGAGTGAAAGAGACATATTTCAAACTCATGGAAATCAATTTGACACATTTCAGATAACCGTTCAATGTTGATGGGAAAAGAGCGCGCGCGCAGTTTTGTCACACAAGTAGATGGTAATGAAATGAGTATTGCAGACTTACATTTACTTTTGCCATTTTGACTAGTGGTGTCTTTGTTGGGGGGTGCTGTTGCTGATGTTGATGTTGGTGGCCAACTAAAGATAAGTGCTGGAACAATTACCGGAGCAAAACTAAGGTGAACACAGAGAGGAAGATGAAGCGGAAAAGTGGTGATAGTCTTCTGAAGAACAAAAAAGGTGATAAAGTGGTGAAGAAAGGCTAGGGTTTTCCGTGAAAGTGTCTGGTGAAGCTGACAATAGGAATGATCACCAAATGCACCAAATGGGCAGTTCGGGTAGCACCGGATTGCAAGTTTGGGTCGCACCAAGGAGGAGGAGGAGATCACTGCAGAGCTGCTGCTGCTGCTTTTGGCTGCTTCGGCTGTTTTTGTTGCTCTTTCAACTCTTCCAACTTCCCTACTCAGCAGGGCAGCCCGCAGAACGCGGACTTTAGTGTTCCAGTGGAAGGCAGTGGCGATTCAAAGGTGAGATTCCTAGGTGAGACGTTTTCTTCTTTTTCTTCTTCCGTTGACAGAACAGTGCCTGAGAGCAGTAATCACCCACCGGCCACGAGTTCACGCCAAAGAGGAGAGAGAGAGAAGGCTGTCGACGGTGCGAGGGAGTCAGCTCTCCATTCACTGTGGGTTGTTGCGAGCACAGACGACACGAGAGAAGACGAAGAAGAAGACGAGAAGACGAGCAGATATCGAGCAGTGGAGCGCACTGCATGCGGCAAAAATCAAAGCGATGAACTGGTGGTGGTGGTGGTGGTGTAAGGGCCAAACATGAGATATGTCGTGTAGAGTGCGGTACGACAGCTACCACAGCCACAGAGCCTGGCGGACGAGGCACCGAGGACTACTCTCACTCACACACTGGCACAACACCGACAGAGGCCGGCTTCAGAAGGGCGACTGGACACGGCAGCGACTATCACACCAGCGGCGGCGGCAGAAGTAACTTTGTGTCATCGGGCGCACTGTCACTGATCGAATGGCGCCCATTCATGGCAGGCAACACACACACACTTGCACTCGCATTCACAGAGAGGGTAGTGTGGCTCCACTCTCTCTCTCTCTCTCTCGCTCGGTCTCAGCAGTATTCTTCGTGGATCGGACGAGACTGTGTGTAGCCAGACTGAGAGCAGACAGCGTGAATACGGGCGCCAGCGTAGGGGCACGGGCGCATGGCTGCCATCGGGCGCCAGCAGCTCACACACAGCGAGGGCACTGGGCCAATTCATTGGATCCACTTGCTGCTAGCACTCCTCCTGCTGCAGCTGCTGCTGCAACCTCGCAGACGGCAGTCGTACAAACGGCAGCAGGCGCCGGCGACGGGAAAGAGCAAGGAAGAAGGAGAAAGAGAAGAGGAAGGAAAAGAGGAAAAGAAAAAGTGGGGAAGAAAGAAAAGAAAGGAAGGCGAGCTTTGCCTTTGAGCGTCATGCACTCCACTGCAGACATTGGAAGGAGAGCGTTGCCGTTGGTGACGATATTCACCACCACTGAGCTACACAACACACATACACACAGGACGCATAGGACAAGAGTGGCCTACTGTGCGCATAATCGACTCAGCTGCAGCGGGCACAGGCTGTGCAATGTGCACTTGTACAGAGCTGTGCAGTGACTGCACTCCCCCGTCGCCCTTCTTCGTTCTCGCAGCACTTGCAGCAATCTCCATTGCCTGCTCCCCATTGACTGCCATTTGACTGCTTCGAGTGAATGCCACCAATGAAAGCGACTATCGAATCAACTGAATACGGCTGCCTCTGCCAAAGTGCCATCGATTCACGATTGTATGCGCTCTCTTTCCCTTTCTGGTTCGCCTGGTTCCTGTGACGATGGGTCGTGGCGCCTCGCGCTGCCCCAAAAGTCGTCATCGCCGTCATTGTACAAAGTTGGCCGTACTAGTTGGCAGTGCCGCCGGCTCCGAAATGAATTGCTCTCTTGGGTGCCCGACGAGCGATTCTATATAGAATCGCTGACGACGACGGGTGCCTGGAGGAGAGGACGCCACCACGCTTTGCGGCAGCACGCATGACCTCGGTTTGACCGCTTCTTGGCGCCAGGCAGTGCGTGCCGGCCACAAGACTGAGAAAGCCGGCTGACCTTTAGCAAAGTCGACAGCCTGGATCGCTAACTACCATTGGGCGCCAGCCTGCCCGCCTGCCATCCTGCCTTACTCTTTCACTGCCTTCCTGCTTCACTTACTCTCTGACTGACTGACTGCCTCTGCGGACAATTAAAGGCACCCAAGAAACAATGCTGGTCTGCTAGTCTGCTAACCAACTGGTCGATTATGATATTCGCAGTGAATGTCGCAGGAGATATCAGCCAGGCACTGGCGTAATGGTCATGCTGGCAACAGTCCTCTCTGCAGCTAGGTGGGCTGAACCACACCGGACACTCTGCCGCAAACGGATTGCCAGTTGACAATGTCTGCAAAAGTCGATCAAATGTCACTAGCGTCGCTAGAGGATTCATTCAGTCTGCCCCTAATTGTGCTCCCAAGGAAAAAGTCCTTCCCAGTTGCCACTGACAGATAAATGGTACTTTTTAATAACACACGTAGCTAACGAGGAGGAAAGGAAGAAGAAGACGCTTCCAAGTCACTCTTTAACCACACACCGGCAGTTTCAATCAATTGATAAGCGGAATGCACCCAAATGCCAGACAGCGATGATCCGAGTCGGTTAATTGTGCTGCTGATTGAAGGAGAAAATGCTAAACACACGTCATTGTCCAAAAGTGTGTGGGCACACAATCAACAAGCAAAAGAGGTAGTTGCCCACGCTACAGCAAAAGTCCCCCTTTGGTCAAGAATAGAAACTTTTTGGCTTTTCTTTTGTTGCTCTACTTGCACCTTACTAAATCAGATGCAATTGGTCAGGAGACTCTCTAGTACCCAAAAAGCTGTTCCATCAACAGAAAGCACTCACTGCGTCAGACCGTTGATAGAAAGCAAAGAGAAAAGTCATGTTTGGTACCGACTCCGACTGCTAATAGTGCCGCCTCGGCGACACTTTGACATTCGCCCATTATTGAGTGCCGGCGATATGGAGCAGACTGCCAAACGGGCGCTGGTGGTAGTGGTAGCTCGCCTATCGATTATGATTATGGAAGCCGGTCAACAGCCGATGCTTAGCGGCAACTTCTCTCCACGGCGTCTTTGAGCGGCAAGACGGGAATACACAGGAAGGGAAAACATAATCAAGACGAGACATAATCGGCCAGCCAACCAGCCAGCCGACTGGCCACACACAAACACACACACGAGCGGCCACTTCGGCCAACACTGAATATAATTTATGACCGGCAATCGAAGTGTAAATAATTACCATCAAGATGCCAGCTGACAGGCTGAAAGCAAATGGGCAGCCACCGTCGCCACTGGGCAGTTCACTGGAAAATCGTCGTTTGGCGGCGAGCCTTCAGCCACAAATAGACCTCCAGACAATAAATGAAGCCTAGCAAGCACCACCGCAGTGCACCGCTAAATCGAGTAGTATCTGGAGTATCTGTATGTCAAGATAAGTCCATTTTCCTCGGCTAGTCTGCTGATCCCCTATCATGTGGCGGCTATCACTGAATGACCACCGCTACCACCACTTACACTTGCTGTCGGTTCAAAAAGTGACAATGCTCATCAGTGGCCAGTGTTCACATACAGTGACTGAATGAAGGTCCGGCAAAAAAGTATCTAAAAAGAAAATGGGCGACATGTTGTCCCTACATGATGGCAACTTTTGAAACGAGGGTCATCAGGCAAAATAAATAGAAAGAAAACTTGGCCAATGGTGTCACTTTGTCAAGTGAAAATTGGAAAAGTTAAGGCGCACATCTCGATTTTTCTCGCTTCATTTTTCTCCTCTGCTGTTGATGATGAGCAAACTGAGTGTGCCAGCGACAGTGCCAGCAAACCCAATTATCTTTCGGTGCATGGCCACTGCCTCTGAGGCACACACACACACTCACTTCTTTCTCACCATTATCGTCAAACTGCAAAGGCTCTCTAATGGCCAACGTCGACGATGGAGGCACTGTCGCAGACTGTGGCAATTGAAAAACTGTCCAGCGCAGTACTTCTTCTGGAATGCGCACCACCAATCAATAACTGGCACCGCCAGTGTTTGCTGCACAAGCACATTTAACACTACGAGCTGGGAATAATAATAAGTGCCCAGTGCTCAGAAAAAATGGTGGTCACTTTTCACTGCAACTTACAGTTTGACACTTTGGCCACTCTGGTAGTCGTACCTGTGGCAGGGCTGCAGGTCGTAAACTGTCCTCCTAATTGCCAGCTGTTAATAGTCATACAGTCAAGGTTTCCACCTTACCGTTTGTCAAGATCACAGGAAACACGTCATCAGAGCAATCGGTTTTTTCAAGCCCTAGAACCACCATGAGTGGTGAATGAATAATGCAAATGAAAAGTGTGTACTCTAGTGCAGTTCTGGCACATTTCAATTATTGATTGAACACAGACTGCGCCGCTACAATTGGCCACTGCTTAACTGTTATCAATAAAGAGAGAAGAAACTGGTCGACAGAATCTGAGAAAAAAGTCGCAAATTAATTGGCTTCCTGAGAGAGGGAAAAAGAGAGTTTAGGTAGTCGGCGGAAAGGAGTTTAGGTAAAGTAGGACCAATCAATAATGAATGCCCAAGTCAGCTCAGGCCATCTCGCTCTCTCGCCTTAACTTTAGGTCGCAATTCAAAGCTACTTGTTCATGCAAATTAATTGAGAGAGAGAGAGAGAGAGAGAGAGAGAGAGAGAGAGAGAGAGAGATTCTGCATTAAATGGCAGGTCGGCAGTAACGAGTGGGCATCATTACTGCGGAAAGACTGAAAATTTGAGCGCAAACAGTCAGTACACCTTGCTGTCTGTTTGCTTGCCTTAAATGAGCCCGCTTTTTCTTCCCTGTTATTCTACCTGAAAATATAATTAATTTGGTACACTACCCTAGGAGCATCGCAAAAAAGTATATATCTAAGCAAATATTTACTCGCTGAGACTCCAACTGCTTCTGTCTCTGCTGTTGCTGCTGCTGTTACACGGGAAAAGTAGCGGTAAAGGTCTGCAGTGAAGCACAAATCAGACACCGGTGATCGATGCATCAGCAAAGTGAGGATAGAAAGAGCGGTATGATCGATGAGGAAGTACAGTAGTCACTCTCTCGCTCTCTCAACTCACTGAAACCATGTCAGTAGTACAACAATGCGATGATGTGCAAAATGTCGGCTACGCAAAAAGGTATTAATAACTTCTGTTATTTGCTTTGAAGAGACAAACATCTTTTCCATTTTTCTTAACTATACTAGATATTTAGCATTAAAAAGTAATTTAATCTATAGATTCTTGTAAAGTAAAATACTAGACAAACTTTGCATTTTATAATGAACACGCCTCACTGCTGTTGCTTTAAACAAAGGGTACCATCTAGTTTTAAAAACACAAGTCTAGTATTCAAGATACAGTTCACTGCAACTGCAAATATTTGATGCACCGGAATTGCTAAGCATTTAAACAACAGCAAGTATCAATTCAGTTGAAAGAATCGATTTTACTAGAACAACGTCTCTGGGAAGTTCAAACAACTGCATTTAGCCCATTAAAAACCTGAATATTAGCAATTTCTGCGATGGTTTCATTTTCAGACAGTCAAAAGATTTGGAGTGTTCAGCAGGCAGTTTTTTTGCTACACGTCATCGCTTCATCAAGGTCTTCTGCTCCGACTGAGCGTTATCAGGCGGTGAAGCAGTGCAAAATCGATAACAAATCTCATGTGAGTTTTCATGCAGTCATAAAGTGGCCTCTTTTGTGAGCGTAAAACAGACAGGAAAAATTAGACTGGCAGTCAGGAAAAGTTGGGTTTTCTGTACTAGGCACAAAACAAATTGAGGATATGACCCGGCCAGAATAAAAAGGAAGAGCAAAACGAAAAATGTAAATAAAACTACGGACAGTAAAATAGAATTCGGCGAAAAAAACTCTTACAAACTCATACAGCAACACTTTTGATGCTTGACATGTTTGCGTAGCTTTGAAAATCAACAATTTAAAGGAGAAATGAATGACAGTGAAGCCAACTCATGTGGCTGAAGTGTGCCAAGTAAAAAGATTTCACGTCCATATTAATTACGAATAAAAGAGTGAAATGAACCGGCTCCTTTTCTTTAGGTTTTGCTTCAAGGCTCAACAAACAAAAACAAGAGAAATGCTTCGGGGTTAAAGAAGAACTCGAGTTGACTCAAATCAGCCTGGTTCGCTTCATTACTGGCGTCCATTGATGAAAAGAAAGGCCATCCTTTGCTAAAAACTCAATCGTAGTTCATATATCAGTTGGACAGCAAACACCGACACACAAACAACCAGAGAGTTTGCCGTGTTCAGCAAAGTGCTCTGATGGCATTGGAAAAGGTACTTTTTTGGCGTCACTGCAGAGACAGCACAATTGAGATTGCACGAATCGCATTACTAACGTGTCATTAACGCTAGTAGAGAACTACACCGGTGAGGAGAAGACCAAACTTGACAAATGACTTCAAGACGCAATCGAATGGCACACAGTCTGGGTTGCTTGTTTCAGTGTTTCAGCGCAGAGGGAAAAAAGTTAAAAAAAAGTAAGTTTATTTGCATGTAGCAACGACTGCAGACAACAACTACATTTATTCGAATGATCCTGGCAGCAGTGCTTTATGTGAGTTTACAGTGTGCAGTTTCACAATGACAATGTATTAGCCACAGACTGACTAATGCTTCTAATGATGTCACTAGCACATAAAAATTGATAACCTAAAAACGGTCAAATTGACACAAACTTGCAATATAAAACTTTGTAATAAAATATTTATAATTTTACTGAAATACTTTACTGCGAAAAAAATTGAATATGACATTTAATCTTTAATCTAAAAAGCAAACAGTATTTATTTATTCAGAAAATTGACTTCATTTTCTTTGCCAAAAATTTTCCACATTACATTTTGCTCGAGGAAAAAAAGGAAAACTGATTACAACTGAAAACATGCATTTGACAATCGCCAAAACGCCCACACCTTTGGTGGTATTACACAAAGGCAAATCATTAAAATGAAAGACAAGTTTCAAGTGCACAATTGAAGTCCTCAGTGAGTTGTGAGCTCAAGTGCTTCTTTGACATTTCCAAATGTGATAGTACTCGATGGCATTTATAGCTTTTTGTTAACAAAAAAAGCAGTTGCCATTTCCCGATATGCTTAGGAAAGGCATCCTAATCGCATCAGCTAAAAAAGTGCTACTACTCTGCATACAATTCTCAACTAATTAAAGGCACAAAGGTTGCCATCAAAGCAGAGCTCTGTTTTGACAATCACAAAGATGAAGAAATTCCCAACAGCAAATCGGCGCACTACCAAAATGTCTATAAAGCGAACTTTGGCATTTTACAACTTTGCCTAGAAAGTTTTAAAGTGCCATATTTAAATTGCCAAAAAGAGGAGAACGTATGGGCACTAAGCAAAAATTTCATTGTTTAAAATAAAATAAAATTTGTAAAACAGCCTTCCCAGGCACTGAATTGGATTAGGCTTCTTCTGTAAATGTAGTGCCGCCTATTCAAGTAAGAGTAAGAGCCATTCCGCAACACTTTCTATCACTGAGTTAGGCGACAAACAAGACAACAACAATCGATGAAATACAGTGCTTCAGTCTCGGCAGCAGCGGAACTGAGCGGAAGGACGTACAGGACAAATTAAGACCGAATGTCACAAGCATTCGACTTAATTTAGTGGCCTTCACCGGGCACAACTTTTCTTCTAGCGCAATCCGGCGATCGATAGTGAAAGAGGGAGAAAGAAAGAGATACTGACGGATATGTGAAATAGATAACAGTACACGGTTTAAAGAAGTAGGCATTGCAGACTGCTGAGCACAGAATGAGAAGTTGAAGACAACTGAACTGAAGCAGCAGCAGCAGTGAAAGTGATAGCTACTGTGGGTAATATTGGTTCCAGAGAGTGAAAAGGAACACGTGAAATAGGAAGGCACCCAGTGAGTGAAATGAAGCACTACTTTGTCGGCAAAGATCCGAATAAAGTGGCAAAAGTGGGGTTTTGTAACGAGGAAAAGTGGATAGGTGCCACTGTCAAAGTCGAACTGCTCTAACTGTGCACGTCGTCCTTTGCCTGAGCAGGCCTGCCTTGCACGGCAAATGCAAATCGGCCGGTATGTGGCCGCTGCTGTTGCTGTCTACTGCCGCATATTGCCGCATACACTGACTCAATTGTCGTTGTTGTCAGAGACGCTTTCACCAGAAAATAAATGCACTACCAGCAGTGGGGGAAACACAACACCAGTGCCAGCGATCGCCAGAAAAACTCAAATTCAAATTTTCCATGCTCCAGTTGACTGCGCCAGTCAGTTGTGTTCTGCGTTTGATGGCTCCTCCGGCCTAGGCCTTTTCAAGAGTGTCAAATCGACGACCGACCGACTGGTAGACGGACTGACTGAACACTGGGGACTAAATGTCACAAGGCAAAAACTGGCAGACGCGGTAATGATTTACTTGTGCACTAAACACTGGCTGACATTTGCATTTGAATGAATGTTGCCAAATTGTTGAAACAGTGCAAGTCGACTTACACCTTCGCCACTGCAGAGAAACTGCAGTGCTCAATGTGAGTTGGGCCAGAATTGCCGTTCGATCAATTAAGACTGAGGAAAGAGAGTAAATCCCAACAAGTCAATAAACATAGGAGGCAGTTAATTTGGCAGCACTTGCAGGCATGCCAAGGCTGCTGCCGCTGCTTGTTTAGTGGTCGACAATGAGGACTGTCAATATAATGGGGCAGATAATTGCCAGCGAATCGATTGACGTGGGCTCAGTGCCCAGCGCATGAGTAGGCGGAAGGCAGCAAGCAGCCTGTGCACTCTGCTGAGCAGAGGCATTCTTCCAGTGAGTGCAAGTGGCCATGTATTCCACACCGAACGGGGCCTTCGTGCGCTCAAATACTCAAATAGCTAATAATAATAATAATTGTTTACTTTGCCGCTTTGTGAGCGAGCAAAAAGAGAAAGAGAAAGAGAGGACTTGTTTAAAAGGGCAAACATCACATCACAAAAGAAATGACGTGCTCGGCTGAAAAACGGTGGCCCGTTCCGCCATCGCCGCCGCCGCCGGTTCGAATGTGCGGACCAAAAAAAGTAAAGAGGCAGTGGGAGGCAGCTTCCGAGCAGGCAAATGGTGCACATTGTGCAGACAAAATGCCGCCGCCGCTGTTGCTTGCATAAACAAAGGATCTAATTGCTGTTTGCAGTGTCCCCAATTAGGACGAAGAGAAAGCAAGAGAGAACCAAAGCAGACCAACACAGAGAGTTCTGCTGTGAAAGGAAAGGAGTGAGAGGGAAAAGAGCTGGAAAAATGTGCTGCAGGGGCAAACAAATCGGGTTAAAGAGAGGGGAGGAAGAGAGAGAGGCGTCACAATTAGCAAACCAAGAAATGAAGACAGCAGTCGAAGAGACAGAGACTCTTGTGCACCGGGTGAAAGAGAGCAGACGGCGGTCTACCAGTTTCTACCAGCGGTATAGAGGTCACAATCGACGTCATGTTCCGGGCTCAGAGTTGTGTGTGTGTATGTGTGAGTGTGGGGTGCAGTGTTGTACAGTAGCGAAACAATCGTGAACATGCTTGCTGGCAGCTGTATAAAAGCAGACTGCCAGTTTCAGTGTGTGCGAGAGTGCGACAATGGACAAACGACAGTCAGTGCTGCTGCAGTTGGCTGAATGGAGCGTGCAGTCGCTGCAATACGATCCAGTGCATTGCAGTGCCCATGCAATGGTGGAAAGTGGAGGCAGAATTTGCGGTTGCAGGGAACAAAGGCAATAAGGGGGCTGCACTGAGGACAATGGGCAATATCGGTGATAGTGGCGAGGAGATCGGACGGGTGATAGACGATCGTAAGTAGTGTGGAGCCCGGCTCAGATAGAGAAGCCCAGTTTTTCCAGTTTGAAGGTCTAAATACTCTGGCCGATCAGCCAAAGTGCCCTTCTCCACAATGAAAATTGATCTTTTTTTTCGTCCACGATAATGCAGAAAAATGCACTACGGTTCTGGAGCTACTTATGTGGCCAATTCTCCGTCAGTAAGTAGCAGACAATTAGCGCGCTTATTTTCCTTTTATTGAACACTGTCCAGTCAATTGGATCACACACTTTACTGCGTCATTCATCATTTCTCCATTTGACCATCAGAATCTAGTAAAAAATTAAACTCACCAGTAATTTAAATGCAGTTAAACCTTCTTCATTATTTTCAATTTATTTGTTTTACATTCAAAAAATAAATCATTTGTTTGATAAAGAGTATCAAGACGCCAGCCATGTCGCATGCTGCATCCTGGCGGCTCAGAACTACACTAGTAAAGTCAGGTAGGAACAAGTCAAGGTGATAAGGTGAAAAGGCCTTTTGGGATGATCAAATGATTGTTTGATTGTTTACAGATGAAAGTAAAAATAAATTTACATCAAGAAATGCTAGGTGCTGCTGAGTGAAAATTGTACAATTTCGGACAAGTACAAAAGCTGTTTCTAAAATTGTGACGGTAATTCAAAAAAAGGATTACTTTGAGCTAAAACAGTTTGTACAAGCTAATAATGGCAAAAAGAGAATAATGACATGCGTATGGTGAACTATGTCTAAAGAAAGGATTTGTATTGTGGCTAGTCAAACAAAATCGAGTAGGGTGGGGTAAATATAAAAAAGGTGTGCAGAGGTAATTAGGAAAAATGTGTCATTTAAATTTGGTATATAAGGTGAAAATGCAAACAAATATGAGCATGATAAACAGGGTGATTATAGAAAATATGTATGATAGTCATCTCTTTGCAAATAAAAATGTGCGCCAGCTTGTGCTTACATGATTGCGCAGTTGAACCAGCCCCAGTTGCCTGCTTGCTGAGTTTGATTTTGCCCCTCGTTTTGCGACTGGTTCACACCCCCGTTAATTGAAGCATCTTTGACGCTTCCTTTGCTTGTGATCGACTCCTCAACAATAGAGTTCAATGTGGTGTCTCTAATCCGTCTTGATCGGCGAGTTGTTCCACTGCTGCTGCTGCTGCTAGAGCTTCCCGCCTCTTTTGACTTGGGCGACTTTTTAGTTTTTCCAGTGACGGTGACTTTACTAGAAGACGGAGACTTTGTCTTTTTCTTAGGCACCTGAGAGTCAAGGTCGTCTTCAAAGTCAAAAAAGTCCAAGTTTTTGCGCTTTCTTGCCGATTCCGTCGCCGCCTTTCTACTTGGAGTCTTCTTTGTTGAAGCAGGAGCCTTGGCAGGAGTTTTTTTCGTTGACGCCGCCTTAGTCGGAGATTTTGTTGGCTTTGGCGTTGATGTGGTGATTCGAGTCGGCGTTTTAGAGCGTCCTCGAGTCGTTGGTGCTTTCTTTTTGGTCGTCTTCTTCGCTGGAGCAGACTTTACAATCGGGGTCGACACGCGAGATGGGGTGCGGCTGCGAGAGCGCCGTGTCACTGTTTTGAAGAAAAAAGGAATATAATTAGAACTGCTCTTTGACTTTTAGTGAATGGTAAAGTGCACAGAGAGGAGGAAAAGAGGTTGACACCAGGACACAGGAGAGATCAAGTGCCAAAACAATAGCACGCCTTTCAGCTGTGCACACTATTTTGGCGCCAAGATGTGGTGCAGCACAGAGTCGGCGCCCTTCAGCGTCGGTGTGTTCACTGCAGAAGCACGCTGTAATGTTTTGAGCAGGAGGCAACGCTATATAGCTGCTGGCAATATGTGTGTTTTGCAGATTTGACGACGATAGTAAGCAAAAGCATGCGGACGAAGGATCCACGGGAACTACTGTTAGCTTCGGTGCTACACATAGTTTTAATTCACACACAGTGCCTGAAGGCAGTGTTGCAAATAGTGAAGCAGCGTTTGGAAATGAGGTTCACCAAGCAAAAAAGACGGTGGCTCATTAAGATGGATGCAAAGTAGAAACTCAAGTTGGGAATAAAGTGCAAACAAAAAAAGAAATGTTTTCCTGGGGTAAAAAGTAAGCACTTACTCTGGTAAGCATTAGAAACCATTTTTCCAGTGATGATTGAGGTGATTCGCGATGAAGGTGCTGAATTAGAAGCAGTGGCTAACCAAGAATTGGCGTGGAAACTAAAAAGTGCAGCAATGAGTCAAGTGAGTGGAGACGATAACCATTGACAACAGTCGATAATAGGTCGATGATGAGATGGAGAGAGTGAGGATGATGATGATGATGAGAAGAGGATGAGACGATTAGAGGTGGCTGCAGCAGAAAAGCCAACTGACGCAAAAGTGCGGCAAAAGCTGTGTTGGCCCAGGTGTTGACTGTTTAAAACAGTGAAGCAACAGCAGCAACAGTGGCAGATGAGTGGCAGTAAGGTGTGCAAAGTGTCGCCAATGTTTTGGACCAAACTTGTTGTTTGGGTACTGCCAACTTTGTGGTGGTGGTGGTGGTGGTGGTAGTGGAAATGGCGCGACCAGTTACGTCAAATGGCACAGCAGCAGATGCATGCAGTGCAAAGCTTGCGCTTACACTCTGGCGGCAAGATGGCGACGAAGTCTGTGTTGCCTGCTTCCAACGTTCACTGCCTTCTTCTTCTCCCAACCGACAACTCCGCCCGCCACTGCAGCCTAGCCTTGACAGTCGGCGGCGCTGTGAACGCGCGGGGGAAAGCAGAAGCACTGCCAGTACACTGCCAGTGCTGCTGAAGAACTGCACTGAAGCCTTCACTGATTGGCTTCAGTGCCTGCTGCTGTAGCTTTCATTGGCCACACTGCTACTGCAAAAGACTCATTTTGGAAAGCGATCCACGACCACCACCTGAAACAACCTGCCCATTTGGGGAGATGAGTCTAATGGATTGTCCATTTCTATTCTGGAAAACTGGAGAGCTAGAGTACCTGAATTGTGGCACCAAAGTCAGTCGAGTGAATGGATATCGATAAAGGCCACCACCACCACCACCACCACTTGTGTGCCCTTCGACACTGCTCGGGGCGATGGACATGAGTGTGATCGGACAGGTTTTCCAAGCCGGCATCAAATAACAGTATCAATTATGGTGGCAGCTAATGACGTGGAGGCCAAATCATCATTGATGAGCAGGCTAGCAGGAATTCAATGTTTTATTTTTGCTTTTTGGCAAATCTTTGCTGCCAACAGAACTTGGCGGCGATAAATTAAAAGATAGAAAAAAAGTTCAGAGTCGTCTGAGTCGGGCGAATCAATAGAACTGCCAAGGTCATCGGTGCTCAAATGTAGAAAAAAGAAGGTAGGAGACAATTTTGTATCACATTAGGGAAGCGAGACTGGGTCCTCTCACTTGAAAAGCGTTGATGGTGCTGTATGAATCGCACGTGGGCGCCTTGACGAACTCCAGTTATTGCTTTTTTCACAAGTCTTCCACACTGGAAGACAGCAGCGGCTGCACTGATTCGCTCATTTTCGACGACGTCTGCTTGTTGTAGTATACACTGTTTTGCGGGTAGTACTTGAAAGATTTCGATGTGGACGGCATCTGACTGCTCTGCTCTTCAAGCAGTCGTACGGCGGGGGATGGAATTTTGGGGCAAATGTGCAGTCGCACGAGAAAAATGTAAACGGCGTTAGAGATGACGGCCACTACGGGTCGAAGCACATTGGGGAAGAACGTCTCAAAGGCAAATGAATCGGAGAGATCTCCCCTGGTGATGGTGGTTGTGGTGGAGGAGCTCGAAAGGGTCGATATTGAGTGTCGCGTGTGTGGCTGCAGAAAGCGAAGGTAGAACCAGGAACTGAGGATACCATAGGTGAACATGAGCACCTGAACGCCGTACAGAATGTTGCAAAAGTAGAGCACAACCAGGATAACTGAAAAAATCAGTGTAAATGAAAAAAGTTTTTTAACCAGCTGCTGGATGCGCTCTTCTTACCAAGAACAGTAAGGGGAATATCGTCGTTTTTCAGCCTTCCAAAGGAAGTACTAAACAAGATAGACTGTGGAAGCAACTGCTTGACAGTGACCACCACGGCCGCACAGAAGGGCAAAAAGCCATGAATTCGTACGCTGAACAGGTAGGCGACATCATAGGTGATGCAGTAGAGTAGGATATAGTGAATTGCCGTCAACAGTGCAGATGGTAAGCAGGCAATGGCGAGGAATCGGATCACCTGTAGATAGAAAGACAATAGTGCATTTAAAAACGTTAAATTAGACATGATAGAATTGACTTACTTCTCGATGTCCCCACAAGGGCTCAATGAGACTGCTGCAGAAAAAGAGAATCAAAAGGTCGACAATGAGCGAGTATATTCGCGTTTCGAGAAAGGCGTGCGACCACAGGGAGATGATCGTGTGGTACCACTGTCCCGGTGAGATGAATTCGCCCGGTGTCAGCGCAAAGAAATCTACCACTACGTCGCCGCTGAATTGCACCAGGTAAATTAGTATCAACAGCGCTGAGATCGATTGCACTACGGGTGAGAGACGGGACAGGATGGCGAAAAGACCTCCGAAAAAGAGCCTCAAGTGCCGCTGGGCGCGTTCTCCGAATGATGCCTGAAAGAGTAACAACAGTGTTAGTGCTGCACAGAACTTGGAAAATGTATAAACACACCTTTGACAAGAGCGGCGGCCCGCCCGATGCTTCAATCTTGAGCTGAACCGAAGGCTGTCGGTCATGTCCGAAGGTGGTCGTCTGCTTAGCAGTAGACGTGGACGGCAGCGAAAGTGCGGGCGGAATGGACACCGTTGAGGTCTGACTCTGCAGAGTAGGAGGAGGAGGTGGTGGCGGCGGCTGTGGGAGTGGTGGCGGCGGACCTTGCGGAGGCATCTGCAAGCTCATCAGTGGTAGTAATGTAACAGTGGTGGGCAATCAAGTGCTCTCAAGTGACTGACCATAGTGGGCACGGTAATGCATGCGTGTCTTGCCTACTACTACTGTCGACGTTCCATGGACAGCAGTAGGTAAAAGGAAGTAAAAGGAGGTAAAAGAGGAAAAGGCGTGCAAAGATGCTCCTGAAGACGACAGACCAGGTGAAGATCGCGTCGGTGCTGATGTTTTGTTGTTTTGCACAACTTTTAGGGCGAACTCAAAACAAGCGCATGCGTAGAGCCGAAGCTACTTTAGAAATTGATCCAAAAAATGACGAGAAAAGCTTTCTAATTAATTACTCCACGCAAATTGATTGATCAACTACCTAAAGCACTCCTGATCGATGGGAATCTACCAATTTGGGTGATGAAGTGCCGCGAGAAGCACAACTGCAGCAGCAACCACACAAGGGCACCTCAAAATGACTACAAATGCATGCTGCTCAGCCACCACAGTTGGAAAAAATGTACAAATGTGCTTTTAATTGAAAAAACTAAAATGAAATATAGAGTTGTTTACTTTATAGTATTAGAATAGAATATAAGAAGAAAAAATTGCCCGTGAAAAGCACGAACAGCTGAAGTTACTGAAGTCAAAATTTCCGACCACGCAAAAAAAGATGAAGTGGGAAAATCAACAACAATTGGGCGTGTGTGTGAGTGTGACTTGATATTTACACAGTGAAAAGGCTGAGAGATGAAATAGAGGCTTAGGTTTAGGAGGGCAATAAGTGGAAGTAAAGATAGAAAGGGAGGGAGAGAGACAATAAATTGTAAAGTAGTAAAATAGTGCTAGAAATGGTATAAAGTCTAAAGTTGAGTGTGATGATCCTATGTGTGTGTCGCTCCTAGGATGCCATTTGAAGACTGTGCTGAGCATTTTGGTGGCGCACCAGGCTGTACTTGGAGCTGAAGACCTTGCCGCACTCCGGGTAGGTGCACATGTTCGTCTGCACCGGACTGTGCATCTTCTGGTGCTCCACGAGATTGTACTTGCGGACGAAGCTCTTCCCACAGCCTACCCACTGGCAGTTGAAGCGGCGCCCAGAGTGGATGTTCTTGTGGGCCTATTATAAAGAGAGATAGTTTAATTAAAGTTAGTGTCCAGTTAATTGTTTCAAGGAAACTCACCTGGAGGTGTGGCTTTTGGCGAAATCTCTTGCCGCAGCCGGGGAAGTCACAGAGGTGAGGCTTTTCGGTGACATCGCAGCACTGGCAGTTCTGGTGGTGGTGCTGGTGGTTGGCCGCCTTCTTCGCCTTCTTCGGCTCTCTTGACTTGACCACCCTAGGCATCTCCATCTGCATGCACTGCTGCTGCTGCTGCTGTTGATGCTGATTCAAGGCGAGGTTTATTGCTGTTTGGGAGAAGGGGAAAAAGAGAAAATGTGGTCAAATGATTTCCGAATAGAAACAAAAGAAAGCGTGCAGAGATAAAGAGCAAAAAAGCGTGCTAACGGTCAGCGGCGGCGGACCAGTGGCCCGGGTGAATGGGCTGTGCGTTTTGGAGTTGGTGGTGGTGGAGGTGGTGGTTTTGGTTCATCACTGGGTTGTTGGGGAACTTCATCTGCTTGCTGACCTTCGCCAGGTTGGTCAGCGTAGTGGCCAGGTGACTGGGGTTGAGAGATAGGGCCGTGGGGAAGAGCGCAGAGGCTCCCAGTTGAAGTTGGGGAAAGGCTGGCATTGCATTCGACGCCATGGTCTCCTCGCGCTCACTCTTGTTTCGCTCTGGTACCAAGCTCTATTGATCTATCTCACGAGGCGGGGTGGCAATCACCGTAGTAAACAGACGCACACGCACACCAGAATCAACACAAACACAAACAAACGGACGGAAGGGGACGAAAGAACTACTGGCTGAGCCTTCTGGTAGTGCTGGGCCCCTCTGGCAGCTGGGCACCTGGCAGTTAATGGGCGAGTGCTGGCGTTGATGTGTTGTGTAGGTTTGTGCGACTTTTCGCAGCACTAAACGCTCAGAGTGAGAAAAAAGCTAGGAGGGGAAAAAGAGAGAGAGGGAGAAAGAGAGAGAGAGAGAGAGAGGGAGAGAGTCTGACTCTCTAACTGAGTCGACTACTTTTGTTGCTGCTGAAAGCATAGATGAGCAGTGAGAGAGAGGGAGAGAGAAACGGAGAGGGAGAGGGAGAGAGGGGGAGGGAGTAAGAAAAAATATGGGGAGAGTAAAATAGAGAGAGAGAGAGAGAGAGAGAGAGAGAGAGAGAGAGAGAGAGAGAGAG
>JAALOO010000945.1_pt1 | contig 22758 bp, 19 predicted proteins | sample 7257641 | NCBI WGS metagenome assembly JAALOO01 (sample SAMN14085613, study PRJNA598686) | mite metagenome | biome: ENVO:01001000; feature: ENVO:01001002; material: ENVO:01001226; isolation source: single female mite from University of Michigan culture on fish food culture... ...
AGAGAGAGAGAGAGAGAGAGAGAGAGAGAGAGAGAGAGAGAGAGAGGGGGGGGAAAGGATTTCAATCCTAATCGTTTCCACACAGAGATCATCCGACGGAAGTTCCACCCGCTGGAGGAGAAGCCCCTCCTGATGACGCACAAGACGTGCAAGAGGATGCTGGAGGAGCGGCAGCGGCCGCCGCCGAAGCACCCGCCCGAGTACTACCAGTTCGCCGGCAGTGAGGCCTTCATCCAGTTGCTGCTGCGCTTCAGCGAGCGCAACGGCCTCCGCGTGACGCTCAACTTCGACTCGCTGGTGCTGGTGTACCGCGCCTGCTCCTACGAGCTGGCCATCCACCGCCACTCGCCCTGGTGCGCCCTCTTCACCGGCGCCGAGCTGCAGGTGCTCGACTACCTGATGGACATTAGCGAGTACTTTGATGCCTACGGTCAGTGATCGAGGGCTTTTATTATTAAAAAGACTCATTCTAAACCCCCTCCTTTTTCCAGGCACCGAAGCCCACCGAAAGCTCGCCTGTACCGTCATCTCCGACCTGTACCGCAAGTTGGAGCAGCTGACGACCAAGACGGCGACGACCTCTTCTAATCAAGCCGCTAAAAACGCCACCCTCTACTTCAGCCACGAGAACCTCCTCTCGAAGGTGATCAGCTTCTTCGGCCTGCTGGACCACTTTCCGCCGCACCACCACCCGCCGGGCAGTGAGCAGATCTGCCTGCCGGCGGATGGCAGCCGCTGGCGGTCCAGTCTCCTGGTGCCCTTTGGCACCAACTTTGCCGCCGTCCTCTACCGCTGTCCGGTGAGCAGTGGTGATGATCCGGCGAAAGAAGGAGCCAGTGAAGCAGCGGAAAGTCCTTCCAGCACTTGGAAGCTGCTCACCCTGCTCAATGAGGTGCCGGTGGTGGTGCGCGGCTGCTCTGCCGCCCTCTGTCCGCTGGAGCAGTTCTTTGCGGAGTACCGCCAGTGGACGGTGACGGAGGAGGCCTGCGACCTCAATGAGATCTGCGTCTAAGGGGGGTGGGGGGGGGGGGGCGCACCTGAGAATAATCACACAAATGGGAGCTACAAGTGCCTTGATACCAGTCTGATGTTGACTATCTAACTCTTCTTTTGTCTACCTACGATGATGTGTTTTTTATACCCGGTTTGTTATCCATTTTGTTTTCTCACCTTTTTTTTGCCTGTACCAAAAACAAAGCATTCTTTTGCTTCTTCTTCTTAGTCTGCTGGATGACTGACGGATCCGGCGAGATCAGCTGAGAGACGTGATCAGATGACTCCGTCGTAGTAGTGTGTGTGTGCGCTTCTGTGTTTCTGTGCCAACACTTTTCCCTCCCCCTTCCTCCATCCTGCCATCACCAGCTTCCTTCTAACTAAGTGACACTGGTGCTGGTGCGCTAATCCCCTGGTACAAATGAGTCCGATACAGCAGCAGCAGCAATACAGATACAGAGAACAAGAGACAGCAAGAGCACATGTTAACAACAACTGCTGTGTGTATGTGCGATGCAAACACAATTTCTGCTCTTTCTTTCTCCCTTCCTCGGACATATGCTCACCACCGGAGAAGAACAGCCGAGCTAGTTGAACACCACTAAAGGGGCTATATACGATCAAAAATGAAAATGAAAAGAGAAGAAGAAGAAGCTGAGCACAGTATGTCCTAATGGAAGACTAATGCCCCTGCCGAACATATAGTAGCTACTCTCAGGCAGCTACTAATCACCGAGGAAGCATCCCAACCGAGAAGGGGGTATATAGCCCATCCAGCAAATGTGCTTGTGGTGGTGGTGGTGGGGTGATGTTCAGGCATGTGTTCGGCAGGCAGGCAGGCAGGCAGGGGAGCAAGGGGAATTAGCCGAGGCGATGCCATCATCAGCAGAGACAGTGAGCAGCCATATTCTCTTCCATTCTCTTCTTTTGCTGGAGCAGCCATATACAAACTAGCAGCAGCCACGAGGAGGAAACCAGAGAGCGAGAGAAGAGCACACCGAACTAGCTAGATAGAGTTGCGTACGCTGCCGCTGCTGCTGCGGCTGCTGGAAACGGGAAACCACAATTGGACACAAATCGCTTCCAAATGGAGAGAGAGCGAGCATCTTCGGCGATGGCAGCAGCAGCAGCAGCAACCGAACTCTAGGATTCCCTTCACTCTTGACTGGCGCTGAGTGAAAGAGAGAGAATAGAATAGAAAAGTGGAAGAAGACGAAGACGAAGAAGAAGAGGAGGCCAACTCGGAGCTGAAAACTGTCGCCAGGCAGGGCTGCTGATGTGCAACCCAAACTGAAGTGTGTCGCCTCCTCTTCAGTGTGCACTGTCCGAGCAGAGAGACTGAGAGAGAGAGAGAGAGAGAGAGAGAGAGAGAGAGGCTGAGGGGAACATCGGAGCAGTAGTGGTGCTCACCTGGCTGCGCACACCAGAACACACAGAGAGTGACCAGAAGGGCATCCTCCGCGTTCACTGACGGACGTGCTCGCCTTCGCCTTCGCCACCGCCGCTGAAAGATGACAAATATGATGAGTCGGCTGTCACCCTCGTCACCCTCGTCACCCTCGTCATCACCACCACCACCACCACTACCAGCCCTTACACTTTGCCATTACCTCTCACTGCACTTGAGTCCTCCACTGAACTAGTGTGTGTGTGCATGAGCATCCACCATGAGCCGACCGATCTCCTCTTTTTCTTCAGTCAGTCGGTGCACCTCTTCGTCAGCACTACCTTCTCCAGAACTACTGATCATGGATGATAATCCACCACCACCACCACCACCACCCTCATCTTTTGATCACATTACGACCACCTTTTCGCCTTCCAGTACCTCTTCAAGTAGTTCAGACTCTTCCAAAACAGCAGCAGCAGCAGTAGTGCAGAGGTGTAGACAAAGGAAGAGGACCGTCGTTTCATCAGCTCCCAGCCAAAGATCTCCAGCCTCCAATACGCCTACCACTTCAATCAACACCTACTTACTGCGCATCCTTTCCCTCCTCCTCACCTCCTCCTCAACTCCTACCATTCCCCTTTTGCAATGCTTGAAGCCGCCTACCACTTCTCTCCTCCTCCTGGTGATACAACTCTACCTTCTGCTCTTCAGCTTCACCTCACTTCCTACTACTCACTGCAGTGCCAATGCCGCCGCCGCCGCCGCCGCCGCCGCCGCCAGCAGCTTTGATCAGGGATCAGGCGGCCCTTCCTCCAACAATCAAGCTCAGCAATCCAGCTCTCGAGTGGTGAAGACCAAGTACGGCGCCCTGCGCGGCTTCACCATCAACAACTTCCCCAACAAGGCCCTCCCGCCGGTGGAGGCCTTTCTCGGTGAGAGTCGATGGAGTTCTTTTTAAACTCTCAAGACGTTTCTTGAATCTAATCTGATCTCCTGTGCAGGCATTCCCTACGCCTCTCCGCCGGTGGGCCGACTGCGCTTCATGCCCCCGGTGACGCCGCCCACCTGGACCACTACCCGCTCTGCGACCACCTTTGGCCAAGTATGTCCGCAACGCCTCGCCGACATCAGCAATGAGACGGAGGCGCTGGGGCGGATGACCAGAGGGCGGCTAAAACTACTCCGTCGGCTCTATCCGCTGCTCGCCAACCAAAGCGAGGACTGCCTCTACCTGAACATCTACACAGTGGCCAGTGGTAGGTTTTTGTTCTGCTTTTGTTTTGTCTTGGTGATGAAGGGCTTAGAAAGTTTTTTTAACCCTTTTCTATTTGTAGCAACTCGAGAACTGGCCCGCCTGCCCGTGCTCATGTTCATCCACGGGGAGTCGTACGAGTGGAACGCCGGCTCGACGGTGGACGGCTCGGTGCTGGCCAGCGCCAGCGGCCTGGTCGTCGTCACCATCAACTACCGACTGGGCATACTCGGTAAGTCAACTGCCTCTAACCTCACTCCACGATTGATTGCACCTCCCATTAAAATCCAAACGCAAACTTAAATCCTCTTCAAATACCTTTTCACCCTACACCAGGCTTCTTTCCATCACCGGGCGGAAGCGCCCGCGGCAACTTTGGCCTAATGGACCAAGTGGCCGCTTTGCATTGGATTCAGGTAAAGAGAAAAAGTGATAGCCTCACGTTAGTGACTTACTTGTTTACTTCACTTTTCACTTTATCACTTCAGGAGAACATTCGCGAGTTTGGCGGCGACGAGCGCAATGTGACGGTGATGGGCCACGGCACGGGGGCGGCCTGTGTCAACTTTCTCATGCTTTCGCCCATGGCCAGAGGTAAGTGGTGGCTTTAGTTCAGCGTAAAAAAACCTGCGCTGATTTATAATGCCCCCTAATGACCGTCCATTTGTCATCCATCCTCTACGCGAACACACAGGCCTCTTCCATCGAGCGATAATGGCCAGCGGAAGTGCCCTCTCCCCCTGGGCGATTGCCTCTGATGCCGTCCTCCACGGACAGACGGTGGCCAGGGCGGTGGGCTGCCAGTCGAGCGCTCAAAGTGCTGCTTCCGCTTCCGCTTCCGGTTCATCATCCAACTCGGAGTCGGCCGCTTCAGCTCATCTTCACGCCTCCTCCTCCTCTTCTTCTTCCTCCTCTTCCGCCGCCGCCGTCCTCGAGTGTCTTCGCGAGCGCTCCGTCGAGGAGCTCACCAGCGTCCCGCTGACCGTGCCCGCCCACCTCACTGCCTTTGGGCCGATCATCGACGGGATCGTCCTGCCCGGAGATCCGGCCGCCTTGATGTCCAGAGGAGGAGGAGTGGGAGGAAGTTTAGGAGGTACTGGCTCAAAGTCCTCCTCCTCCTCCTCCTCCTCCTTCTCTTCCGCCGCCTCCTCCGCCTACTTCTCCACCTATGCGCTGCTGTTTGGCGTCACTCGAGTGGAGCGACCGCCGAGCACCGCCTCCGTCGTGGACCTCTTCAACGCCGCCGATGAGCGCCACGGCGTAGAGGTGGGCCGCAGGGACCGGCTGCTGCGCACCCTGGTCCGCAACCTCTACTCCTACCACCTGCAGGAGATCTTCTACACGCTGGTCAATGAGTACACCGACTGGACGCGGCCCTTTCTCCACCCGATCAGCCTCCTTGACTCGCTGGTGGACATCTTCAGCGATGCGCTGGTGGTGGCGCCCGCCATCAGCGTGGGCCTGCTGCACAGCTCCAGGGGCGGTGGAAATAGTGGCTCCAATGGAGGTGGAGGAGGTGGTCACGGCGGTGGCTCCCACCACCAGGTGGCCCACCACGCCCAGGCGGGCACCTACTTCTACGCCTTCGGCCACCAGACCGAGTCGGGTGACTATAGCCCGCGGCTGGGCGGAGCGGTCAGCGGCCAGGAGCTGGCGTACCTCTTCGGGGCGCCGCTGATCAACGGCTACCAGCTGTCGGCGGCCTTTCCGCTCAACTACACCCGGGCGGAGGTCGCCCTCTCGGAGGCATTCATCCGCCTGGTGGCCAACTTTGTGAGGACGGGGTAAGGAGAAATGGGAGAGTTTGTTTGGCAAGGTTTTAATTTGTTGGACTCTTTCATGCTGGATTCCTCTTCAGCGATCCCAACAACAATCAGTCGGTGGAGAGCAACAGCTACCTGGCGGTGAACAAGGGCAGCTACCCGGGGGCGGTGATCAGCGAGGAGAACTTCTTCTGGCCGCCCTATGAGGAGGTGCAGCAGAAGTACGCCTCTTTTGGTAAGCGTTTTTCTGATTAGGTTTTCGGCTTGTTTTTAATTTTTTGTTTTTCAAATAGGCACCAAAGTGACCACCGGCGACCACTACCTCGCCCACCGCCTCTCCTACTGGTTCAATCTGCTGCCGCAGCTGCACAAGCCGGGCTCCGGGGCAGAGCACCACCTGCTTGATGTAAATGAAAAAGTTTTCGAAATTTCAAACAAAGACTAACACTTTTCTTTTCTTTTCTTTTCTTTTCTGAATGATGTCCACCACAGTCGCACAACAATCCACTCAGCTACGAGGGCGTCGTACGCAGCGGTGACCTCTCCGCGCCCATTGCCTTTGACACGTACTTCAGCGCAGAGGGCGCAGGAGGCCTGATGGGTCAGCTGCTGGAGGCTTCTAGTAACAGTGGCGGGGGCGGCTCCTTCTCTTCAGCGGGTGATGGGAGCCAGCACCACCACCAGGCCTCCTCCACCTTCAACCAAAGTCGCAAACTGGGCGGCGCCTCAAACTCCTCCTCCTCCTCCTCCTCCTCCAGTGGCCGTCCTGGTGGTAAACACAGTGCCTCCTCTCAAGACCTGAAGAGCCGCGGACTGGGCGACTCTTCCTCCGGCGGAGGTGAGGGCAACGCCTCCTTCTCGATGATCGTCCAGTCGGGCAACTACTCGGCGGCGCTCAGTCTGATCATCGCCATCGGCGTCTCGCTGCTCGTCCTCAATCTGCTCGTCTTTGCGGGCATCCTCTACAAGAAGGGCAAGAACCGCCTGGAGACGAAGCTGGAGAGTAAGAAGTCAATGGTAGGAGGATTTACAGTTTTGAATAACTTTTTTTTGTCATAAAGCTCACTTTCTTTTCACCCTTTTCACCACAGAGTCTTCTGACAACGAGCAAGCAGGCGAATGGCGGAACATCGTTATCAGCAGCAGCTGCTGCTGCTGGTGGTATTGAAAACCACAACAACAACGGTGGCTTCAAGGGTCTTGCAGTGAACAACAACCACAACAGCAATGCCAACAACAGCAGCAGCAATCACAGCAGCAGCAGTGTGCAGATGTATCGCATCAACTCCATCACCGACGACTACCACAACCAGCGCTCAAGTGTGCTCAAGTGAGCAGAGGGAGCTGATGCCTCTTCTGCTGGAGATTAAGAAGAAAGTTGGAAAAGTTCTCATTCTCAAAGGCTCCAGTTGTCTCAAGCCAAAGTTGACTTTTTGTTTATCCAAAACTATACTTTTTGCATCCCTCACCACCACTCATTCTGTTCCCCAAAGTCTCATCTTTTATTAAGATTTACTATATGAAATTATATACCTAACAGTAAAAATTATTTATGTCGATGGCGGTGTTTGATTTTTGCGTTTTTTTGTTTTGTTAGAACTGGTAAAGGCTATGTGGGGAGAGGACACACATGAAAGTGAAAACCTGTTTGACCACAATGTTCCCTCTTCTCCAGGGATTTTGGGTCTACTCGGGTCTTCTGAGAGCTCTACGCTAACTCTTTAGGCCTCTTTAGGCTAACTTTTCGCATAGATGTGCTCACTGACCAACGCAAGTATCTCCTTCTTTTCACTCACTCACTGTCTCCTGAGCAACAGCAACAGCAACAGCAACAGCAACAAAACACCTTCTTCTCACTTTTGCACCATGAAAATGTTGTCGGATCATCTTCACCCTGAACCTCCCAAATCAGCCATGCCACCTCGTCGCCCACTTCCAGATTTGTGCATCCTCGCGATTTTCAATCAGCTCCCTCCGAATAGTCTGCTGAGGGCGAGTATGGCGCGCAGTTTGGTCCGAGCAGCAGCAGCAGCAGCAGCGGATCACCCATCACACCTGAAGGAGAAGAACTCTCTATCTGACCCTCTCAGTTGACCAGCAGTGAATTGAATTGTACCTTCTCCAAGAACAACACATCATAATCAGTTTATAGAGAAGGTGTGCTTCAACTAGACAGCGTAGTCCCCTCAGTGTAAGCTCGTATATTTGCAAATGCCCATGTGTGTGCCAATAATTTCAATAAAGACCAGTAAAGTCAAACACACTCCTTGAGTAGGATGATCGGAGTTCATAGGAGGACTACGCGCTCGTAGAAGAGCATGTAGGCGCTGGCGGAGAAGACCTCCTTCTCGCTCACCTCCCGCACTGATATGTCTGAGGTGAGGTACCACTTTGAGGAGGAGGTGGTGGAGAAGGAAGAAGATGACGAGGGTGATGACTGATGAGATGGTGGTGGTGATAATGAGGAGGAGGACGACTTGCGACGGTAGCAGATAAAGTGGCCCGAGGAGCTGTTGCCCAGATGAACAATGACCGAGCTGAGGAGGTACTGGTAGCGAGAAGGAAGTGGCTGCGAGGTGAGCTTGGCGGGCGCTGAAAAGGAGGAAGAAGGGCTGCTGCTCTTCAGTGGTGAGGCAAGCTGGTGGTCACCGTTGTGGACAGTCCCACCACCACCACCACCACCACCACCTGCATCGCCGCCATTAGAAAAGAAGTCCTTTCCGCCGACCAGGCCGGCGAGACTGAAGGTGGAGCCCAGGGACGGGTTCGACTGGGGGCTGAAGTTGCCCCCAAGTTCCATCGTCTCCGCCCTCGTCGCATACTTGTACGTGAAGGGGTCCATCTGCAGGCGCTCCGGAAAGCGAAGGTGGTCAAAGCGTTTGAGCGGCCGCTCTCCGCTGAGCCAGACCAGCCGCTGGACGTGGAAGCAGAGCAGCTTGGGCAGCTTGATGAACTCCACCTTCTTGTCGAAGGTGGCCCGGGTGTGGCAGGCCTCGCAGTGGAAGTCGTCAATCAGCTCGCTGCGAACGAACTTGCTCAGGCAGCTCTCCAGCGGTATGGACGAGGAGGAAGAAGTCTGGGAAGAGGAGATTGGCGGCAGGCTGAGGGTGATCGAGTCAAAGACGTCCAGGTGCAGCGGGTACTTGTAGGCACAGCGTCGGCAGATGAGGTGATTCGCGAGGATGCCCCGCGTCGGCAGGCTGTTGTTCAGGTGCTGCGGACCGACCACTGTCGTCCTGCCGAGCGCCCTTGTGCTGATGGTGTGCTGATGGAGGTGATTGTTTAGAAGCTGGGAGGAAAGCGGCAGGGATGACATGGGCGAACTACTTTCTGGAGGCTGATGAAATTGAGATGAGGAGGAGGAGGAGGAAAGCAGCGAGTCTTCGCCACCGCTGAAGAGCATCTCCTGGATGGAGAAGATAAAGGAGTAGTGCTTCAGCTCGTTCTCCAGCGTCGTCGTGAGCACGTTGAAGAGCTCGTAGGCGTCCTGAGAAGCAGAAGAGTTATATCATTAATCAATCAACAAACAACAAACAAACAAACTGCCTCTACCTGTTCCTCGTTGGAGAAGACCCAACGGTGCTCTCGCAGGGCATTGAGCACGCCCTGCGGCGTTAGAACCTCTTCTTCCAGGTTGTTGTTTTGATTTATTTCTGTACGAAGGGAAAGAGGAGATGATATGAGATCTGTCGTCAGTACAAGTGCACTCTCTCTCTCTCTACACGTTGCTAATCCAGGCAAGATCTGGGCGATATGAAAGAGAGACTGTTCATCGACACTCTTCATCATTTGCAGATCTGCAGACTTACTGTTGATGAGCGTGGCGATCTGCTGGATGAGCTTCCCGTTCTGGCGGGCGGTGATGTTGGCGCAGTTCAGCCAGGTGACCAGCGACTGGCTGGCCGCCATTGACTGCAGGATCGAGTTGATGAAGCAGTTGTTCTTCACGTTCTGCAGACCGCGAATGGTCGCTGTTTGAAGGAGAAGGAGGAGGGAATTAGAAATTGATGATGATTAAAACATAAACTTCAAATACCATTCCTGGAGCTCCTGAGCTGCTTCATGTGAGCCGGTGAAGGGCCGAAGAAGACGTACGCCACGACGCCGGCGCCCAGCGCCGAGACGCCGAAGATGTAGAGCGAGTCGAGCATTTTACTACAAAAAAAACAGAAGCAGCAACAGTGATAAAGTGATTCAGTTGAGCACTTGACGACAAAGTTAGCAGAGATTCTTTGTTGAGCAGGTTTGGAGAGATTCAAGAATCTGAAGGGACACTGATTAGGCGAGCAAACAGAGCAATGAGGTGAGCCAGATGGTCGAAGTACAGCAGCCTCTCTTTAAAGAAATTTTCAGCCGAAGACGTGACAGCGCTCAATGCCAAAACATGTGCCCGAAGTCTTGCATGTCACGTACGTACACTTCGGCGCCCGGTGTACTTCACCAAAGTACACCAGAAGTACAAATGTGTGTGTGGGTAATTCACTGGCCTTTCGCCAGATTAGCAGGAATAGGATTAGCAGGAAGGATGAGAACGGTGAGAGAGAAGAACCAGAAAAACCTGCAGAAGCAGAAGCAATTGCCGATCATCAGACGGAGTTTTTTTCAACTTCTTGAAGACTTGAAGACGAAAAAGAGACGGACTTGATTGCTGCTACCAAATAAGACCACCAGCAATCAAAGCACAGACACAGAGGACAGCTGTTTGTTGTGTGTTGTGTCTGCTGACTTTGTGTGCAGTGCAGTCGCCGCCGCCGTGTACTGCCGTTCACTGCGACTGTCTGAAAAAAAATGCGTTTCTAAGGAGCACTCGAAGCGAAGCGAAGCAAGGCGAACATTCGCATTCGAGCCGAGTTCAAGAGCCTCTCACTTGGATGACCTCGTTTGGGCACGTTTCGGACGTGTGTGGTTGGTTGTGCAGACGGCGTCTTCAAGAGAAAGCGAGAAATGGAAACGAAAGTAAACGAAAGACAAACACACAGTATCAAGGCACACAGTGAACAACACATGACACAGCAATGCTGACCCACTAAACACACCACCAACACCAACACAGCTGTCGATCACCGACCGACAGACAGAGCAAACACCACGTAGCGAAATTAATCTTTATTAGAAGGTAGTTATTAGAAGGTAGTTATATTGCCAGGAGTTGCCAGAAGTGACTCGTTTGATCATCGGGGCTGTGTGCAGTGTGTTGTACACACGCAAAAGTGAGAAGAGTGAAAAGTGGTGGTGGTGGTGGTTGTGGTGTTGACAAGGCGACAAGGAGACCAGAGAGGTAATGTGTGTAAGGGAAAATAATGTTTGAAAGTGTGTGTGTGTGTGTGTGTGTGTGGAGCAAAAAGAAAAGTTAAGGAAAAGAGTTGAGGTAATTGAGAGAGGGAGAAAGAGAAAGGAGTGTGTTGTGTTTTGTGACATCGAGTCGAAGAGATAACAAAAAATAGCAGCTTTGAGAATATAGAAAAAATAGAGAACATAAGGAAACTTTAAGTAATGGAAGGAAGGAAGGAAGGAAAGCGGGTGAAAAGCGGTTGGAAGAAAGGATAAGGAAGAGAAGGTATCGAAATTGAGATATAAAGTAGCTTAAAATCAAAAGATATAATGAAAGGGGTTGAGTTTTGATCACTAGTTCATTATAGTTGTGCTCACTTGTTGGTTCTGAAAGTACTGGGTTAGCTGTACCCTCCCTCTCTCAGTACTCTCGAAAGTTCAGACTAATATTTCGCATAACAGTCAGTCCGTCTAGAGCCTGATTCAGTGCGGCCTTCCGTAGACCGGGCCATTCGGTGATGGATACGCCGGAGAGGGAGGGCTTCTTCGCCAGAAAGTCCCGAAAGAGGCTGACCTGCTCTACGGGAAAGTGAAGCGCCGTCTCCAGCTGACGCCTGCTGAGCCCATTCAGGGTGGTCATTTTGATGGTGAACTTGATCCGTACCAATTGCAGCCGGGGAAACTGAGTCAGCCAGTCAAAGAGCCACTTGAGGTGCTAAAGAGGAGACAAGATAAAAAAACAACATCAGATGATAGTCCACAGAAGCTTAAAGGTGATCTTCCCTTCATACCTTAGCAGTGACATCACACAGCGTGATCTCCTGCAGATTGGGACAGAGGCGGGCGACCTCCTTCATGGTGCTCTTCAGCAGGCGACAGTCGTGAATAGCCAGGACCTCCAGCGACCGGTGGAAGGGCCCGTTGAGAAAGGAGAGCAGCAGCGAGTTGGAGCCGCGAAGGCCGTAAAAGTCACTAGAGAAGGACTTCAACTTGGGCCAACAGCCTCGAAAGTTGTAGTCACCATCTGGCGAGTGGTAGAAGTTCATCAGGTCAAAGTTGACCGACTGGAGATTCGACAGCTCCTTGACTTCAGTGAGGAGATCATAGTTGCACAGGTGGTCGTAATTTGATTTGATCTGCAAAGAGAGATTTGCTGTGAAGTTGCTGAAAAAGGAGGGGGGGAAGAGCCACTTACCCTAAGATGCTGCAAGTCTTTGGCAGGACTTTGGCGGAGAGCACGGATAAAGGCAGCAGGCGGGTGGCTCATCTCGTGGTGACGAGTGGTGCGAAAGAGCTTGAGCGAGAGGAAGCTCAGCCGCTTCGAGGCGACGGCGCTGAAGAGCTTCGGCGTGGTGGTGGTCGGCTTCGGGTAGAGGACGACGTTCACCTCCTCCAGGCTGACGGCCGCCTGGAGGATGCGCTCGAGGCGGTCGATGAAGAGATTGTCCAGTGAGAGGTGGCGCAGCCGGGGCGCCAGCCGCTCCAGGAAGAGATCATACGCCTGGGGGCTCTCGAAGGAGGCGAAGTGCAGGCGAAGGCAGCACAGCTTGGGGCAGGACTCGGAGAGGAGGGTGAGCAGTGGGAGGGTGAGCAGGGCGCCGCGCAGATCGAGCGCCGTAAGGTCAGCGGTTTGGGCGAGCAGTGAGCCGCCAGGGGCGTTGGGATCGATCTGGAGAGGGAGGGAAGAAGGAGAAGTACAATGAGGCTGAGTGTGATTTCGAAGCAGAACACGTCTCCCGAAGGACGACTTACCGCCTTGGCCAGCTCTCGGTTGCAGCTGAAGAGATCAATCTCGTCGTGGTTCCGGTTGGCGCAGACGAAGGGCAGCTGCAGATTGTACTCGCCGATCAGTCGGAGCAGGTCAGGTCGTCGGGCGAGAGCCTCGCCTGGCACGCGAAATCGCTCGAAGCCGAGGGCGCGCCTGGTGGCGAGGACGCGACGTCGCATGGCGAAGGCCTCGGCCAGCGGCGAACAGGCGAAGAAGGGCTCTATCAGGCGGCGACTCTCCACCGGCACGAAGGACAGCATGTGGTACATGACGTCCACGGGCAGAATGTCAAAGTAGGTGGAAGTGGAGGTGAGGTACAGGCTGCTGCTGCTGCCGCCGCCGCCGCCGCTGTCGCCGTCGTCTGCTTCGGTGACCATGGTGGCCATGATGGCCGTGATGGCAGTGACCGGAAACCACCAGAGAGGATGGAGGGTGGTGATGACAGGCCACCAGCAGCAGAGATGATTGGAGAGGGATGATCGGAGACGGACGATGACAATGACAAAGACGATGGCAATGTGTGATGTGATGAGAAGGAGGGAGAAGTAATGCGCCAGAAGTGCAGCGGCGATACAAACAAAGAAGTCGCCACAGGGAAGGTGGTCCTCGTTTTGAGCCGTCAGGTGCGTAGATCAGCTGCCGCCTTTGGCAGTGCAGTGGCGGACCGAAACGCGGACTGTCTTCTCCTCTGCCACCCACTGTGCACCAGGCTGCTAGCAGATGGTGATTACGCAACGCGTACGCAGCCAGCAGCAGCGGCAGCGCTCGATTTTTTGTTCATTTCACGGCGCGCGGCCGCTTCAGTGGAAATAGCTTCCTCGTTGCGGTGTTGTTTTGTTTTTTGAGTGTTTTTTCGAAGCGAAAAAACGAGATTTTTTGAAGACTAACTACCAAGAGTTCACCTCCACCAGTTTCACTATTTTACCTCCCGCTGACAAGATGGTGGCGATGGAGAGCGTGGACAGCGTGGCCAACTACCGGACGATCTTCCTGGTGGACGCCTCGGCGGCCTTCCGCGCCACCTTCTGCGGCCGCCGCTTCGAGATTGAGCTGCCGCCGAAGAAGAGCCAACTGGCACATCTTCACCCACATCTTCAGGGGCATTCTTCAGGGGGCGGCCCGGCATCATTCAGCCCCTTCATCGCCAAGTCGCTGTACAGCTGCGCCGTGGAGGCGCTCTTCGAGTACTGCCGCATCGTCTGGGACCTCTTCCCCAACGGCGAGCGGGCGATCAAGGTGAGCGCCTGTCTGAGCGACTACGTCCGCCCGCTGAACAGCTGGGAGGTGGGCCAGCAGAACTACCTCGCCCTCCATGACGCCTTTGGGCGGCTGTCCAGCACCCTGAGACTGCAGCAGGCGGCGGCAGGAGGAAGTGCCGGACTTCAGCACCAGAGCTCAGTGGAGAACGACCTCGGGCTCGCCTACCTGACCAACGGTTTCGCCGCCGAGCTGGACTCACTCTCGACGGCCAACTTTGATCTGTCGGGAGTGGCAGCGGCGGCGGCCACGACCACCAACTCGGCGCGCATCATCATCGTCACGGCGCTGCCGAAGAACGCGGCGGTGGTGAAGGCCCTTCAGGAGAAGATCCGGACCATCGTCGAGGAGCACGGGCAGATGTCGCAGGAGTCGCGGGCGCGCATCAAGGCCCTCGACGTGATCGTCATCAACACGGTGCCCTGTCAGGAGGAGGTCTCCGGGCACGAGTCGCCGCCACCGCTCCGACCTTCCAAAAACCTCCGCGGCTGTCCCTTCTTCACCGAAGACCTGCCCACCGTCCACCTCTCCGCCAACCTCTCCTTCACCGTGTACAGCACCTTCTCCAGCTCCTTCCTCTCCTCGAAGCTAACCAACATGGCCTTCGAGCACTTTGATCTCGCCTCCTCCACCATCTCGGGCATTCCGATGAAGGAGGAGCAGAACGCCGGCAGCTCGGCCAACTACGACGTGGAGATCGTCCACTCGAAGCGCGTTCACACGCAGTTCTTCGACAGCTGCGTCTACGCGCCCATTGCCAGCGACCTGAGCGGCTTCTTCAGCACCTGCAGCCGCGAGGGCCACCAGTATCAGACGCTAATTCTCAAGTGGTGCACACCAAAGTCGAGCTTCAGCGAGATGAACAACATCATGGGCTCGTACCGCCTGACGGCGGTGGACGTCAACAGCCGCCCCTCCTCCTGTCTGATCAACTTCCTCCACACGGGGAAGACGGTCAACCTGGAGATGACCGGTCGGCAGACGGCCACAAAGAGCAGCACGCACCCGAAGCTGACCTCGCACTCGCTGCAGTCGCTCAACGGCGAACTCTACATTAACGTGCTCAACTGCACGCGGTCGCCCATTGAAGAGCCGCCCTCCATCAGCGAGGGCGTCGGCGGCCGCGTCACCGACTACCGCGTGAATGAGCTCGCCGAGCTGATGCGGGCGCACCGGCTGGTCCGGGTGGAGCCGCCGGCGAAGACCGGCGCAGGCCACCACGAAGGCCTGACCACGGTGGCGCCCCCCGCCGTCGACCGCTTCCGGGCGTCGCGGCTGGCCCTCCAGCGCGCCACCCTCTACTGGCCGCTCTCCTTTGGCTTCACCGTCTTCTTCAACATTCGCGACGCCGGCTACGCCAACTTCTACTCGCTGCTCAGCCGCGACCGCCTGAGCGGCGCCGCCGAGGTCGCCGAGCTGCGGAACCTCCTCTTCGGCCTGGCCGGCAGCGAGGCGAAGGGCGTCAACCTGCCCATCAACGCCGCCATACTGCGCACCTCAGCCGCCGCCTCCGGCTCGGGGAAGAGCGCCGCATCGTTGAAGCGCGAGGACCACTACCGCATCCTCTGGCTGGAGATGGAGCACATTCTCCGGTGCTACTGTCGCCTGGCGGAGAATGGAAACGGCGGTGGTGGAGGTGGTGGCAGCGGTGGTATCACCGCCGCCAACCCCGCCCACCAGGAAATTTTCAGCCTCTTTGAGAGCGTCAAGCCGCACAGTGGCGCCTCCTTTGACGCCAGCCACCTGCGACTGCTGCTGCCGCCTAGCGGCAATGGCACCGGAAATGGCGGCGTCGACCGAGCGAAAACTCCACCTCCGAGTCTCTTCTCAGCTCAAGCGGCAGCGGCGGCAAATCAGAACAAGCCGGAAAACGGTGAGGCCCTGGTGACCGAGGCCAAAGGGGTGGGCTCGTTGGCCGCTGCCGCTGATCAGAAGACTCGACCGAAGAGCCTCTTCGACCCCGGTCATGTGGTGCCCAGCGCCAGCAGCATCCACGAGATGTTCGTCGCGCGGATGGAGACCAAGAACAGCAGCCGCCGGCGGGAGTTCATCGGCCGCCTCACCGCCGACGGGGCGAAAAAGGTGAAGCTGTACAAGGAGATGCTGCCGCAGCCTGGTGCCGCCAATGCCAACGCCACCGCCGGTGATGACCTGCAGCAGCAGCAGCAGCAGAAGAGTGCAGTCCATTCCAACTGAGACCGTTTTGCTTGACTCTTTCACTCTGCGCTTTGAATAAAGAAAGAAAGAGACCTCGTCTGTGAAGGGACAGTGTTTTTTAGACTCTAAACTGTAGACCCTCATGCGTTCCTTTCGGTGTTCCTTTCAATTTACTTCCTACTTCTCCTCTTCATTGGTCGTATTGAGTTGCACAACATTTGTCTCATTTGACACTCTACAGACCGTCCCACTCGTCGGCACTGGAGTCGACCTCTTCCTCATCGTCATCGTCCTCCTCATCGCTGCCCATCGCCGCCAGCCGCTCTGCGGCGTCTCGAATTTCCGCTCGACAGACAGTGCAGAGGCCTCGCCGCAGACTGCTGTAGCACGGCAGGCAGTAGACGGCGTCGCAGGCGGCGGCCGTGTTCGGACACCGGACGCCATCACCACCGCCATCACCGCCGGCCAGAGGTGGATAGAGGTGGACGACCTTTGGACACTGAATGCACTGCTGCTGCTTGGGGTCAGCGGCGATGCAGCCCAGCGTTCGGCCAATCGTGCTGAAGGGCCAGTAGCGACAAAGGAAGAAGGTCCGCTGCTTCAGCTGCTTCCTTCGGCGAAGCTCTGCCTCCGCCTCTTCCGCTTCCTCCTCGCCCTCGAGCGGAACTCCCTGGAGGGGATTCACCTGGCCGGCCTTCTGAAAGAGGATCACCTTGGCCTGCGGCATGACGAGGTTGACGATGCTAGGAGGGAGGGAAGAAGATGATGAAACGATGCGTAGAAGCAAAGACCAGGTCTTACGCTCGAAAGACAATTCGCTGGAGGGTGATGGTGCCGTAGAGCCAGGCGGCCCGCGTCCGCCGCCGCCCGGGAAAGTAGGCGTCGGCGATGGCCGACCGGGAGCGCCGGGCGTAGGGCCAGACGAGGGTGAGCAGGAGCAGGCCGGCCAGGAGCCAGGCCGCCCGCCGGTACATCGCCCAGTCGAGGGGACTCTCCCGCGGGCTGCACTCCGCCAGGGCCGCCCTGAGGGCGGCGATGTCGCTCAGCAGCTTCCCACCCCCGTCGCCGCCCACCGTCAGGAGGCGCCCCAGCAGGGGAACGTCCGACTGAGCGAGGGTGAGCGAAGGCTCGACGAGGTCCTCGGCGAGGCGGCCGGTCAGCCGGCGCACCCCGGTCACCGCCTGGTACGCCGCCCAGTCGAGGCCGAAGAGGGCGGCGGTGTAGAGGGCGACGTAGCCGTCAAAGAGGAGCGCCCAGGCGAGGGCGGTCGACTCGGGGCCGTTGAGGGCGGCGCCGGTGCGCGGCACGAAGAGGGCGGTCTCGAAGAGAAAGAGCGGCATCAGCGGCTCCGCCCCTCTCGCCTGCTGCTCGCGCTCGTACGCGTAGAAGGCCGGCGTCAGGTAGAGGTTGTCGTAGTTGGCGATGGTCAGGTAGAGCACCAGGTAGGAGAGCGGGCCGGAGAAGACGCGGAAGAAGGTGACCAGCAGCCAGGAGTAGATGACGCCGCTGAGGAGGCGCTTCAGCACCAGCAGCCAGGTGTGCCGCTCCAGGAGGCGGTCCTTCGCGGCGGTCAGCAGCTTGCGGAGAGAGGTGGCCGAGCTGCTGGAGCTGGAGGTGCTGTTTCCTCCACCTCCGTTTCCATCGCCTCCTCCCTCTTCAGTTGTGGTGGTGGTGGTGGTGGTGGTGGTGGTGGTGGTGGTGAAGTTGTAGTTGGCCCGGTAGCGAACGGAGAAGCTCTCGAGGATGCCCTTCTTCAGTTGGCCACCGAGGTCCTTCAGGCCGGCGATGACGCTGTTCGCGGCGTCCTTCATGATGCCGTACAACTTGGCGCCGAACGTCTTCAGGCCCGCCTGCACCGACTCAACAAAATCACCGGCGGCGGAGAATACGTTTGCCCGAAGCCAGTCGGCGAAACCGGTGCCGTTCACCACGCTGGTGAGGCCGTCGCCGAGGAAGGTGGTCAGCGATTTGCTCGACTGCACGACGCCGTTCATGGCGTACATGGTCACTGGAGAGAAGAGAAGAAGAAGAAAAGTATGAGTTGGGAGTTTTAAGTGAAAACAAAACAAGTAGAACAACAACAACAAGCTTTCTACTTACGCCGAAACACGTGATCACTGGTCTCCTTGAACTCGTCCAGGGTGACCAGAATGGCGTGCAGCGGGTCGCCCGCCTCGCCCAGGTTGACGTCAAAGGTCGCCTGCTGCTGCTGGCCGCCCTGCTTGCCGCCTCGCCGGTCGCCCACCTTCCAGTTGAAGTCGATCCTCCTCACGAAGGAGACCACCGCCCGCCGGTCACAGCTGATCGTCTGCAGCGTCCGGTCGAAGTTGTCGTTGATGTTGGCCAGCGCCACGCGTTGGACGTCCTCGAGCAGGGTGGTCACCAGAAGGGCGCGCAGAATCACCGTCAGGCTGATGGGAATGAGGAGGAGGGAGAGGACCTTGCCGTACATCGTCACCAGCGGACCGATGGTGACGATGGCGAGGACGAGGAGGGAGAAGGCCAGCGTCTCCGGGTCCATCCGCTGGAGGGCCATCGTCTGAATGAGGTAGAAGGTGGTGGCGGTGAGGAGGCCGGTGATGAAGAAGGCCGTCATCTTCAGGAGGTTCTCCTCTCGGGTGCCCTTCACCAGCATCAGCTTCAGGTAGCCGGGCTTCAGGGAGAAATGGAAATGGAAATGGAAATGACAACAACAGCAGTTCTTCAAACGGTCTTAACTCTTCGGAAAAAAACAAACAAACTTACATACTGATCGGAAACGAAGAAGGTGGTGACGTTGGCGATCAGCTCGTTGGCCAGCTCCAGTGGGTTGAGCAGATCGAGGAGGGTTCGATTGCGCTTCAGAAAGTGCTTATTCGCCTTGAGCACCTCCACCCGTTTCACCGCCTCCAGACTGCTGATCAGATAGAGCAGGTGCAATCGGGTGGCCAGCTTGTACGTCCACCGGCAAAGGCAGCCACAGAGACCGCTCAGACAGAGGAAAAGGACCTTCAGCATCTTGAGGTGAATGGTGTTTTGCTGAAGATAAGAGGTTTTGGAGTTTAGAAGACTTCAAAAAAAGATGTTGAACGTCAGCCCTGATAAAACACGTCATTTGTGAGTGTGATTTGGAATTTTTCGGTTCGTTTCAAAACAAAACCTCATTTTGCATTTTGCAGCTCACTTTGACCATGACCTTGTACCATCGTCGCCATCGTCTACTTCTTCTCCTCGGCTGTGACCTTGTCACCACCTCATTACTATCATCAGCAGAACGTCGAGTTATAATGGAAACTTTTTTTGCGTCGTTTACGTTTTCCCCCCAACTTTCTCTCGCTGATCACTTTGCTCATCAATCGAGCGGAAAAATCGCTGTTTTGCCTCGTGAGCCTCGCATTTGCCAACAAAAGTACGTTTGTACGCTCGTCGTACCAGCCAGTTGTTATTAGAATGTTGCATTCTGTTGCCATGAACACCAGCGGCAGTTTACGTTGAAGCCCTTTGATCATTCATTCATCAATCGCAACAAGATCATTGATTACTAGTGTACACATCGAGCCGTACCATATGTCTGCGTCGTACAGCCACCAGCCGCAGCCGCAGCTCTGGGATGTACACTGGGGCAGCTAAGTACAAGTACACCAAAAGAAGCAGGCAATATCTATCTATCTCTGTCATTCATCACCAGCTCTCACCAGCTTCACAAGCTGTTTTTCTTGTTGAAAAAAGACCACGATGATGATGATGATGATGATGATAAAGCCATTAGCTGCTTTGCAGACACCCGCAAGCCCAATGCGTATCAAGTATAATCAACTAGATCATCGTCAACAACAACAACAAAGTTGCGGCAAATCCTCTTCTTCTCTTCAATCTTTCTCCCTCTCTACTTCTCTGCGGCTGTTAACAAGACGGTGGCCACCGCCACTTCGTTTGCTGTTCGAAGTGTTTATTCTTCAAAAATCGAAACGTCGTAGTTGTATTGAATTTGCTGCTGGCATACTAAAGAGGGGGAGGGGAAGAAAAGATGCGCGCCTATTACATCAACAGCCGGCACACAGTAGAGTACAAGCGCAGGCGAAGATGAAGAAGAGAAACTCTTTCTCTTGCCTTGTGCTATACGATAAACAAATCGAACGTATTGTACGCAAAAACAAATCATGGCCAGACACCAGCCCGGGCAGAGGACTGTGCGTGGGCGCGCTCCAATGCAAAGAAGAGCGCAATTCTCAATGCTTGGTGGCCATTCTCCAGGGCTTCTTCAGGCTTTAGCGCTAAAAGCCGGCGAAGGTCAATTTCGTGGAATTGCGAAGCGATACCAAATGACTTTTTGACCTTCTGAGCCTCACTCTCTCTCTCCCTCTCTCATCTGGGACCAGCTATCATCACAATGTAAACACACTCGAGTTCCCCGCAGTGCCTCGTCTCCTCTCTTTGGCATTAATCTCCACACCTTCAACAAACAGCCCCCCCCCTCCTTTTCAACACTGATACACAGACAATCTCGAAGACAGTCTCGAAGCCCTGGCGAATTTGCGGCGACGGTGGTTCTCAGTCTGTCTGAACACACAATCACACTCAGCCAGTCAGTCATCTCCTGTGGTGAAGTACCGAAGTTGTGCTTGCTGTCAGTCAGCGACAGAGAATGTGTGTGTGTGTGTGGATTGTAGTGCAAGAGCAGCCGAACACACACACACACACACTGCATACACAGTGCCCACACCACCGCCAGCAAGTCTTAGTCAGCCAGTCTTAGTCTGCAAGACGGCAGCTGTAGTGTGGTTGTCTATCCTCAGAGTCCAAGAAAAGGCCACTCTTAAGAGAAGTACTGCAGTCGCAGCAGCAGCAGCAGCAGCCACTGATCTACGACTGCCTCAGCGGCCGCTTCGAGATTGGCCACCACCACCACCACCACCACCAACGCTACTACCACGACCGTCGTCGAAATCTTTTGCTCTCAGTGTGTGTGTGTATTGCATGTCGTCTTTCGCCATCCATCGTCGTCGTCCCTCTCATGTGATTGTCTTGTCAGACAGACAGTCAGTCAGTTAGTCTCTGATGTGATTTCAGTTGCCGTCTGTTGTATCCATTTTGTCAGTGTCGCATAAACACACACTGAACACACAGAGACAGACAGACACCAGCAGCAGCAGCATTAGCACACAGAAGCGAACAGAAGCGAGCAGAGCAGAGCAACTTCAGCCGTCGCCGACTAAACACCTCGTCAGCAGTAGCATCACTTTTTTTTCTAAAGAGCATCGAAAGAGCAGCAGCAGCAGCAGCCGCCGCCTCATTCTCAGTTTCAACAGGACCATCGTCAGCACTACTACTTTACTTTATACGTTGCCACCGTTCTCAACTCATCTCAGCTGCTGCACCACATCTCCCGTTATTGTTCGAGTGCAGCAGCAGCAGCAGCAGTCTTCTTCTCTACCTCTACCACCAGGTTCTGAGTGTCCGTTTGTGCAGAGTTTGGCGCCGGCCTAGCAGCCTACTTCTTCTTCTATTTATTATTTGGGCATTCTTCTTTCTACACGCATCCTCGTCATCATTATTGTCATCATCAGCATCAGCGGCGGCAGCAGTGGACGGCAACCGAAGTTACCAAATCTCGCCTAACCACCACCACCACCAGCTACTGAACCCTCTTCACTCCAGTGATGTGACTGCCCACTTGTTGGAGATTAAGTTGTTGTTGTCATTGTCGGATGCTTTGACCAGCACTTTCACCTGTCATGAAGATAAGAAGGCCGACCGCGGATGATAGGCCAAGGGCCACAGTCCAGGTCACCACCACCACCAACACTCTCCTTCTCTTCTCAGCAGTTTGGCTCGGCATATTATGCAGCACAGTCAGGTAAGACAAGATGTGACTTTTTGGTGCCTATTTTTATTTGTTTTGTTTGCTCTAAACACACCCCTTCAATCCACATCGTCGAAGATGTCAGACGATTCTCGTCCCTTCGCGGCTGCACGTCGGCGAGACGAACACCCTTCTACTGATCTCAGCAGCGTCCTCAGAGCAGCAGGACAACAGCAGCAGCGCTACGCTGAGGCTCTTCAACAAGGGCTTCACGCATGGCAGGCCGCTCCTAAGTCAAGAGGTTCATTTTAAGAAAGGTATGTTTGCATTCTTTTTGCTCCTTTTTTGTTGCTTGCGTGTGTTTTCCCCCAAAGCTGCCAAGTTTTTCTTCGCAGTGGCCAAAGAGATATGCTTGCTCTGATCACTAGGCAAACAAATCTATGCGAGCACATACGACACCGCCGCCGCCGTCGAACATTACAACACACAATCAATTAATTGCCACAGTCAATTTATCACTGTCAATCTGTTTCTCTCTGTTTCTCTTACTCACATTGAGCCCTCGTCGTTTCGCTTCTGTAATCGGAACTGTGTGCGTCCACTACCACTGCCACTGCCGCAACACTACAACTTGAAGGCAAATGTGTCAGCAAGTGGCAACTGTATCTCACCAGCAACTTCTGTTCCATCACAGACAAAAAAATGAACTGACCAGTACAGTCTTGAGGAAAAATCGGCGGCAGCAGCGGCAGCAGCAGTCCTCTGTGCATAATTTAGCTACTTGCCTCCCTACTACCTGCCTGCCTTCTGATTTCCTCTAGTCTTGATTTTGATACAGCGGAAATGGAACATTAAGTCTCCCCAGTACTACTCGCCAGTAGTCGTACACCACTACCACCACCACCACAGTAGTGTCGCAGCTTTATGTATTTTTTGGCACAGTAGTAATAACTTCGTTGCGTCGCTCTCGTACTCTCTTTCCCCTCTCTCCCACAACGTTATTAGGCGATAACCTTGTGTGATACCCAAACACACTGCCTTCTCACACAAACTGCTGCTGCCTTCTCGGAAAGAGACTCTCTCTCTCTCTCTCTCTCTCTCTCTCTCTCTCTCTCTCTCTCTCTC
>JAALOO010000946.1_pt1 | contig 22745 bp, 13 predicted proteins | sample 7257641 | NCBI WGS metagenome assembly JAALOO01 (sample SAMN14085613, study PRJNA598686) | mite metagenome | biome: ENVO:01001000; feature: ENVO:01001002; material: ENVO:01001226; isolation source: single female mite from University of Michigan culture on fish food culture... ...
GGTCTGAAGGTAAGTGGTGGTGGTGACGAGGTGAAGGTGAAACGGCTCTGACTCCCCCTATTCTATTTCTTCTTCCCCCCCCCCCCCCCCCCCAGGGCATGGCTCTCAACTTGGAGCCCGACAACGTCGGCATTGTCGTCTTCGGTAACGACAAGCTGATCAAGGAGGGCGACATTGTGAAGCGAACCGGTGCCATCGTCGACGTGCCCATCGGCGCCGAGCTGCTCGGCCGCGTCGTGGACGCCCTGGGCAACCCCATCGACGGCAAGGGCCCGATCAAGACCAGCAAGCGCGCCCGTGTCGGCGTGAAGGCGCCCGGCATTATTCCGCGCATCAGCGTGCGCGAGCCGATGTTGACGGGCATCAAGGCCGTCGACTCGCTGGTGCCGATTGGCCGCGGCCAGCGTGAGCTGATCATCGGCGACCGACAGACGGGCAAGACGGCGATCGCCATCGACACCATCATCAACCAGAAGCGGTGGATGGAGGGCGACGACAACAAGAAGAAGCTCTTCTGCATCTACGTCGCCATCGGCCAGAAGCGCTCCACCGTGGCGCAGATTGTGAAGCGGCTGACCGACGCCGACGCCATGAAGTACACCATCGTCGTGTCGGCCACCGCCTCTGACGCCGCCCCGCTGCAGTACCTCGCGCCCTACTCTGGCTGCGCCATGGGCGAGTTCTTCCGCGACAATGGCATGCACGCGCTCATCATCTACGACGATCTGTCCAAGCAGGTAAAGGGCTGACTTGGTGTTTGTTCTGATTGATGGTAGGCTAACAACGTTTCTCCCCTCTCCTCCAGGCCGTCGCCTACCGTCAGATGTCTCTGCTGCTGCGTCGTCCCCCGGGTCGTGAGGCCTACCCCGGTGACGTCTTCTACCTGCATTCCCGCCTGCTGGAACGTGCCGCCAAGATGAACGAGACCTTTGGCGGCGGCTCGCTCACCGCCCTTCCCGTCATTGAGACTCAGGTGAGTGGATTCTTTGACCTTGTGTTTTACATGTGACTGAAACGCTTACGCACCACTCCCTTCTTCTTCTTCTTCCTCCTTCAGGCCGGTGATGTGTCCGCCTACATCCCCACCAACGTCATCTCCATCACTGACGGTCAGATCTTCTTGGAGACGGAGCTCTTCTACAAGGGCATCCGCCCGGCCATCAACGTCGGCCTCTCGGTGTCCCGTGTCGGCTCTGCCGCCCAGACCCGCGCCATGAAGCAGGCAAGTGATCCTCTTTGATTATTTGTAATGTTTAACTATTGCTCAACTAACTCGTCTATTGTTGTTTACAGGTGGCCGGTTCGATGAAGCTGGAGCTGGCGCAGTACCGTGAGGTGGCCGCCTTCGCCCAGTTCGGCTCCGACCTGGACGCGGCCACACAGCAGCTGCTGAACCGCGGCGTCCGCCTGACGGAGCTGCTGAAGCAGGGCCAGTACGTGCCGATGCCCATCGAGGACCAGGTGGCGGTCGTCTACACCGGCGTCCGCGGCTACCTCGACAAGCTCGACCCGGCGAAGATTGGCAAGTTCGAGAAGGAGTTCCTCCAGCTGATGAAGACCTCGCACACCGACCTGCTCGGCAAGATCGCCAGCGAGGGCAAAATCTCCGACGAGGTGGACGCCAAGCTGAAGACCGTGGTCACCGACTTCTTCGCCTCTTTTGTCGCCGCCAACCCTTAAAGAGGAGGAAGACACTGAGGGCGAAAGTGAGGACACTTTGTAATCGCGTATTATCAAGCCACACCACACACAGAAAAATGAAAGCTAGTGTAATTATTAATGTCTGAAAGAGGCGGCCAATCCAACAACGGCGGAAATGATGAATTAGTTTTGTAATAATCCCTTTTATTGTTCATAAAAAGTAAAACTGAAAATGAATCACAGTTTTGTGATGGTGGTCATCTGCTGCTGATGACGAGAATGCTCAGCGAGCAGCTGTTGCAGTCCACCAGTTGACTTTTGGATATTGAGGTAAACTCGTCTTTGCCCAGCACAAACTGTCCACCGCATCGGCAGTCGAAGAGGTAGCTTTGCGTTTCTAAAAAGAGGAATTTCGAAATTGTAAAACAGCAACAGGATCAAAAGAAGAGCATCTGCATCGTTACCTTCGTCGTGTGAAAAGTCGTCGCAGTTTACCTCGTCATTGACGATCTTGTTGCACGTTGCTCGTTTCTCTGTAACGAAAAAAAGATGTAAACATCAACATCGAGATCAAAACAATCCAAAATGGGACAAACCAGACTTACCTAAAAGCGAAGTGTCGTACTTGTGCTTTTCCCTTTCGTCAGTCAACGTGGAGGCGGCTTTGCTTAGTAGATTAAAGTCAGCACCTGTGTCGGAGGTACTTTTATCAGGATGAAGCTAAGTCATGATAAGGAGAATGAGATTTTGGTGAGAAACCTACAGAATTACCCTGGCAGAATCAATCTTACCTGTAAAGCCAGCTTCTTGTACTGCTTCTTGATTTGCTCCGTTGAGGCGTCCTTTTCACAGCCGAGAACTGAGTAGTAGTCCTTGTCGTCGCCCATCTCTTCTGCTTCTTTTTTCGAAGCAGAATCCAGCTGAAATTCAGTAGGAATTGCAGCTGGATTCTAACTTTTGGAACTTTTGTTTTTGCGTTTCAAAATAAACCCACGCTCGTGTCATCAAACTCGTGCTGCCGTCTAGCGGCGCTTACCGAAAAACCAGAAAACCATGTGATCGATCGTGTTTTGATTTTCATCCTCCAAAGCAGTCCTTCAAAAACTGGCAATTGTCTTTACCATTTACCCAAGCAAAGGAATGGCTCGTCAGATGAAAGTTCGTGATCTAATCAAGTTCAGTCTCTGTCCTCGCGTGGTGGAGGACCAGTCGCTGCCGGTGGGGTACATCCGCAATGCCTACTACAACGGCGTCGGCCGGTAAGGAGAGAAGCCTGCTTTTTCTGATTTTCATGTGTTTGAAATGAAATGAAACCACAATTTCCTCTTCTTTGTTCTTAACCACCATCAGGTACGTCTGTCAGCTGCAGCGGCTGACGATCAAGTTCTGCAAGAACAGCCAGTCCTCGCGGGGCGTCCGCGACTACGTGGAGAACGGCCTGCTGGACTTCTCGCGGCAGAATCCGGGCGTCGCCCTGTACATCAAGCCTCGCCACCACCGGTCGCCGGTGATCACCGCCGACTACCTGAACGGCCAGACGCAGTGGATGAGCATTCGCAACTTCTCCTCCACGGAGATTCAGTGGTGGCTGGAGACGCTGAGAACGAGGTAAGTTCGGTGGTGTTGTTCTATTTGTCCTTGTTGTCCTTTAGTGTTGTCCTCTGTTTCACTGATCATATCTACCACTGTTGTTGTTGTCATTGCTTCGGTAAAGGTCCGGTTATGAGCTATCACAGCTGATCACCAACAACAACGTCCTCACGCCCAGCGTCCAGGGCGTGTGGACGCCCTTCCTCAATCGTCCCACGAACCTGCTCGGCAAGCGTTTCCCCGACGAGGAGCGAAGCGCCCACAAACCAGGGCAGCCCTCGGCCAGTCAGCAACTGATTGATCTGATGGAGAAGTATAAGCTTTCAGCGAAGGAGGCGGAGGAGAGCACGAACATTACTACTGAAGAAGACAAGTCGTAACCGAAGTTTTTTGAGATTATGGAATTAACCTCATTTTCCCATCGTTTTGTATAGCTCTACAATACCCCCAAAATACAACCAATTCGTACCACTTACTTTCATTTTGTAATTTGTTTATTGATCGAATATTGCATATAAGCGACTAATCGGGTTGTCTGTAGAGAGCTACCAGGTTTGGGTTATCAGAGAGAGTTCAGGGGGGTAGAATGCAAAGTGGTAAAAAGGGATAGCAAAAATAGCAATAAAAATAGTTGTTGGGGCATAGAGCAGAAAAATATGTGGGAGTATACTTCAGGGTAAATGCATCTCAAAAGAAAATGGATCATAGAGAGATATTATAAAATATGTGTTTGGAAGTTAAGTTTCGGCCTTGGGTAGAAAAATATCGTAAATATAGAAAAAATAGATCATATAAAAGTTGGCGGGGCTGATATACCAGGGAAAAATATAACAAGAGCCCTTTGGTAGACACAGAAAAAAAGTAATAAAAAGTGGCTGTGGATGGAAGATGTTGGGATTGAGGAGAAAGATGAGAGAGAGAGACGAAAGAAGAAAACGAAGTTAAGTCGATCGACGATTGGAAGAGCTGGTTGAAATGAGAAAGAGTAGTCCTGAAGAAGATCGATGAGTATCATTTGAGTCGCGTCTTGAGTTGGTGAAAGGTTGAAAGAAAGGGTGTGAAAGAACAAAATGAAAATGATAAAATAAGGAGAACAAACTTAAACAAAAATAAATAAAAGAACAGGTAAAACAAATAAAAAATCACAATAAAATCAGAAAAGATGAAACGAAAGACGAGCTGAGGGGGGATGGCATAACAAGGAGAGAGAAAAGAGGTCTACAAAGAAAACAAGAAACACAAAAGAATCAACAAAAGAAAGAAAGAAGCTAATGGCAATTAGAAAGAAGAAGAAAACAACCTAAAAGAATGGGTGTGAGACGATGGGGGTAAGATGGGTAAATGGGTGATAAATGCTGGTGCTAGGTTTGAACAATGGGGTTGACTATGTGGGGGTTGTGGTAGAAAGAGTTACGGTAAGTGAAAGAATGAGATATGATGAGGGAGAGAATACTGTCGCAATAGATGAGAATAACCATTTGGGAGGTGTCCCTACACCATGGCCATCTCCACGCCGTCGCCCCAGGTGCTGCCCACCACCTCCAGCGGATCGCCGCCCAGCAGAAGGTGGTGGTGGTCCTGCTGATGTTGCTGCTGGTGGTGGTGGTGTTGCTGGCTATGATGGCCCTGGTGATGGCCATTAGCACCTCCAATGACACCAGCTGACTGGATGTGGTGGTGATCAAGATGGCTGCCATTGCCATTGCCGCCGCCGCCACCGCTGCTGCTGAGCAGCTTGCCGCTCGAAAAGTCGGTAATCTGCGTGATGATGTCCAGGTCGTTGGCGAAGGACGTTCCCGAGGGTGGCAGGGCTGAAGGAAAGAAGGCACAGTGTTACATCCAAAATCAGTTAATCAAAAGGAAGAGATAACTGCTTACTGAGAATGGTGATGATGTTGTTCTGAACGGCACCACCTCCACTACCGTTGAGCTGTCCACCTACACCTCCCACTACTCCTCCATCATCACCGACGCCGCCGCCCACCATCGTCAGCAGGTCCTCCAGCGACTGGTCATGGGCATCCAGTGCGGCGTACTGCTGCTGCTGCTGCTGAAAGTGCTGAAGTCCACCGTTGCCATTGCCAAAAACGTTCGTCGACTTGCCGCCAGTCAGCTGGAGGCTGTAGCCCTGATTCGAGGTAGTTGGCGGCACCGTCAGCTGGCCAAAGCTGTCCAGGCTGAACTGCTGCTGCTGCTGCTGCTGCTGAAGCTGATGATGATGATGAACACCTCCGGTGTTTGAGGTGGTGGGCAGGACGGTGATGTAGTTATTACTGTTGCCTCCGCCAATTCCCATCTTCAGCTGGTTACCACCCTTCATCTGGGCGCTGTACTGGCTGCTCATCAGCGAGATCTGCTGAGCCTGATCGACGTTCATCGCCTGCACGTCCACCATCATCTTCAGCGGCGACAGCGTGCCGGAGAGCGAGCTGTCATCCAGGCCTCCGTCTCCACCTCCGGGGCTCTTCACTGACGAGTCCGAGGTGGTGGTGATCGAGGAGGAGGCAAAGCTGATGTCCCCGGCGGAGATCGTCTTCAGGGCGGCCTTGGTCAGCAACGACGAGGAGGAGACGGTGTTCGAAATGGACGACGAGGAAGAGGAGGAGGTCATGAGGACCACCTTCTCCGGGTGCTTCTTCCGCTGGTGCTGCATCAGCTTCGCCTTGCTGGCGTACTGCTTGTGGCACCAGCTGCAGAAGTGCGGATGCGTCGTGATGCTGCCCACCGTCGCGGAGAAGGTCGAGTTGACGACGATGCCGTTTCCGTTTCCGCTTCCGCCTCCGCTGCCGCCACTGCCGCTGTCGTCGGTGGACATCGCCGCCGCCGCTGCCTTGTTTCGATTCGAGGCGGGCAGTGCTTTGCCTGAGAAGGAGGTAAATGGTGTGAGTTTAGTTTAGTTTTGAATAGATAAGAGCACTTGACCTGGCACACTTACCCGGATGGTTCTTGACAATGTGCGCCTTTCGCTTGGAGCTGGACTTGTAGATCTTGTCGCAGTACTGGCAGTAGTAGTCCTTGGAGGTCTGCGGGAAAAGGGGAAAAGGAGTTAATTTCTAAAGAAATTCTACTAAATCTTATCCCTTTACCTTGATGATGGGCATGGTGAGCTCGGGCACTGAGTCGTAGCGCACGTCCGGGTGGCGCTTGGCGAGGTGGTTCACCAGCATGCCACGCCGCTTGAAGCCGAGCAGACACTGCGTGCACTTGTACATGTACTCGTTGTAGTTGGGCTGGCTGGGCTTCGTCGCCACCCGCTTCGTCCGGTTCGCCTTCAGGCGCTGCGCTCGAGCGGCCAGCTTCGCTGCAGTGGCTAACGAGCATTAGGAGGTGCAAATTCAGAGAGGATAGGGTAATAGAGTTTAGGAGGCAAAGAAAATAAAACAAAAACAAAACGGAAAATGAAAATAAAAAAATAAAATGGAAAACTTGTAAACTATCACCACCACCACCACCCACTTACCGGCAATGCGCACATCCCGGTCGGGGGCGTGCATCCGCTGCGTGTGCTCCTTCAGCTTGTCCTTGCGCTTGAACTGCTTCTCGCAGAAGTCGCACTTGAACTCCCAGTGGTTGCTGTGGCAGAGCATGTGCAGGCGCAGTTTGTCCTGCCGGGGGAAGACCTTCTCGCACTGCCCACACTGGAAGACCTCCTCCGAGTGGAAGGACTTGATGTGCTTGCGGATGGGCGAGAAGTCGTCGAAGGTCTTGCTGCACTTCGAGCAGTGGTAGAGCCCGGTGGCGGGGTTGACGTGCACGGCGACGTGCTCCCGCCGCTGCTGAATCGTCTCGAAGAGCTGCCCGCAGAGGGTGCAGTCGTACTTGCGCGGCTCGTCGGTGGAGAAGCTGTAAAAAATGTTGTGGGATTAGAGGAGAAATTTAATTAGGCAAATCCTAGACCTGTGTAACTTACCTGTGCGTCTTGACGTGACAGGAGAGCGCACTGTTGGTGAGAAACTTGCGCTCGCAGACCTCGCAGGAGAGGTGCTTCGCCGTCTCGTCGTGCACCAGCTGGTGCTTGTCCAGGCGCTCCTTCGTGGAGAAACGCTTGTAACACTCGCGGCAGCGGTACGGCTTCTCACCACCGGAGAAGATCTTGCCGCTGGCGATGATGTTCGAGGTGGTGGCGGTAGAAGAGCTCGAGGGGAGGCCATTTTCCGACGAATTTGATGCAGTGGTGGTGGCGGTGGGGGCTGCCTTCAACTCAAAGAGATTCGTCGAGGAGACGTTATCGCTGCCGAATGAGGAGGAAGAAGAGGAGGAAGAGGAGAAGGAGGAGGATGCAGAGCTGCTTCGGCTGCGACTGCTGCCGGTGGTGGTAGACGATCGCTGCGCCAGAATTCGACTGGGAAGCATAGCCGCCGAGTTGGAGTTGGAGTTGTCCACCGTCTTGTTCATCAGCTTGTCAAAGAGGCGACTGTTGCTGCTGCTGGTGCAGCCGCCGTTCTTCTGGTGGACACTGCTCTGCTCCGAGGTGCCATTCGAGCTGATGAAGTTGTTATTGCCGTCATTGCCACCGCCTTTATTAAGCAGCTGCAGAAGGTGATGATTAGGCTGCTGTTGCTGCTGCTGCTTCGCTTGGCGTTGATTTTCCGCGGCCAGTGCAGCAGCAGCAGCCGCCGCTGAAGCCGCTTCTTCCGCTTCTTTAGCCGCAGCTGCTGCAGCCTTCGCAGCCATCTCGTCCGGGGCATTGAGCAGGTCATCGGGCTCAGTGACCAGCGGTATGTTCGCCAGAGTGCTGTCGATGCTCTTCAGCAGCAGCTCCTCGTGGGTCAGCTTCGGGTCGTGCTTCTTTAGGTGCCGATTGCGATTGTAGACGTGGTTGAAGGCCATGCCGCACTTGTGGCACTTGTACTTCTTGACGCCTGAAAAAACAGATTTTGTAGTTAGTTTATGACACTTGTTTGCAAAAACAGCTCTCCAGCTTACCTGAATGCATGACTAGGTGCCGGCGAAGGCTGTACTGGCGGGGAAAGACGCGTTCGCAAATGTCGCACTTGTACTGTGATTTTCCGCCGCCCACCGTTTTACAGCCGTTCATTTCCGGTTGCTGCTGCTGCTGCTGCTGTCCCATGATGACACCTGTCACAGATGCCAAAGAAGAGGAGGCGGCGACTGAGGTTTGAATGAGCTGATCAGCCGATCCAGAGAGGTCCAGCCCATTGTCGCCAAAGTGCAAGTGCAGTTGATGGTTTTGGCCTCCAGTGAGACTGTGCGCATCGACGGCCATCAGCGTCTGCAGGTGGTTGTTGATTTCGTTCTCCTCCTCCTCCAGCTCCTCCAGCTCTTCATTCGCCTTACTCTGTTGATGATGAAGCATGACACCACCACCACCACCACCGACACCTCCCAACTGCACCTCAGGCTGCGTCTTGGCGATCTTATTGCGCAACTTGTGGCCAATGTCCGCCGTGGAAAGGTCGGAGAGGGCCGAAGAGGCTGAAGCAGCCGAAGAGCCGGTGGTGATTGGAATGGCTGCAGGTGAAAGCTGCGTTTGCTGCAGCTGCAGCTGCTGACTAGCCTGCGCCGCCACAATGGCCGCCGCCATCTCCGCCTGCGTGCGAATGCGAAATCGGGCGCAGTAGTCGTCGCTGTACCAGACCTTCAGCTCCTCCGAGGGCAGGATGTTCCGCGTGGTGTAGAGGAAGAACTTTAGTTCATTGGTGTCGGCAAACTCCTTCGTAATCAGCTCGATGTTCTGCTCCTGGGGGCTGGTGGCCGGGCGGACGAAGCGCGTCCAGTTGCTGTTGTTCTCGTCCTCCTGGTTCAGCAGCACCGCCTCCGAGATGAAGATGTGCAGGTAGTCCTTGGCGCTGTAGGCGATCTGCGAGAGGCTGTACAGTTCGTTCTTGAAGGAGGCAATGACGCCCTCGATTGGCCCGAACTGCGTCTTCGAGGGAATAGACTTGCGGGCGAAAACGGCCAGGCGCCGGGCGCCGTCTCCGCCATCAGTGAGGCTCTCCGCCAGGTAGAGGTACTCGACGGGCAGCGATGCCCGGGCCCGAGTGAGTACCGGGACGTCGCTGATGACGTTGTGCACTGGAAGTCGGTTTTCCTGCCCCACCTGCACCTCCTCTTCCTGGACCACCGGCACGAATGAGCCCACAATGTGTTCGCTCTCCTCCTCCTCCTGGTCGTGGTGGTGGTGGTTGAGATCGTTGAGGAAGCAGTTGGTCTCCTCGGCGGTGAGCAGGCCGCCGCAGTGGCCACCACCACCGGCAATGACGTCGTTGACGATAAAGTTCGCCTGGTGGTGAGAAGCTTGTTGGTGGTGGGGGTGCATTTGGTGGTGCTCCTGGAGGCTCAGCGGCGAGGCCATTATCTTGCCAGCTGACGACTGTTGACCACCGCCTGCGCCTGAGGTGCCGTTGAAGTAGCTGTCAATCTGCGACATGGTCGGCGAGGACAGGGGCGGCAGCAGGAGTGACTGGTGTTGCTGCTGCTGACCAAGCTGTTGTTGTTGTCCACTGGTGTCCATGTGCAGCAGTGTGGCAGGTGAAAAGTGGTGGTGGTTATGGTGATGTTGGTGATGCTCCTCCGGCGAGAGGTGACCATATGTGAGGACAGAGCTGCTGTTGCTCTGCTGTTGTTGACTGAGATGCTGCTGCTGCTGTTGGCCATTGTAAGTACCAAAGGCAGCGTATGCGGAAGACAGTGATAATTGCTGCTGCTGCTGACTACTACTACTACTGGAGTTGGGTGATATGTTTGGGTTGAGCGAAGAGGAGGAGGAGGTGGTGGTGGCCATCGTGGTCGTCGAATCGACCGTACCATCGGCTCCGGCGGCCACGGCCACGGCCACGTCAAAGAGGCTGCTGTCGGCGGCGGTGGAAGTGGAGGTCACACCACCACCACCACCACCGTTACCAGCACTTGTCTGCTGAATGGTGGTCACCAGGTGGGAGTTGTGGGCGCTGTCGACGTCCTTGATGAAGCCGGCGATGGCGTTGATGGCGCTCTCGTTGAAGAGAGCCGCTGCCGCTGCCGCCGCCTGTGCTGCACCAGCAACGCCTTCTAACTCAGGCGATCCTGGACCACCACCTCCAGCGCCTGGAGCCGCCTGTCCGTTTGAGGTGCTGGGCGATTCCACCGAGGAGGCCTCGAGGACGCCCACCTGAGGAGGAGGTCCTGAGCAGGTGCCATCGCCGACCAGCAGACCGCGACTGTCAAAGTGAGAGCTGCTGCTCACCAGCGGCGAGAAAGGGTAGAAGCTTGAGATCTGCTGGTGCTGAAATTGCTGCTGCTGCTGTTGTTGTTGCTGGGCAGTCTGACTGGCCAGTGTCAGCTGCTGTTGCTGCTGCTGCTGAGCAGCTGCAGATGTTGCCGATGTTGGCGTTGTTGCTGGGGATGAGGATGACTGAAGGTGCAGAGCAACAGAACTGTTGTTGTCATTGTTGACGGCGGAATCGGCGCTGTCAGAGGTCGATTCGGCGGCGTACTTTTGAGCGAGAAAGTGCTTGTATGTCTAAGGATTAAGATGATTTGAGAGTGGTTTAGTTTGTGATCGACATTGGTTGAAGGATTTACCTGAGACGAGGTAACAATCTGACTGACTTCAGTTTGAGCAGGTGAGGGCAGGTGCGAGAGATAGGGCGAGGTAGTGTTGGCCACCGGCGGAGGCGTGAATTTGCTCTGTGGGATTGAATAAGTTTGAGAAATGAAACAAGTCAGAAAATGGAAGACAGGGGAGAGCGTGATCTAATAAAGAAACTGATTCAACCTATACTAACAAACAACAGTTCTAAAACCAATAAAAAGTTCCAAAACCTAACAGCTAAGATGAATCACTTACATCATCATCATCATCTCCGAAGAGCACCTCATCAACAGCGTGGTGTGCTGCCGATGGACACGGAGATGCGGACATCATGTCGCCGAACACTGTGGGGCAATTCCTGTGGTGGTGGTTGGGATAGAATTGCTTATTAGATTCGATGATCAAAGCAGAAGTAGAACTCACAGTCATGAGGAATCAATCCACTGAAGGGGTGGAGTGACTGACTGACTCGATGACAGTAATCAAGCGAGGTTCTTATGCTGACCAGCAGCGACAGCATTGAAAAAGCATTTTCAATTTGAGTGGTTGATGAAGAAAAGGGGAACGTTTGTTTGACGAGGAAGGTAAAGGTGTGCAAATGAAGACAACAAAAACAGCTGCTGCTGCTGCTGCAAGAAAGCTGTCCTTTGTTGTGGTCACTCGGAGTGTGTGTGTGTGTGTGTTGTGGGCCTAGAGCAGAAGCTAAAGCTTCAGCAGCAGTAGAAGAAAGAGAGCTACACTAAAGTAAGGAGAGAGAGAGAGAGAGGCACCAAGACAACGACGACGAGGCGAGGATAGACGGTGGAAGGGAAGAGAAGATGAAGGAGGAGATGATGCAGGGCAGTCGTCCGAAGTGTGCACTGAAAGAGAGTGAGAGGGATGTTGAGAGGTTGCTGGGCAGCAGAGGCAGCAGCAGCCTCAGTGGCCACTGTTCTGTTCCTATGTTGTTGGTAAACAAACAGCACAGGTAAGGTAAGCACTACTGCACGCAGGTAAACAATTGGTAGAAGGAGTTCTAAATTCCGGATTCTAAACGCCAGGACCCAGAAGGATACCCAATGGAAAGAGGTGATGAGGGGATGGGGCGTCGGTGCCCTTGACAACAGCAGTAGCAGCAGTGTGCGGCAGTGGGGATGTCAATCAATGTGGGTCAGAGGTTGCCAGTGAGCATCACTGCCACTGCAGCCTCTGATGCCTGAGCTGCATCAATTCTCACTCTCCTACACTCCTCCTCCTCCTCCCGGCTCGATTCTTTGTGTATGCGGCAGCGGACGCATGCGTCGGCGATCCTCTTGCTCCTGTTGTTCCAGCGACTGCCGCCGCTGGCTTCATCAGTTAGCTAACACACGCCTAGTCAAAGAGCCCTGGCTGCCGCTGCGAAGAGAGGACAATGGCGAAGCGAATGGCAGTTCCACTACGCAAGCTACTCGGGCGGTGGCCGTGCCGCTGCCTTTGCTATCGCCAGAGCCTGTCGCCTCCCTCTTCTCTTTCCTCTCTTTCTCTTTTGCTTTCATCCTCTCTCGCTTTACTTTTCTCTTGGGATTCGGTTGCTGCTGCTGCTGCTGCTGTTGCTGGTCGGGTACCCCTCTCGTCAGCAGCGTCAGCTTCGACGCCCTCCGCTTCGCCCTGGCTGTGGCAGCTGTCGCCTCTGCGGCCATTGACGCAGCCAGCATCCACGAGTCAAAGGACAAGTTTTTGGTTCCAACAGCAGTGGCCATAGTGCGTCCTCGTTTTTTCTGGAACGTGGCTGTTGGAGCACGAGTTCCCATTCGCTCTCTCTTTCTCGTTTCGTTCAGCGTTCACTGCCTTTCAGGGTCATGAACACCGCCAACTGACACTGACTGAGTGAGCGAGTGAGCGGCTTGATGTTGCCGGGTGAAAGGGAAAGCTTCGGCGCTTGTGTGCTTGTGTGTTCAGTAAACGACCAGCAGTGAAGAGGCTTCAGTGCCACTCTCTTATTGACAGTTGATGCGGCGGAAAAAAAGTTTTAAAAGACAAGTAGAGATTTTAGGTGTTTAAGGTAAAAGTAGCTGAATGAAAAAGGTAAGAACTGGAGAGAGAAAGAGGCTTACCGGAATGAGAATTTAAGAGTTAGAGATGACATGATAAAATGGCAAAACTTTGAAACTGGATTTGAGCAAACACAAGAAATGGGATGTTAGTTGATTCAGCTATAAAAAGTTGCTAACAATGTCTACTTATACCTCAATTCTATTAAAATTCTAAATTGTTTTCTATAGAGTTCTAAAAACGCTAATCTTATCTTGAATGGTCAATATCTCAAGAATTTCTAATGTTATCAGGATTCAGTTTTTAGAAGAATAAAAATTAATTTTTTAGGAATAGGCTGATTCTGATTTTTTTACAAAACAACATAAAAAAGGTGTTCTTAATAAAGTAGCTTTATTTAATTTTTTTAAAAGTGTTTAGTGACTCAACCACGGTTTTAACTAGTAAAAAATTAAAAACTTTGTTCATTTGTAATCGTCAGTACCATAAAAACTATTAAGGCTTTCTGGATTCTGTTTTTGTTAAAATACTCCAAGGACCTTCTCTTACTGACTAAGAGTCAGTGACTATGTGTGATAAAAAACAAAAATGTTACCTGAAAACACTTATATAAAGCAAACAAAATTATTAAACTAAGTTTGATTTTAATTGCTCATATCTTAAAAATTATTTAAGTTTTCGGGATTCTGTTTTCACCAAAATGTTCCTGTGATCTTCTTCTTCCAGTTGGACACGATAAAGAACAAAAAAGTAATTTACAAAAAAAATTTAATGACAGTGGTTGTTTGTAAAGCCATCTCTTGGTTGAAAATGCAAACTGTGCCCTTTTAAAATGCATTTCTCACAGGGAAATCTTGTATCCTAAAGGAGTGCAGGATACTGTATCGTAGCAGAATAGCCTCAGTGGCGCAATCGGTTAGCGCGTTCGGCTGTTAACCGAAAGGTTGTTAGTTCGATTCTAACCTGAGGCGTTTCTGATTCTTTTTTTGACATTCTTACACGCCATTCGGCAGAGGAGGCCTCCAGGAACATTTTAGCGAAAACAGAATTGAAAAAGGTGCAGTAGTTCTCGAGATATCGTCGATTGAAAATGAGACTTTTTTAGTAGATTGTCTCTGTTTATAAAAACGAATTTTGATTCTTTTTTGGCAATCTTACACGCCATTCGGCAGAGGAGGGCTCCAGGAACATTTTAGCGAAAGCAGAATGTCAAAAACTGTAATAGTTTTTGAGATATCGATGATTGAAAATGAGACTTTTTTAGTACATAGTACATGTAGATTGTCTCTGACTAGAAAAACGAATTTTGATTCTTTTTAGCATTCTTACACGCCATTCGGCAGAAAAGGGTTCCAGAAACATTTTAGGGAAAACAAAATGTCAAAAACTGTAATAGTTCTCGAGATATCGTGGATTGAAAATGAGACTTTTTTAGTAGACTGTTTCTTTCTAAAAAAATGAATTCTGATTATTTTTCAGCATTTTTATACGCCATTCGGCAGAGGAGGGTTTCAGGAACAGTTTAGTAAAAACAAAATCTAAAAAACTTTAATAGTTTTTGAGATATCGACGATTGAAGATGTGGCAAATTCAAGTCAACCACTCAATGGTTACCAATGGTAACTCACCATTAATACTCTCTGTTTTCGTTTTGATCAAGAGATGGCGCCTCCGCCGTCAACAACGCTGCTGAAAACTGTTTTGATTTTTTTGCTCATCTGTTCCTTCACAGTTGACAGCCACGCTGGTCATCCTCATCTTTCGCCGGTGTCTTTATCTTCAAACTTCCTCAAGCCTCTTTCCGATCTAACACCGCCACTTTCACCAAGTAATTCTCAGCACCTAACAAAATGTCAGCCGTCAGTGGAACTGATCAGCAGCAGCCAAAGGGAACTGCCGCCGCCGCCGCCGCCGCCGCCGAGGACGACCGAAACCCGCTGCACCGAGCGGCCAGCGCCGGCCAGATCAACCTGGTTCGACAGCTGCTGGAAACAGCAGGCAATGGAGCTTCCTACCCGATCGACCTGCCGGACAGCCTCGGCTGGACGCCGCTGATCATCGCCGCCAGCGCCGGCCACCGCGAGGTGGTCGCCTACCTGGTGGAGCGGGGGGCGAACGTCCAGGCGGTGACCGCCAACAGCCAGTCGGCGCTCCACTTCGCCTGCGGCAAGGGCCACCTGGAGGTGGTGAAGCTCCTGGTGGACAATGGCTGTCCGCTGAACACCCGAGACCGCTTCGGCTACACGCCCTTCATTCGGGCGGTGCTGGCGAACCGCGAGGCGGTGGTGGAGTACCTGCTGACTTCGGGAAAACATCGCATCGACCTGGACGGGAAGGACAAACTGGGCAACAGCGCCCTGCACATCGCCTGCGAGGAGGAGAACCTGCGCATGGTGCAGCTGCTGCTCGAGGCGGGCGCCGACGTGAAGGCCACCAACGGCGAGGGGCGCACGCCGCTGGAGGGCGTCACCAGCCAGAAGCTGCAGCGATCGCTCAAGGACGTCTTTCTGGAGTTTGGCCGGCCGAGGGAGGCCGGCGCACCGGCGCCCGTCTTTAAGCTCACTCAGCCATCTCAGGATATTTGAGCATTCTTTTCTCCTCCTCAAGTAAGTCCGATGAGTCTCTTTTCTCCGGTGTGCCTCCTTTTCATCATCTGTGAACCTTTCCTCGCTTTGTACATTTTACCCCGCCCACTTTTAAAACAAAGTCCTCAAATAAGTGTGTTGTTCTGTTCACTAACTAACTTCTTTTACCGTAAAAGGCAAATCGTTTAATGAAGTTCTATTTCCGAGAATCAGATCAGCGAATTCTTTCACTTAAGTGCTGCTCACTTTAGATTGAAACGGATACAAAGAAAAAAGACACACACAGAAGCCGCCAAGTTGGTCAGCTATCTGCTTCTCCTAAATGAGCAAGTGCCTTTTTATTAGTGCCCGAAGACTACGAAAGCATTTTCTCCTCTCTTCGCCGTTTTTAGCTGCCTGTAGATAAGCCACTGACCAAGCAGCCATAAAGTGCAGCAATCAGGTATTGACAGCTACTGCTGCTGCCTACTGCCTACTACTAAACGTGTCTATCAGCGGCTATCGACAGCTATCCGTCGGCTTGGCGCTTTGAGGGTAGGCAAAGCTAAAAGGACAAGAAGTCAGGCAGGCAGTGTCGCGCCAGTGTCGGCCAGAGTTAGCGATAGCCGATGGAAGTGATGATGATTTTCTACATCATCGCTTCCAACCCATCATCAACTTCTGAACTGCTGAACGTCAGCTTTGCTTTTGGTCGCCTTTTTCTCCCCGTTTGACCAGAACGTTTTCTTTGGTTAGCTCTTTAACGTTGGAGCACTGAGAGTTGGGGGGAAAGAGTTTTCCTACCCCCGAAAGTCTCTCTCTCTCTGTCAATCGGTCATCACACTTTGTCATCGTCGGCTCTAGTGGAAGTGCCATCATCATCCTCTTCATCTTCATCGCACTTTTTTTGGTTTGGTGGTATATAGCAGCGAATGGATGCTGTGTCTTCTGTCAGTTTCGCAGTCAGTCAGTCAGAGCCCAAACCACTGTCCTCTCTGACTGTCTCTGTGTCTATGTTTCTGTGATGTGTGACTGTTGCCATCTTTGATGCCGAGAGGGGGTAGGAACGATCTGGCTCTCCTCTTGAAGAGGGGACAAATAGTTGGCGACAGAATGAAGAGAGAGAGATTGGAACGTTTCTGAAAGGAGAAAATTGGTGCGGGTATGTCTACTCCTCTTGCCTTGGTTGAAGTGTGTGTGTGTGTGTGTGCTTATTTCAGGAGCCCCTCACTCTTTCGCCATCAATCTCTCTTTACATGGCGAGTTTTTGAGAACTTAAGGGGAAGATTGCGCTCTTTCAATAGTTCCAATTGGAACGCGGTTTTCCTGTGCTTAGAAGCAGTCACTTTTAAGCAGTTTTTAGCAGTGGGAGCACCTGTTCAAAAAAAAGTTGTTGTCGGTGCACCTCTCTTCAACGTTCTTATCAGAGTTTTTCGTCTTATCAGCTCACTCCTGTCGCCACCGTTTTTACTCACTCGTTTCTGATGCTGACAGATTTTCTTCCTGCTGACTTTTGCCAAGGAGGGGGGGGGGCGAACATCGGATCGGGCAATCCTGTCTGCGGCGGGAGCAGCAGCAGCACCTACTCCTCCAATTACGGCGATTAGTTTAGTGGTGAGTGAGTGAATGAACGAGTGAGTGAATGTGTCTTTGCTGTATGTTTGCCGTCTTCGTCTTCGTCTTTGCTGCTGCTGCCGAAAAAGTCCACTGGCTCCCCTCTGCTGGCATTTGTCAATCGATCGACTCATTCAGTATTTATGACAGCTGCTGCTGCTGCTGCTGCTACTGCTGCTCTTACCCACTACTGCTGACAGTGACACTGAAGTCGCGCTGTTCGGTGCCAAACAGTGTCTGACAGTGTCCATCTCCTCGGGCTGGACTACTTTACTGCTGTGTGCCTGCTACTATATCGTCATCATCGTTTCAGCAGCAGCAGCAGCAGCAGCAGCACCGCCGTCATTATCGCTCGGAAAGGCTAGAAACTAGGCAGTGGTGCTCTAGAGTCTCTCTCTCCTGTCCGTGTGTGCCCCAGCAGCAGCAGCAGCGTCTTCTTCGTGTCAAAGTATTGATCGAACAAATCAGTCAAACGGCGGCGGCGGCGGCGGCGACGACAGAGACGACAGAGTCGGGAGACTGACACGGGCCACCACCACCACCACCACCAGCCTCATAGATCACCCGTGCTATAGCAAAACAGACAGTAGCAGCAGCGGCAGTATTTGTACACGCAGACACAACTGCAACTGCCGCTCATCTTTGGATCGCTGCTGAGGATGCTGCTGAAGCTGATGAAGCTGAGGCTGATGATGCTGATGCTGCTGCTGATGCTTTCTCCCCACACTGAGGCGCATCTTTTCAGCAGCCATCCACCGGAGAATGGTTGTACTGGTGGTGTGCTGTTCAGGCTAGGCTAGGCACGTCACTTGCTGCCACCATCAATGCTGGCTCATTATCTGCCATCGGCGGTGGTGCTGCTGCCGATGACGGCGCTGTCCGTCACAGGCACTCTCATTTAGATGATGGTGATGCCTCTGCTGCTGGCGCTGATGTTCTAGTCAGAAGCAGTGGCAGCTCTCTCTCTTTCTCTTTTCACTTTGCCGTCAAGTGACTAATCATCGGCTGCTTTGACTCAGCTCTCTGGCACAGCCAGGGCTCAGCCGACCACCTCTCTTCTAGGGCCCCAGATTTGCCAACAACTCTGTAGCTAGTTTCTCCTCTTCTTCTTTTGGCGCCCCTGGTGTTTCTGGAACGACGACGACGACCACCACCACCACCACGACTATCATTCCTCAGCAAATGGTCGTCTTGAAGCACCCACTGGCGCTGCTGCTGCTGCTGCTGCTGCTTCTTTCTGCATATATTGATTTATATTGCACTTCTGTTCAGTGTTCAGTGTTCAGTGTTCGGGGCTCTCTTCATTCGGTTCTCTTCATTCTCTGCTGTGCACCGTCTGCTCTCTCTCTCTCTCTCTCTCTCTCTCTCTCTCTCTCTCTCTCAGGCACATTTTGGCACTACTGCTGCTGCTGTCTGTCTGTGGCCGTGGTCGTGGTCGCACAGTTCTGTCAACGGCGCCGACAGTCTTCTTCTTCTGCTACGACGACGAGGAACACTACCACTTCTGCTGCTGCTGCCACTGCTACTTCCAGTCCCGTGTCAGTCACTTCGGTGAGCACTTTCGGTGACGGACAGTCACCACGACCATCACCGCCGCCGCCGTAGTCAGTCAGTCAGTCACCGTCAATCGAGGAAGACGCGTCGAAGAAGAAGAAGAAGGCGGAATAATAAAAGTGCTTCTGCCACTTTCATGATTGTTATTGATGCTCTGTTCGATTGTCTTTCCTTTTTTCTCTCGCTCTCTTTCTAACGGAATCCTCTTCCTTTTTCTTCTTCCTCTTTGACTTCTCGTGACAGTGGACTTTTCCCTTTTGGTGTCTTCATCTCATCTCATTTCAGCATTTGCCGCACAACACCTCCGCTCAACAGCCACTGCTGCTGCTCAACAAATACATTTCGAAACATTTCAGAACGTCTTCATTAGAGAAGAAATTGCAAAATTATTATCAAATGCTCAGCGTCATCATCTGCAACCACCATCACCACCACCACCACCACTTCACAGCACACTAAGCCCCACTTCACTTCGCTTCACTCGCTTACTCTCTCATTCAACTGTTTTGTCGGCGAATATTCCGGCTCTGCCTCTCACTGTGCACCACAATTTAGGTAAGTGTCAACTTTACATTTCAATTGCTCGCATTTGCATTCCCTCCCCCCCCCCTCGTTTTTTTATAATACTGTGCAAACTAAAGATGTGCTAGCTTTTTGTGCCAAGATATTATTGTCAAGAGGATCTATCCAGTGATCAACTGTGTGTAAAAATTGCGAACTTTTTTCCCGCCACTGAACACTGATTCGAGAGTTTAAGTTTGGTTTTAAAAATTTTTTGTTTGCACAGTCTATCAAAAGTAAAAAAGAAAAATGTCAACAACAGACAACTCGTTCACTTTGTCTTTGTCGACACTGTTAATGTAGGCCTAACTGCGTTTAATTTTCCATCCTTCACAAAATCTTTTGTGAAAGCGGCAGTTTCACTTTTATTTGCATTGCCCACCATTGAAATGCTCTTTTCTTGCTTTTATCCCTTTATATCCTTTTGCTGATTCTGTACGAAAATTCTCAGCTCACTTGAGAGCATCAATAGTCTCCGTTTTGCCGTTGTTTTTCTGCCGACCGGTAATAGTGCAGTTGTTGTTGTTGTTGCAGATGCCCATTAGGATGTCATGTTCCAGCGCCGACTTTTGCCTTCTTTTCTCTCTTATTTGGTGCCCTGTCTCCAACGACGCACTCATTTCGGTGTAATGGCCCATTCAGATGTCGCACTTGTGTGTGTGTGTGTTTGTTTCAGCAGGAACAGCAGCAGCAGCAGTTTTCATTACTCTCTGCCTCCGCCTGTGTTCCAAGGGTCCCTCGTCAGCTCTGCTCTGCTCTGCTCTATCTAGCTGATAGATGAGAGGCAGAGGCAATCTGAAGGCGATAAAACAACTGCTGTTGTCTACTGCTGGGCTGCTGCTACTGCTGAAGAAGATGTAAATTGTCCTCTCTGTAATATTCAGTCGGGGTGATTTATTGCTCCACTGCTGCTGCTGCTGCTGCTGCTGCTCCAGTGAGAAAGAAAGAAAGTATTTGTCGAGCTGATGGTGCCTTCTTCCGAGTTTGTTTGTCTGTCTGCACTGTCTGCACTGTACCTTCCACTCTGAATTGCTGATTTTTATTGTCTCACTGAACGGTGAGACGTGGGCGACAATAACGAGAGATGAGAACAGAGGAAGAGACAGACAGACAGACAGACAGAGCAATAAACAAAGAAGTGTGTACTTCGATGATTCCGAACCACGGTGGACACTGTGGTCCCTTCTGAAAACGGCACTGATGATTGAGTCCAAGTTTTTGAGCTGGCCACCATCATCATCAGCAACTTTTTCTCCTCCAAGTGCCTTCATCATCTTCACCACCACCAAAAATGACACCCGTTAATGGGCGCAGTGTCGCCAGCAAAGCTGCTGCTGCCGTTGTCCACTCGATCAATTAGACCGTCCCCATCAGACGTTTCATTTTCTGGTCTTTCTGGTCTCCCTCTCTTATCACTGCACTGATCTGCCTGCCTGTCTGTCTGTCTGATTTTCCGCATTCTGTTGTCCTGCAGTCAGTTATATTCCAGGCACACGCCGAAGGAAACGAAAGAGAGAGAGAGAGAGAGATTGCCGTGCAGAATACACAGTCAGTCGGTTGGTCAGGGACCGGACGATGCATTTCGATTGCTGCTGCCGCCACCGCCGCCGATTCTATTTCTCTTTCTTTCTCGCTCATTTCGGCTTCGCATTTCAACATAGTAGCAACGATGGCGGCGGCGGCGGCAGCGGCGTTCCAACAACATAGCTCGCTCGAGAGGAGAACTCTCACTACACACACATCAAATCTAAACTAAATTAGCCATTAAGGCCAGATGTTTATTCGGGCGGCAGTGGCAGCAGTAGCCAAGGGAGAGCCAACCTTTGCCTTCTCCTTCTCCTTCTTCCATCTGCCAAACGTCAGAATCGGTGCAACTGCAGAAGGAGAAGGAAGCGCGCCCATGCACTTGCCGGAATATGATTATCTCCCTCTTCTCTTTTTCCCTTGCTTTGCCTGGTCAGCAGCCGCAGCCTGACCGATGACGACAGGGATTCTGATTCTGATTCTATTTTGCTGCTGCTGTTGCCGGTCAGGCCGTCATCTTTCATCTCCTCCGCGCTCTTTCTCCCATCTCTGTCTCGAGGGGTGACGTGTTTGTTTTGATTAAGGTCGCCAGTGGTGTCAGTCAGTCAAAGGGAGAGATGGACTTTGAGCTTTCTGGGTGAGAAGCTGTAGTCGGCGGCGGATTCCTCTTTGTCTCCTTCTTTTTCTTTCTTCTCTCCGAAAATGTGTGTGCGCTTTTCTCTATTTTTCTTTTCTATTTGTTTTCTCGACGACAGCGGCCATTTAGTGACTAATCACTAATTGCCACATTCTGCTGGCAATTGCAGCAGCCAGCACCAGCTTTTACCGCCCGGGCAACAGCTCCTCGGCCCATCTCTTCTTCTTCTTCATTCCATTCCATTCGATTCTTCCTTTGCTTGGAGAGGAGTTAATGTGCCCATTCTCGAGTGTTGCTGTTGTGTTGACGACCAGCCAACAATGGTAGGCGACGAAATTGAGCTTTGGTCGAGGAGAAGCTGCTGCTGCTGCTGCTGCAAAGGGAAAGGGGAAAGGGGCTCATTTGATTTTTCGTTCCCCTTCTCTTTCATTTTCTCAACTTGGACCAAATGCAAATTTGCTGGCAGCCACCAAGAGCAGTTTTCCACTGCCCAAGCAGCATCTCAACTTTCTTTGGTGCTGCTCGGTAGTTGTCAGGCAAGAAAGAGAGATGTTCTTGTTTTTGCGTTTTGAAGCTAGCTGTAAATTGCAACTATATTAAAGACATTCCAGCTCTTGTTGTTGTCAAGTTGTTTTTTCAGCCTCCGAATCAGTGCTTCCAAATTCTCTGGCCACTTTTTTTGCCTGGAAACTGCCGCAACGTTCTCGATTTTTGGGTTGACTCCCTCTTGGTTGTTGCTTTCAAGCTAAGCCAACTAATGAAATTTGATTTTTCGGCCGGACACTACGCGGGTAATTTTCTCATTATCAGCAGCGGCAGCAGTAATTTATGAACTGTTTTGCCCACCTATAAAAAGATGATCATTTTCAACTCTTTTTTATTTTTCTCTAGCACATCAAGTTTTTTACCGGTATACTCGATAGAATAGAGAATCAAAAGAACTTTGCTTGATTTTTTTATTGAAAAGATTGAGCAACTTTTGATTAATTAATTCATTCCATCGGTGTGTGTGTTGTAATTCATTTAAAATTTGCTGAGGCCACACACTAATTAGATTCTTAGACTTATTTGAATGCTACTTTCTTTGTACACTTTAGTCTGTACAACAACCAGTACAGTAACTAGTCATGTTTTAACTTAATTTAAATTGAATCGGTTTAAAGTTTCGAGCAGACGACAATTTCATTACCTCATCGTTTTCATTTGTTGAAGGGCGCTGTAGGCGTCGGCACGCGTCGCGCGGCAAAGACTGAAAAAAGATAATATTTTTGCAAAATGAGAAAAAGTATCTATCACAGCCGCCGCCAATCTATCGACACAGCAGCGTTGATATTTGTCGGCACACTTCACTACCACTACCACAGTCACCAACTAAATTGCACTAACAAACAACATCTTCTGCTGTTGATGGCGATGCTGATTGCCTTTGCCACTCTCACAAATTGCCTTTCATCGTTTCTTTCTCTTTCTCTTTCTCTTTCTCTCTCTCTCTCTCTCTCTCTCTCTCTCTCTCTCT
>JAALOO010000947.1_pt1 | contig 22712 bp, 24 predicted proteins | sample 7257641 | NCBI WGS metagenome assembly JAALOO01 (sample SAMN14085613, study PRJNA598686) | mite metagenome | biome: ENVO:01001000; feature: ENVO:01001002; material: ENVO:01001226; isolation source: single female mite from University of Michigan culture on fish food culture... ...
CAGATGGCGCCAGTAGGCCCCCCCCGTCTTTGCATCCTGGAAAGCAAAGGCTCTACTGCGCACGCTGCCTTTGCAAACACGTGTTCTTCACTTATCTCTCATGCGAAACGCTCATTTTTGCACTCTACTCGTAATTTCGAAATTATCAGTCAGTCACCTTTTGTTTAGACTCTCATCATTTTCAGCAGAAAAAATTGATCCAGGTTTGCATTTGAATTTCCCTCTCATCAATTCTATTTCAGATTCTTATCTAACGTTTGGAAAAGTGTGCAACAATGGTTTCCAGCTCAAAAGAAGGTGGCTGTCCGCCGACCATAATTATTAATATTGAAAACCTAAAGAAAACTTTCTGTAAGACAATTTTGATACATTTTATTTCCATTTTGATATTGACCAAAATAACTTTGTAGTTCAGAGCCAATCCAACGTTGACGAATACTGGGATCTTCTTTACGAATTAGACAAGATGCCAGATCCTATTAAACCTGATTTGGGCAAATTTATTATGGGCAAGCTCAATGAGTGGTTCAAATTGAACAATTCCACTCTACAATACGTTGAAGACTCGCAAGTCAAAAACAAGGAAAATATTACATCATTTAAGCCTAGAAAAGAAGTAGAAGAAAAAGAAGAAGATTTGAGAAATAAATCAACGCCAACTTTGACTGTTGCTAATTTAGGAAGCCTTCATGGGATTCTTATCGAAAGTATGAGTCCAAACGGATTGTATGAAATTGACACTAGCGAGCATGTCATCAAGTTAAAGACTTTCACAAACTTGCCTGCCTATCTTCTGATTGCCAATGAAGAATGTTCTGGCTCGCTGTTGGACGCTCCAGTTTTTGACAACACTCCTGTGCTTGTTCCGACCACTTTTTAAGCATGAAAACTTAATGACCTTTTCATCATCATCATTGCCTCTTATTCAGCGTTCTCGGCAATTTATAAATGTCAAAAGTTTATATTTATTTTGCCAAATTCACTCACTCTATAATTTCATTTGAATAAAATCAAACAATTTTTATTATCTGACTAAGGCCATCAGTATAAGAAGTTGGCAACAAATTGGTTACCGTAACAATGAATCTTCAACGAGCGCATTGAGTACGTCAAGTTGATGGAGATGGATGTGTGGCAGGGAGAGACAGGAAAAGATGTGAGTGTGTGTGTGTGTGCAAAAAGAAGTTCAAGTGAGCTTAACAACGACAAAGCACTACAAAGAAGCGGCCAAGTTGCCAAACACTTGCAAGTGCAAGTGAACTGAGTGGCCGAAAGTCGTCAAATACTGAAGCGGGGGTGAAAAACGGTTGTCAAGAACGTGTTCTCTGAACACTGCCTTCAGACCAGTGGCGAGAAATATAACAAAAAGATCAGGATTTCAGAACGAGGGGTGGTGGAAGTTTACAATACTCAAACGGAGAGTTTAATACACCAAACCAAGAATTGCAAGTTGGGCACAGACAAAGAAGAGGAAGTGAAAAAAGTGGGAGGAGAAAAGAAGAAGTAAATAAAAGATAAACAAAACAAAAACAGACAACTCAGAGCTGAGGGCCAGAGAGGGAGACCAACTACAACTGAAGACAAGCGGAGAAAAAGGGGGAAAAATGAGACACATCGATTGACAAATTAAAATAAAACGAGGGAAAGTGGGAGTGACACTGTGACAGGGACATATTTGAAAGAACTCGCTCAGAGGCGGGCAATGTGGGGGAGGAGAGGAGAGACTATGGTGGTGGTGGTGGTGGTAGGTGATGGTGATGGTGGTGGAAACAGGAGCCAACCCAGAAACCGGTAAACTGTACAAAGAGGGAGAAGGGGAGTAAGGGCCAGTGCAGCTGCTGCAGCAGCGTTAGACGTCGACGACCATCTTCTTGTGAATGTCCGTGTTGCCGACCACCTGAGGGAAATAGTGAGATAGGAGGAAGGTGTGAGAAAGAATGTTTCAGTCAATGAAAGGCACTTACATTGCAGAACTCCTCAAAGGATATTTTGCCGTCCTCGTCCTTGTCAGCAAAGAGAATCGTCTTGTCGACAATCTGCTGCAGCTGTGTGTCCTTCAGGTTGTTGCCCACCATCATCTTCAGCACTTGGAAGAGCTCGCCGTTGGAGATGAAGCCATCATTGTCCATGTCGTAGATGCGAAAGGCGACTGAAAGGATGGCACAACAGAGGCGATGGTCAAATGAAAATGTAGGGGCTTTCTCTCCGACAAACACTTACACCTCAGCTTCGACTCCTTGTCGCCTTTGACGCTGAACTGCGACACGCCTTGAATGAACTCTGCAAGAAGGGTAAGTCGTCAGTATGGTGCTGCTTCTCGTTGAACCTCCATTGAGTATGATAGCTACCTTTGAAGTCCACCTCTCCGTTTCGGTCAGTGTCGAATATGTCGATCACTCTTTGCACTAGTGGATTCTGCTGAAGCTCAGGTAGTGACATGAACTCGTCGATGCTGAGAGATCCCGAGTTGTCAAGGTCGAGCTTGCGAAAACGCTTGCCTAGCCTTTTGATCTCATCAGCGTCAACTGTTATCGGCAGATTAAAGAAAGGAGAAAAAGGATGACGTTAGAGGAGATGAGATAAGGACAAACCGCTGAGACACGTCAGTTTTAGCCGTCAGCACAGTGGGTCTCACTTACAGTTGGAACACATTTCCATTGGCAGAGATGCTTCGTTACCCTTGAAACGAATAAGAAAAAGGTACAGCGGTTAGTAGTGTGATTGGTAGTGTGAATGAAACTTCTTTCAGGTCGATCGAAGGTGGTCGTCGACTCGCCAGTGGCGAGCCAGTTGCCACCGTGAGCATTTATACCATTTTGATTTGCTGGTGTTGGTCTGCGGGTTGGGCCGGAGAAGGACAGGTAGTAATAAATAGAAACGAAGGGAAAGTGGAGCAAGAAGGAGCGAGAGAGAGAGAGCGAATGGTACAAAAATAACTAATAGTAATTGGCAGATTCGATTCGGAGAGAACACCTGCAGGGAGAAGATTGGAACGACAGTCTGGCACGATCGGGTGATGAAGACGGCGGTGATCAGTGCTTGTGGTGGTGGTGTGCTGCTGCTGTACTGCACTGTGCTGGTCGTGCCAATATTCCTACGAGTTCCCTCTCACAGTAGTCACCAGCAGGGACTGATGACTGGTGGTGGGTAGTAGTGGTAGTTCGGCTGGTAATTGCAGGGCTGCTTCACTCTGCAGACACTGTCTTCACTCTCTGATCTCTTCTTTTAGGCTCTCTCTCTCTCACTCCAGTCAGCTCTTTGCCCACAGTGGTTCTCTGGCACTGGTCAGCGGCAGAGTTGAGTGATGCTAGGTTGATTACAGAAGACTGTGGTCACCTCCCCAGTGCTCCTCTGGTCTCAGTGCTGGTGATCGGTGAGCTGAGCCGACTAGTCGCGTCTGAAGCCGAGGCCGTCCCTTGTCGCTCGTTCGTTCACTCTGTCTCTGGCTGCTGGTCTTCAGCGCTGGTCAGGGGAAGAACAACTGTGGAGCAGTGGTTGGGTGTCCTGGATCAGTCAGTCAGTCTGTAGAGCAGTAGTTGTCTGTAGTGGGCAGGAGGAGTGCAGGCCAAGAAGAGTGTGCCACTGCTGCCGCTGCTACTGCTAATCGAAGCACGCATAAACAGCACAGACCGACTGCTCAGACACTGGCTCGACCAGAATTTTGAACGAGATGCAGAGAAGGCAGAGTGAGTGAATGAAAGAAAGAGTGTGAGAGAGAGAGAGAGAGAGAGAGAGAGAGAGAGAGAGAGAGAGAGAGGCACAGCTGCAGAGACGACGTCGGTACAGGGCGCGCTTGGCAGTGAGGCTACTGCTCAGAGCACGTAGTAACCACACTCCGATGGGGGATTCACACAGAGAAAGTGAAAGAGAGGGAAAGGCACTCAGGGAAAAGAGAGAGAGAGAGAGAGAGAGAGTGTAGCGAGGAGCCAACGACGGCGACAAGGAGGAAGCTGCTGCTGCACCACTCAATCTATACAGCTGCATCAGCACAACTGTTTTGCCGTGCAGAGTGCGACTTTCCCCGGAGGAGCTGAGCATTCAGAGCTACCTCTGTGCGTGCTTGGCTTTACTTTAAACAGCAGCACAGAGAAAGGCAACATCTGAATGTGGTGACTCCGGGGAAAAAGTTACAGTCGGTAGTGGCAGTGCCAGCCAGAGACAGAAAAACACAGGCTGCCTAGTAGCAGTAGCAGACAGATAGCCACTAATGCTGCTGCAGCATCACCAGCAGAAGAAGATAGCCTTGTGGGTGAATGAAGGCGCGAGCGCGAGCGACTGGCGCCTGAATGCCATCCACAGACTGTGCGCGCCCGGTAGACTTCAATGGGCGACAGGACTACTATATAGCGCACTTTGGCAGTAGAAGGAAATGCAAGAGACAGTCGGCAGACACCGGTGAAGAGTGGGGACATGCAACATTAACATGTCGGAACGGGGTAGAGTGCGGCCAGTCTCAATCGGTCTTACCGCCTTTTGAATTTGAATTGAGAAGACCGCCAAAGTGAAAAAGGAACATCTATGCTGGCAGCTCTGCCTTGATCTTCAGCTTTGACCTTACTGTTTATTGACCTTGAGACTTTGGCACTAAATTGACACACATGATGAGAAGTGATGAGCATTCAGAGGTGATGAGTACTTTTCAGTTGACTTTGCATTCAAACGGTGGGTACTGCAGAAGAGTGTCTAGCACCGCTCGAGCAAAGTACGCCGAGGTGTCGCTCTTTGATTCAGAGTAAAACTGCAAAATCGTATGCTTATTGTCGCGCTCTTTCTTGTAGTGATTCAAAGCACGTTCCACCAGCTGGAAAAAGTTTTGTTAATTAGAACAGTGGTGATCAACGACCAAACATACCTTGTCCAGGTCGACGGTCTGGTTAAAGCTAAACATAAACTCGGGATTTCGCTCCAAAATCACGTGTATGACCATCAAAAGCTGTAAAAATGACAATTAGAAAAATTGACTGAACACAACTCTTTGGTCCTTTTACCTCAACAAGAATTTGACGATACTCAGGGGCGGGGATTTGCGAGATAAACTCCTCAACTTTGACAATGAAGCTAAGATCATGCTGAGAAAGCATGCTGAGAATCGCCCTTGAATCAAGGTGATAATTGCCCACGGAGATTCCGACTGACGTTCTCTGGAGAATGTCCCACACTTTATCGCAAAAATGCTTCGGAAATCGGCCCAGTGAGCCATCAATCTGCCGTTTCTGATGGGGCAGCAGGTTGCTGTCAGTGAGAACACGATACAGCAGGCGCCGAACGTGACTGGGCGAAAGTGACTCCAGCTCCATTGTGCCCGACTCGTCCTCTTGCTTGTACATCAGGTAGAACCGCATGGCCTGAATCAAGCCGGCACCAACTCGAATGCGAAAGATTCCATCGAAAAGGTGCGGCGAAGTGGCGACCAGCCGTCCAGCGTAAATGATGATCTCCTGCTGCAGCACTGACTCGTACACGTCCTGCTCCGGACGGTAGATCAGCCCGTGGATCTCATTGGGCGTCTTCGGGTGGTCGATTAGCACCTCACCGGGCCCTGTGCCCAGTGAGATTTGCTTGCCACACACCAGAATATTGGTGATATTTGGGGAGATGGAGTCCACTTGCTTCTTGAGAATTGAACTGCAGAAGCGAACCACCGACCAGTAGCGCAGGGCACCGGCCTGTCGTGCCACCTTCACAATGTGCTCCTGGACGGTGGTGCCAAAGGGCAGCACCAGGTTGAGGCCCTCACGTTTGAGCAAAATGTAGAGCAGCTGGCTCTGTCCGTAGAGTGTGTTGCAGTTCTTCAGCGCCTCCATCACGTCTGGCCAGGTGGGCTTTGTGTCGAAGGCCTTGTAGTCCACCTCGATTGGCTCAGAGTAGAAGATGGCCTTGGGGATGTGCGTCAGTGACTGGTAGCCGAGACCGTATGTGTGCTCCAGCTGGCGAAAGGACTGCAGCGTGGGCAGCTCCTCCTGAGCGAGCATGTGAAAGAAGTCGAGGTGCTCAACACAAGAGGAGCTGATCAGATTCTGCAGTCGGCCGATCTTCACCTTCAGCCCTGACGATTTAAGGCAGCCATTTTTGCATTCCACCAGCAGGTCAAGCATCTCTTTGAAATTGGCATCCCGCAGGTGCTCTTCACGCAGAATGAGACACACCGTCGGCCGGCCACTCATTCGCCAGTACTTGCCCACAAAGTTGAGCTCATTCTTGATGTCGTCGATCAGCAGAGCCATATCGTGCGACAGGTAAAAGTCAGAGTTCTCAAAAATCAACGGGTAACAGAGGACGGTTTGGCCCATTATGCGGTACAGTTTGCTGGTGCCCAACGAGCCAATGGGTCGTGGTGGACGGCCTTTTAGGCCTAGTTTGCGGTTCACGCCCAGGTACTCGTAAACCTTGACCAGTTGTGAAGGTGGCCAAATCTGGACTGGCTCTACCTCAAGCGGCGTTTGCGTTTGTATTCCATAGGTGGCCTGCAGTTGGGAATAAGAAGGGGTTTAAACTAATTTTTTGAAAATAAAACAGTTTAGTACCATCATCGCTTGCAGTCGAATCGATTCGGCAATGAGAACCACCTGAACGACTAAATCAGATGCCGTACCCTAAGGAAAAAATAAACCCCAGTAAATCTCATAAAGCACAAAAATCAGGTAAAAACAAACAAAACGAGACTCACATAGACTTTGCCCTGTTAGTGGAAAACATGAAAAAGATGGTGAGACGAGAAAAGAGCAGAGTTTGCAGCTATGGGCAAGGCATGGGCGAGGACAGAGGACTGATGCGAAAGCTAGAGGCGGTCGCTAGCTGACAAGCACACTTTTGTTACCTGAAAGACCGAGTATCTGCCCATCTTGCGATTGCGCTCGTAGCTGGGCGTGTAGCGACGCAGAGGGTCGAGTTCGTGCACCTGCAGCAGACCGCCGAGCAGCAGTTGGGTGATGAGCAACACCGACTGACCCATCAGGTACATTGAGTTGTAGGAGGTGCCATCAGAGTCGGGAAAACGAGGCGCAGAGTTCGGACTGGCGCGCTCCAGTTCAACGTACTCGGGTGGAACCTTAGGAAACGAGGGGCACAATATCACAATAAGTCCAAATGGAAATAACTCAAAGGTAATCAACGAACATAGTAGTATTTAGGCATTATGTAGTCGCCGTAGTTGGGCTCTCGTTTCAGAAGCTTTTCAAAGAGCATGCTTCGGTACTCCTGCAGTTGCTGTTCATTGTTTTTGAACTTGGCGTCAATGATGAGGAAGCAGCAGAAGATTGGCCAAGAGCACTCAATGTTCTCAAAATTTTTAGTTTCTCCGCTCTTGTAGTGCCTCGCTGAAAGGTACAAGTTTATAAATGATGAATGTTAGCAAGAAAGAACAGATGTTTTACCTTGAGATTCAAGTACTGTGCCATAGCCATCACGGATAAATCGTTTGAAGCCGTATGGCGTCTTTAGTCGACTGATGACCTTCTCCTTGGTGTGCTGATACAGACCAATGTCGTGCGTTGCAAAGCATGGCCAACTGATGGTTGGCAGGAGAGAAGCATCAGTGTTCTTCGAGCTCGATTCCCGGGGAAGCAGTGTCTCGAATGTACTTCGATTTCTCGAGTGTGCGTCAATGTCAACGTAAATGACGCTCCATGAGGCGCCCTTATCACCAAATAGATTGCAGCCATTGATGGACTCTAGTGCCGACTTGGCCATGCCAATGGAGGAGGCGTGAATCTCCGGTGTGCCGTCATTGTACTTTGAGCCGCGCTCCCACATCCCAAAGTCAGGCGTTCGGTAGGCTCGCTCGACGTAGTAGACCAAGTTCTGAACAAAGTGAACTTCGTCCATCGTGTAAATGATCTGCAAGCCTGAATTGATCATCTGCGAGAGAAAGAGCAGGTACAGGGAGATGACATCCAACTGAAGGTGGCCGTACTCGTCCTCATTGGCTATCGGCAGTCCCGTCACTAGGTTCACTTTGGAAGCTAGAGCATGTCGAGGACTTTGATTAGCTTTGAATGCCTCTACTTTGTCCTTTGACTGCCTCATCCACGACATCAAAATTCCCCGCATACACTTGACAGCCGACTGGCCAAGGCCGTACCCCGCTCCATGGTCATCGTCAATCAGTCGATGGTAAGCTTGATAGGTCGCCCAAATGGCACTGGCGCAAAATATGGAGTCGAGAATGTAGGCTTCCTCTGTCTCATTTGACATTGAGGGAAACAGTCCGGTGGTGGGCGATTGAAAGCGCAGAATTTGCCGTTTCACTGTAATTCAAACACCGCAAAAATGACTCCAATTATTACCTGGATGACAGGCAAAAAGCAGGCAAGACGAGCATACCTTGACCATAAAAACTGTCCAAGCTACGCATACATTCCGCATAGCTCGTGGCGAGATGAGCCGATTCATGGCTGGAGTCCATCGACAGGCTTTGTAGTGCCTGTGCTGTCATCATCCTTTTTGGCACTTGGTTACACCGAACAGGCGAGGAATAGTCCAGGTAAAGTGGCCTGGTCACAGAAGTACCAGATACCAGACCTCGGAGGTCACACACAGTGCATTCACTGTGTGTGCTGTGTTTTTGTTTATATCAGGACATCTCTGCGAAATTACTTGAAGGCGGTCCTCTGAATACTTTGCGCGTAGACGAAATTGTTGCTGGGCGGAGCTTATCAGTAATCGTTTTTCTGAAAATTCGTACAAGTTGATTGCAGAAATGTTGATCGCAAGACAGGAAAAGTCAAACACTATCGCACCAGGTAACAATTAAAAACCAAATCCAATTCTTTCCAACACAGCTTGCAGAAAACAAAAGAAACAGATGAAGATAAAAAAAAGGCAACTTTGAAAGCGAAAAAAGCCTTTTTAGAGCTCTTTTAGATTCTTTGCCCAGCTTGGCGTTACTCAAAAAGAATGAAAATGAAGTGAAAATTATATCTTTACAAGTTTCAAGTTCTCTGAGCAAAGTTGCCGCGAAAAGGAGTTTAAAAAATGTCTACCAAGCTCCGCCTTGGGGTGTTTTGCATAACTGACCATTCGGCGACCTGTCTGTTGGTCGTTTTTTAGAGCCCTGTTTTTTGTTGTCAACATAAACGACTGTCTCTTTCTCTCATTCACCAGTGTCTCCGACTGGCAGTCTGTACGCGGGCTTCAACTGATGCTGGTGCTAGCAACTTCGTCGTCTTCTAATCACCGCCATTCCCATGTGAAGCTCATCGTTTATCATTGATACTCGCTCTGCGACTGGTGCACCAGTCACGGGCCATTTTCATTTAATTGATTTTCTACTGGCTGCTAGTACCATTTAACCGTCAGAAGCAGCAGTGATGAACATCATCGACAATAATTCGCTCACACGCCTTTTTAAACCATGGAAGTGGAAGCGGAAGAAGAAGTCAAAGAAACCCGCCAAAGGTAAGTTCTGTCTGTCTTTACAATGGTGGTTTCAGTGGTTAACCAAGTGCACTTTTCAAGGTTCAGCTTCCGAAGATGCAAACTCCTTAGCGCCCCAGTCAGATGGCAACCAGCCTTCGCAGTCAACTGCCGATGGCAATTCGACAACGACTACGACGATGACGGCGACCAACAGTGCCCAGCCTGCTCCCGGAATGGCGTACTTGAAGGGCGCGGTTGCAACACCGTTTGTGACCTTATCGAAAAACCCTGAACATACTCAGCAGCTAATGTCAATTCTGAATAAGCGTCAGTCAAGTCTGGAGCAGAATGACAGCGGCAGTTCCACTAGCAACAACAGCAGCCAGCCAGCGGTCGTTGGCAATATCAATAGTTCTGGTCTCCCAGACAGCGGCAGCATAAACGACTATTCGACTGCAAATGCCACTAAAGCCGATACATTTAAGGTTGATAAAGGTAATTTGCTAAAGTGCTTTTTTATTTGCCCAGTGTGTTTGTGCACTTGTACAGCCAAATAACTCTAACACTTGCCTAATTAATTCCATTAGTGACCGCCTCCTCATCAGTCTCCTCCTCAAGCTCGTATCTCACCAAGTCAGTAGTTGTCGTCTCATCAGTGAGCATCACACCCCCAGCCTCAACATTACATTCATCATCAGCATCATCATCTTCCGGCAACTCCAAGTTCTACGATTCAACAAAGTGCACCTCATCGGCGACCAGCAACAACAACTTCTCCATCAAAGACCTGTCACTTGAGTCCGTTTCGCCACTAAGTGTTTCTAACATTAGCGTCTCAAATATATCGGAGGAAATTGGTCCCATTCCTCCGCCACGAATGTTCAGCGACGCCGTCATCTCAACACTTCAGGCTGCCGAAGCGAACGTCAATGGATATGGGAGAGGAGTGGGAGCAGAGAGGAACGAGTCTTCTGGCTACAGCAGCACTGGCTCGTCCCGGTTACCGCCAATGGACATGAACGGTCACATGGAGCGGAACACACAGCTCGACCCACTGATTGCGCAGATCAACAGCATGCACATGGATATGGACAAAATTCTCAGAGGAGAGCCGCTCTGTATGGAGGACTATTTACAGTACCTCGAGGACGAGTGGAGTTCACCAATGGTGGAAGAGGTCTTTGCCAAAGAGCCGCAGTTTTCTGCTGTTCCCAAGAAGAGTGCTCTCAAGAAACCAAAGAATCAACCACCAAACTTCCCGCTCAACTCAGCCGTCATGTCTGCCTCTGCACAAAACGGTTCCAGTGAGCAGCAACAACAAGGGAACAAGGGCTCTTATGTGAACCATCACTTGCTCCAGACTAACTTCACTAATGGGTAGGCTAATTTTGGACAATTCGTTGTCAGGCTAATTACCACCACCACCTTTTGTTCCTGTTCTCTCTTCCTTGTTGCGCAGTTCGGTAATGTCTAAAGTGAGACAGTTTAATGGTAACATCATTGGCGCCAGCAGTAGTAACAACAGCAACAGCAGCGATGCAAAGCTGCACGTCGCTAAACTAGGGCACATTACGCCTTCCATCACCTTGACAAACGCTGACCTGAAGTCGTGCAGTATCAATGAGACTAATGAAGATGACGACGACGACGGGTCAATCAACTGGAAGGACTACTACGGCGACGATGAGAAAGGTTTGCATTGCCAATGACCAATGCAATTCACTTTTCCTTTGTAGCCCAGTAACACTAACACTTTACTCTAAATACTTCTTCCTCACCAGGCAAACTTGTTGCCAAGCTGGCGCGGAAGGAGTCACTGCAGCTGAAGCTGCTACAGAGGCCCGACAAACAGGAGCTGATTGATAAGAACATCATTCCGTGTATGAGTGAGAATGAGCGGCACGACAGTCGGGAGGCGATTGGCTCCAAGCTGAACCGTCGTCTCAGTCTGAGGCCTACGGCTGAAGAGCTTGAACAGCGAAACATTCTCAAGCAGCAGTCGCCGGATGAGATTCGACAGGACAAGGAGAAGACCAAGCAAACACTTATTCGAAAGGTAAGTGTCATTGTGTAGTGCGGTGAGAGGCGGTGATCGATTAACCTTTTACACGACCATTTCCCACCACCACCATTACACAGCTAAGCTTTCGCCCGACGATCGATGAGCTGAGGGAGAGGAAGATTATCCGTTTTAACGACTATGTGGAGGTAACTCAGGCCAACGACTACGACCGGCGGGCAGACAAGCCTTGGATGAGGCTGACGCCTAAAGACAAGGTAAGAGTAGTGGGATGGTGCTCTCCATTTGTCCTAAAAACTCGATCGATTCTGTTACTCTCATTTTCCTTCTTTTCTTCTCCCTCTAGGCTGCTATACGCAAAGAGCTTAATGAATTCAAGAGTGCTGAAATGGAAGTACACGAAGACAGTCGGCACATGACCAGGTTTGTGCGGCAGAGACCATTTTTTACTATTTGCTCATTACGCCAAGTCAGTATCCAAGGACTTCTCACACTTGGCTGCATATTTTGTCTGGAAACATCAACATGTGTTTATTGATTTGCAAACCTCATAGAAATCATACATTCTCAACGCTTCAATTTAATTTAATTTAGGCATCATTGCGGTAAAAAGGTATCGGTAGAAGGTAAAGATGATGGCCAAAAAGGCAAAGCCCATGTACAAGGCATACAAGCGCCAAGCAATATTAACCGTTATGGTAATGACTATCTACAACTTCTCCATTGAACATATTTCTCTTATTGATTAGTATTGATTTTGATATACCACAACTCACAAGCACACTGTCTTTCGACACGCAACTTTACTTTTATCTCTTCAACCTTCTAACTTTCTTCTGCTCTTCTGATTGCACACAGGTTCCACCGATCCGGATAAGATAACGACCAAAGAGGTTGTAGTAGAAGAAGTGAAAGAAGTGAACAACGATGACGACGCCAGCCGAGCGAGCCATCAATAATTGGAAAATCTGTGATTTTATCTACCAATAGATTTTTTATATTATTAATTGTAACTTTTTTATACGAAATCCCCACTTTGTTTAATTTTTTTCTCTTAAATTAATCTTTTTTCATACATCCCCCCCTTATTGTTTTTTCTTCATTCTTTTTTACTATCACAGACGAACCATGCTTGATTCTCAGATACCCGATACACTCCTTCTCTCAAATGCCCCTCCTCCTTGTACATTCATAGCTTTATCTAATACTTGAACGCCACACACAAACAACACACAATAACACCCACAATACCCCACAGAGACACACACACATTCCATAGGATGCAAAACACTAGAACATGTGTTTTTATAACTAATGGATCATTTTTTAAAACCCGTACCCACTGACCAGCAATACACAAATGATTTTTCCAGTGTCCTTCACATTGTTTGCATGTATTTAATGCGTCATTTATTTCGTCCTTGATGACGAACCTGGTGTCACAACGAAACACTGATGAGGTAAAAGTTTTTTTAATGGCCAAGAGTTAGGGCTAATTTATTGGAATTCACCATGTTGTCTACGAACGAAAGCGAATCACTTTGGTGATATGAGTATTGCTCTGAGAGCTGGTAATTGACAGCTTTTCTTCTTTGGAAGCTCTAATTGGGCCTTTCTTGCGTGGAGTATTTTCTTGATAGTCTGGCAGCTCATACTCACAGCTAATGACTTCAATATGTTGTACACCTTTGAATATTTCCAACTTCTTCTGGCCAAGCGATTCGACTAGGAAAAGCACATTGATGTGTATGTCTTCTGGATACAGAATTTTATTGATAGTTCTGAGAAGATCCGGAAAAATGGTTTTTGAATGAGGAATGATTACGACGAGTTGGCAGTTGAGATTGACAGCAAGATTCAGTTTGACGTTCACTTCAACAGTCATCAGTAAGGTGAGATCATCCAAAGGACGGAATATTTGCACTTGCTCCAGTTTCCTCTTTTCCTCGACAAAACGATTGACGAATTCATGTTCATTGAAAAAATATCGACCATCCAACACAATGACTCGCGGGCGGGATGCATGGGCTATATTTGGCTTGCCTCCGACTTCTTCGAGGGCACTTCGAATCAGTGAGTTCATGTACATTTTTGAGGCGCCAATTTGGTCTGGATCAAACAGGTCAACAACGACAATTTTCTCTAGCAGTTTCAGTTCAGATGAAACTAATCTTTCTGATTCAGCGCGCGCTTTTTTCAGAAAGTCCATACAGTTTGTTATGTCTTTTTCTTTCTCCATATTTATGTCTTTTTCTTTCTCCATATGTGATGAGAATGCGAGAACTTTGACAAACCTGTCAAACTGTTTTGTTTTTTGGCAAAAACTTGCGTGACTAAATCACGTGAAACGAAAGGACAGTGTGTTTGCACAGTGCCAGTTACTGCCTGATCTGTGTAAACTGTCTCGGTCAACCGCGTGATGCTCATGCGGTTCAATTTATTTTGTTGATCATCTTTAGCCGACACATCTGCACCTAATAGTATCGGTTACTTTTGCAACAAACACCCATCCAAATCGCAAGCCACAATGTCTTTTGATTCGCTCGACGATTCTGCCTCTGGCATGGACAAGGAGTTAAAAGAGTTTTTGGCTCTCGAGCAGAAAAAGGCTCAATTTCAATCTCAGGTACTCAATTTTCAGGAACCGGTGTTTTACATCAACGATTTGCTTTACCAATGACTTTTTTAATCTAACTACAGATTAACCGACTGAATGACATTTGCTGGGACAAATGCGTCACTGATAAGCCCTCTTCAAAGCTTGATTCTCGAACGGAAAACTGCTTGCGTAACTGTGTTGATCGTTTCATCGACTCGTCTCTAGCGGTCACTCAGCGCTTTGCTACCTTAATTTCTAAACAGCAATAATTATGGTAATTTATGTCAACAATTTGCAAAGACAGAGACGACCAATCTCTGCATTATAGTTTATAAAACGATTTTTATGTTAGTTTGTAAATGTACAACAAAATAAAGCTTTGTAGGAGTTTTACTGCTACAATTTTTGTAAAATTGTGCTTTTGTTTGCGATTAATTGACATGTTTTAGATTTAGATGATAAAAAGATTAACTTTTTATGCTGTAGTAATGCATCGTGGCTCGCTACAATGTTTTTTGGTGCAAAAGGTGTACCAGAAAGTAAATATACCTGTCCTGTCTCTACTTCTATGAACGAGTGGCTGCCTGGGGAGCACGTGATTGGCAGACTGCAATGCGAGGATCCTCGTGAGGATACATTTTCTTGTAGTATCATTTCCGATGATTCTCTCCACTAGGAAGCATGCTTGCTCACCGCTGGTAAGTGACTTGACCGATTTTATTATAATTTAGTCTTGAACGCTGATGATATTTTCACTTGATCAAAATGAGTACACTGTATGATTACTTTTCACTTCCTTGGATGTCTGAACATGCACACTGTTTTAATCAAATTGAGTTTCACTTTCTGATTTGCTAACAACTTGTTTTTATTTGTTTAGATCTCCGGCTGCTTACATCAGTTTAGAAGGCAAGTGTTCATAAGATTGAGTAGAAGCATTTCAAGTTTATGATGACTTTACAATTGATCCTCATGATCTCACGTACTCGAGATTCAGAATGATTATTTTTACCTCCTTGACTGATCGACTTTAAAACTAAACTTCATGTTATTGTGTTTCCTAAAGTGAGCTGACCTTTTTCTTTCTTTCTTTTAGGCAAATCGTTTCTGCAAATGCGCTTTCTCTTCTGTGAAATATCCTGACCATTTATAGTAAGTGTGATTTAGGGAAAATACAGTCCCTTTTTATATTTATGATGATCAAACATTTGTTAAACAATGAGTACACTGTGATCTGTTTACTTCCTTGGATGTCTGAGCTTTTGATATTTTTCTTTTCCACATCTCTCATTTGCCTTTTCTCACCACTAACTTTTCATCACCGGTTTCGCTTTTTTGCAGAACTTTCAGCACACATCTGCTTTTGGGCAATGTAATTATCTCGTAGATCCTGGTCTCTTGTTGTTCATTTCTAATTATAGTAAGTGAAAACTGTCGCTAGTTTGCTAGCAAAAAGATTGACCTTAGCGAGGTGCAACTTAATTATGCTAATATTCACTGTGTTTTTTACAGGCACCACTTCAAGGCCAATTCCATTGGCAGGAAGGTTAACTCAACTAGCAACACTGTAAATGGTCATTCCGTTATGTAAGCACTAAAGTGCATACATTCTGCTGTCGCACAGTGCTCTCTAACGAAGAATTCAATTGTTGCTCATTCACTCATTTTGTTCTGCCCCTTGATCTATTCATCATTAGCGGTGGAAATCATGAATAAAGTACGTTTTGTCTGCCCCAAGTTCAATGGAAGAATGACTATTTAGGCTCGTTGTGACGCTATTGTCTGTTGAAGTGTCACTCTGCTGTCACCATTATCCAGAGAGAATGAATCATCATCATCGTTCTCTCTGATGCCTGGATGCGTTTCACTTGAAAACTTTTTCACTTTCAGCAATGCATTGCCCTAAGCTTTTGCCGTTATACGCGCGCGGTTCGCCTCTGCAACTGCAACTGCAACAACCACAACGGCACTTCGTCCCACGCGTAAACTGCTCTCCATTTGTTTGCTTTCCATTTCGGCGGTCTCATCTCTAGCCTACACTTTCGAGGCACGTCCGAGTGGTGCTCCACGAGTGGAACACTGCGGATTGCCATCCTGCGGATTGTGGCCTGTCGAACAGTGCTTGTGTGGTGGTTGTGTGAAGGCGCGAGCTTTAGAGCAGTCAGTCGCGCGCGCACTGCACTCTTCGCCATTGCTTCTTGTATTCATTACCATGGGCGCCATTATTTGGGGTGAGCATCAACAGGTGCAAGCGATGGCCGCCGCCACCACCGAGTCTCGTGTGCTCACGCCGTCCACCATTTGCCCTGCAACGGCGGACGAGTGCGGTGTTAATTAATAACTGCCGATTAGTATTGTTAAGAGGCAGACGAAGAAGAAGAAGTGCTCCACTGGACGTTGTGGTGGTGTGGACGTTCTTGTGCTGTTGCTGGTGCTGTTCGTGTGCTGATGTGCCTGCGTCTAGAGCCACCGCCAGTTATCAGTGCCGCCGACTGCTTCCTTCGCGGGCATCTGTTTGTTTTGTCTCCCTTCTTACGTCGTCTTCTTCGTAGTCCACCGTCTCATCTCATCTCTCTTTTCGTGATTGTCTCTGGCCGTCTGTTTTCAGTTTGCTTTCCCTCTGCTCAGTTTAGAGTTTTTTTCTAAAATCATTGCATTGTGTCAATGGAAGTTTATGAGTTATTCGATCTGTTGCCCCTTACTGTTTCCACCATGAGAACAGATTGATCATCATTCAGTTTTGACGTTTTATTGCCGTCCATCACCTAAAGTGCCCTCCGCTTCACACCACTAAATTCACCCCTGTGCCATTGTTCGCCAACAATGCTGGCCCTGATGGGGCAGTGTTTTTCCGAATGCAGCGGCGGTAGCTACCGTAATCGCCGACGGCCCAACACAGCCTTCAGTAACGGTCGCTACACTGCAGAGACTCCCAGTAATGCTTCCTTTTCTGATTCGTTTTATGTAAATCATTGTAATTCCCCTATTTCACCCCAGATCCAGGGGATCTAGTGGTAAGCAGTGTCAACTACCTGATATCAGGGAACAGTCGCCGCCATCGGACGAACAAGTACTTTCTCAGCAAGCGTCCCATTCATCCGCAGCTCATCATTCGACGGGGACAACCGTTCGACTTGCGCATCACCTTCGAGCGCAAATTCAGATACGGCGAGGATGTCCTCAGTTTGGTTTTTCTCGTTAAAGGTATGCGTCATACAGTTAATCCGAGCATTGCTAATGCATCTACAACCTCAGATGAGCCAAACCCTAGCTACAGCAATCGAACTGAGATCACCGTCCCAGTGCTGGACGAAAGGAACGCTCGCCGGTACTCCTTTCTGACTGAAAGTCGATGGAGTGCTCGCATCGTCCTCACCGATGGCAACTCAGTGACCATTGAGGTGAACTCTTCTCCGGAGGCCATCATTGGAGAGTACAACTTGGTGATTGACACAAAATCACCAACTAGAATCGACGACTCCTTCTACTCTAATCCCATCTCTCAGTCATTCATTATGCTCTTCAATCCCTGGAGCAGAGGTACGGAGGATGACGAAGTGAATGCTCATGTGACACTCTCATTTTCCCTTCTCTTTGACCAAACACAGGTGACGCCGTGTTCATGTCTGAATGGCAATCTAAGGAAGAGTACGTGCTCAATGACCAAGGCCTTATTTGGCGAGGCACCCACAACCAGATGAAAACGACACACTGGAATTTTGCTCAAGTGGGTGGATGCACCGCTAAACGATGGTGGCAATTGTGTTTTCAAACATTCATTCTTTTTCTTGTTTCTTTCTCAATGACACACCATTTGCATACGATTACATTAGTTTGAGGAGAACATCATCGAGGCCTGCCTCTACGCTCTCTCCAGTGTGGGCAAGCTGGCTCCGGCAGATCGGTAATTTGAGCAACGATATTCATCGCCATCTTATCACTCCATCACACTTCTTCTTCTTCTTTTTAAATAGTAATGATCCCATCAAAGTGTCTCGGCACATTGCAGCCATTGTCAACAGCAAAGATGATAGAGGCATCGTCGTCGGCAACTGGGGAGAGGACTTTAGCGGCGGCACTGAGCCCACAGGCTGGCACGGCAGTGCAGCTATTCTCCAGCAATTCTATCGCACCAAGAGGTCGGTCAAGTTTGGCCAATGCTGGGTTTTCTCCGGTGTAACCTGCACAAGTAAGAAGTGAACAATGGATCGTTTTGTTCACTAACCATACATCTGTCCACTGCAGTTGCGCGATGTCTCGGAATTCCCTGCAGAGTGATCACCAACTACCTGAGTGCACATGACACCCACAACAGCATCACCGTGGACCGGTTCTTTGACGAGGACGGCGAGCCGGTGAAGAAGCTGAACAAGGACTCCATCTGGAACTTCCACAGCTGGGACGAAGTGTGGATGAGCAGACCGGACTTGTCGGCGAGCGGTGCTTACGATGGTTGGAATGTGATTGACGCCACGCCACAGGAGGCTTCCACAGACGGCACCTACCGCGTCGGACCGACCAGTGTGGAGGCGATCAAGTACGGTGAGGTGACCCGACCTTATGACGGTTTCTTTGTGTACGCTGAGGTGAATGCTGATGAGGTGTACTGGCTGTATCGAGAGGACAAGAAGCCGATGAAGCTGATAACACACTCTACTGACACGTACGTCCGCATCATATGGTCGAGTGATTTGCTTAGCCGATTATTTTTTTTAGAATCGGTGTAAACATCTCAACCAAAGCCGAGCTAAAGGACAAACGAATGGACATCACCTCAAATTACAAGCACAAGGAAAACAGCAAACACGAGCGCGAAAGCATGATAAAGGCGCTGAAGATGACGCGCAACTACTTCTCTCGTTACTACCTCAACGAGAAGTTTGAAGATGTTCGCTTTGAGCTGCTGCCCATGGAGGACCGACTCATCGGTCAGTCATTTGAGGTTCAAGTGCTCACTACCAATCACAGCAATAAGGTGTACACAGTAGAGATGACGGTGCACGTCAGAGCAACGCCCTACAACGCTGAAGCGCAGAGTTGGCTTGTCAAACAGGAGCACCTGGTCAAGACTATTGGTCCTAGGAAGAGTAAGTGTTGAGAAAGATAGTGCTGAAGATAAGTTCTGAAAATGACTGTTTTCTGTTATATCAATAGGAAGCGACGCTTCAGTGGTGGTAACATTTGACGAGTACAAAAACCGCCTCTCAAGCCAGGCGATATTCAACGTCTCTGTGATGACAAATGTCCTGGAAACTGATTACCAGGTACACATTTGTTGTCTTCTAACTACACAATGAACTGATGCATTCTTTCTTTTCTGTCACAGTTTTACATGTTCAGTGATTACCGGTTGCGTCTGCCTGACATTAAAATAGAAACCGAAGGAGAAATCATCGTCGGGCGGCCCTTTACATGCCACGTATCCTTCCTTAACCCGCTCGCAAGACCACTAACCAAAGGCGTCTTTTCCATCGAGGGACCAGACTACTCGACACGTGTCACTTTACCACTAAAAGGGTAAGTTTTTGAGAGTTCAAGTAAAAACGCGGTTTACCATAAACATTTCATTTTTCCTTCACAGCATTGTGCCGGCAAATGAGGTGGCGAGCACCTTCGCCATTCTCACTCCAAAGTCGCCGGGCAAGAAGCGCATCACTGCCAAGTTTAAATCGCTCGAGTTGAATGACGTCGACGGAATGGCGGCGATTAGCGTGGCGGAAGACACCGATGGGAATAATAACATTGAGCGAAATGTGATAATCGACGATAACAACAACGAAGACGAACTGCCGGAGAATGACATCAACTATACAACTCGCACTCATCGCACCCGCCACTGAATGCAGTGAATTGAAACGCCACCGTCGTCGCCTCTCTCACTTTTTCTCTCCCTGCTCTGTCTTTCGTTTGACACTGCAGCTGAGCCGTCTATCAGCTCGACACCACTACTTATACTGTGATCGATTAGACTATAATTTATGTTTTAATTGAATGCTTCGGTAATTGAACAAATAGAAGAACTTGATGTAGTAGGCAAGTCTGGTGGTAGTAGTAGTAGAAAAAGAAGAAAACTCGGCAAACGAAAATACAATCCATCAATTAGATTTGCGTAGGAAAACGAGTGAGTGTGAGTAGGAAGAAGGGAAGGATGAGGTTAGGCAAAGAGGGGAAAAGATATGTCTGTCTTGGCCGAGGCAAAGCTGTGTGAGGCGGCAGACGGTGGGTGATGGCGATAGTAAGGGTGTAATGGTGATGGGACAGGCACAGGGTGTCAGAGAACAATCAACGGCTTGGCGACTGCCATTTTGTTCGTACAGTGCAGTGGCAAGTGCAGCCCCTGCAGCAGAACCGACAGCAGAACGCTCAGTGGGCGACACTGTGAAATGGCGGAGAGGGGCGAGAGAAGGAGGTACAGCTGACCGGAGAGAAGGCCGATCGGGTAGGCGACGGTGAGGAGAACGGTCAGCCAGAAGAAGGTCCAGAAGCACTGCGTCAGAGGAGAGGAGGAGATGGAGTTGGGCGAGCCACTGCCGCCACTTACGCCATTGTAGTACGCCTGCTGATTGCAGTTGTTGGGCACGTGGTAAGCGAAGATGTTCCGACGGTCGAAGGCTCCAGAGGTGTGGTCCCTACGAACAAAAGAGGAGGAGAAAGAGTTGAAGATTATGCATGCTATGCATTTCAGTGCAGTCGCTACACTGCGTGTCTTTGTCTTGAGAAGGTGCCAATGCCTCCTTCGTGGACAATAGTGACTGTACTGCTGAGTTGCTGTACCAATGTCTCTCCGTCTGACTGTCTGACTGACTGACTGTGTTCTTTTTGCTGACAATAGTCTAAGTGTGCATGCCTTTTTGTGCCTATTCTTAGCGAACCTCTGCGGGTGCCGTCTCTACTTGACAAATTGCCCTATGTCATCAACGATGAGCAGCAAAAGCGGCAGAAACAGCATCAGTTGCGAGCAAGACAAGACTAGGCAAGTCGACAAGCGAAAAAGTGATGACGACGACTGGAGAGATTCATCAGCGGATCTTATTTTATACATCATTAACTCGCCCCGTGTGTCTGCCCGCGGATTAAATTACTCAAACTGCAGTACTGAGTGTTTTTTCTGTTCCCAGCAAACACAAGAGTGATTGGACGAGAAGGGAATGGAATATGAGCATCAGGAAGGACCAGAAGAAGCACCAGAGTGTGCCCGGCAGTGTCCAGTGAAGCATGGTCAGCAGCGATGGACGGCATCTAGCGCCCGAACACACTGACTGGCAACATTCCATTTGATTACCTTTGATAGGGCAACCAACAGCAAACTGCATTCACTGTTTCACCCCTACTCACCGAGATACCTCCACAATGGGCACAACTTTCAGCATTTTTGCAATTTGTGTCACTCGTACTGTTTAGGGAGAGGCAGAGAGCAATTCCAATTAGCCGCGAACGACGTGGACAGTTGTCAGGGAAGAGTCGTTGACTGCAGAGTAAAGAGGAAGAGGAGGCTGAGATGATGGTGATGATGATGATGAGGTTTGGGCACTGTGGTTTGCGGTGGTGCCAACAACGGTGCTACTGCTATTAGCGTTATTGGAGCTGGCAGAGTAGACAGTGGGACCGCCACGACTAGCACTACCACCAGCACCGGACTGTGATCCGCACTGATGCGGACTGACAATTCGTTTAGCGACTCGAAGGGGCCACTGAACAAAGTTCCGAAAGAGGTACTGCATGGAATTAGAGAAAAGCTGACAGGACTGCAGAGGCTCAAGGAGAACGTAGAAGACGGTGACCACTGAGCTGATTGGAATTACAATCACTAGCAGGCCGAATAGGTAGAGCACACGGACGAGGATGGCACCGACGGCGGAGGACATGATGGGAGCATGGCAAACAGTGGCTGGTAAAGATGATTAGCAGATGCAGTCGAGTGTCGAGCTTGCAGGCAGTACTTTCCAGGCCATGTTAGGCCTCGGGCGAGAGCTGATTGGGTGAGAGTGCTTCAGAAAGCGGACATCATGAGAGCGGCTCAATCTGCTCACAGCACATGACATTCAGCTATTAGGACTGGTTATGTTTGGCACATTTTGTCACCGATCACACCAAAGACGACCGAGGATAGAATCTCTCGTGAGGATTGTGTGCACTGATGCGGTTGCTTTCGCGGCTTCTGCTGACAAACACTACTTGTCGAGTAGTGTGCTACTGGTTGCGACTGGCTGACTTGAATAAAAACTTAAAAGTTAGTCTAGAAAAAAGTTAGAGAAAGAGACTGTGGTGCACTTGAGCACTGGTTACCCGGTTTCTCATGGTGTCTTGAGGTTTGCCATCGCTACATCATCCAACACACCGAGAGCAAAGAATCGAATTGGCTCGGAAGAATTCTTCTCCTTCTTCTTCTTCGCCTCTCCTGCAGCCTGCTCCACACTGCCAGCAACAGTCGCAACTGTTAAGTGCATTGCTGCGAGTTCTTTGGCAGGCGGTACGTGTCACATCGGAAGCGCAGGCGAGAAGAACGTGTGCTAATGCTGCTGCTGATGCTGCAGCCACTCCAGCAAAAGCGATTCGTCTAGCTTGCTAAGCTCACTCTTCATTCTTTACTCTTCATCGTTCACACACTCTTTCTCTTTCTACATTTCAACTAAATAGAACGCATTGTCTCCAGCTAATGTAGTTGGCACCAGCTGAGAGTGCAGTCATCTCTCTCTCTCTCTCTCTCTCTCTCTCTCTCTCTCTCTCTCTCTCTCT
>JAALOO010000948.1_pt1 | contig 22710 bp, 19 predicted proteins | sample 7257641 | NCBI WGS metagenome assembly JAALOO01 (sample SAMN14085613, study PRJNA598686) | mite metagenome | biome: ENVO:01001000; feature: ENVO:01001002; material: ENVO:01001226; isolation source: single female mite from University of Michigan culture on fish food culture... ...
AAAGAAGAGAGAGAGAGAGAGAGAGAGAGAGAGAGAGAGAGAGAGAGAGAGAGAATGTGATGAAATGAAATGAAACACGTATGCTAGGAGGTGCGATGACGAGAAGGGCGGCGAACGGCTTGTGCACGCCAGTGTGATGTGTGCTTGAGAAGGAGAAGGAGAGAGAGAGGTGGTGGTTGATATTACTGTCAGTAGTACTGGGTTATATATTCTGTCTGAGATCATCAGTGGATGAAGTGGATACAGAAGTGGAGAGAGAAGTGAAGGAGGCTTCGGGCAACCCCGGCAACTCGTGGTGCACTCAGTTTAGTTCAGTTCAGTGTTCAGCTAGGTGCGCAACTTCACCGAAGAGTCGGCGACTGCGGCGGCCACAGCAGCGGCTGCTGCGGCCGCGGCCGCTGCCGCCTGCTGTGCATTGTGGTGATGGTGGTGGTGGGGATAATGGTGGAAGCCATGATGCTTCCCCGACAGCCCCTGGTTCAGTCCGTGGTGGTTGTTCATCACCAGACTGCTGTGCAGAGAGGGGTGCAGGGAGCCGGCAGGTGAAGAGTGTAGGGGGTGGTGGTGCTGTCCTCCTCCTCCTCCTCCTCCGCCGCCGCCGCCACCACCTCCCGCACCGCTGTTCATCGACCCGCCGTCCACCCCTGAGCCGCAGCCACTTTCAGTTTCCACTTTCACCACGCCGAATCCGTTGTTGGCCATTGTGTTGCCATTGCCGGCGCTGCCAATTCCTCCTGGCCCTCCATTACCGACGCCGCCGCCGCCCCCTCCGGAGAGCACTGAACTGAGCGAGCCCAGGCCGCCTGAACTGGAGTTCTGCTTAGGCTTTCGCTTTCGCGTCTGAATGCCCTCCTTTCGCATTGCCAGCGGACGATTGACCTGATCATAAGGGATAGAAATTGATGATCAAGTTATCTTTTTTGTTGGTGTAGTTGCGATGCTTACATTGTGCAGTTTGTAGTAGAGGCCGCATGCATTGCACACCGGCTCTCCTTCATTGTTTCGTCTCCAAAGTGTGGTTGTGGTGGTGGCGCAGTTTGAGCAGCACAGTCCCAGTCGTCGTGAAGCTGCCTGTAATTGAGAAGGGGAGAGCTGTTTTAGAGCAAGGATAAATCACATGCCTTTTTCTAGTGTGTGTGTCACAAAAAATGTGACAACTGATGTGCTTGTCTTATTTTCCCACCCACTTTTTCTTGGAATTTACAACCTTTCCCCTTTTTACCAGAATTTTCCTAATTTTTACTACCGCAATTACTATCTCAAATTGTCATCACTGTCAGCTAAAGTTAATTGACCGTTTATGTTCATTCAAAAGACAAATTGTTTGCAGGATTACTGTTGTCCTGCTGTATCAGTACTGCCTTTTTGCGCTAGTTGAGTTCACTTGTCACACTAATTGTAATGAATTGCTTCTGGTCAAGTGATACTGCTTCTGCTATTTAGCTCTGGTCGTATTCTATTGGTAGGCAGTCTCAGATTGCACCTCTTTCTAAGAAAACAGTGAAGATGACACCTAGACTTAAAGAGACTGGTGGTAGTGCAGCAAGTAAAATCGAAGACTGTCCACCGCCGTTGATGATTGTGAAATTTTCGTGCAATGACAGTGCTCAATGCTTGAGGGCACAAATGCAGACAAGTGCATTCTCTCTGTCTGTCTGCCAGTGTCTTCCCTTTGCTGCCTTTTGCCTACACACTCACACATCGTCAGACGGTGGTGGTAGACAGGAGACAAACACTGTTCAACACTGTCCGCTAGCGCGCGCCAAGTCATCCGATCTCGGTCTATGGAGCACTGTCTGCTCCCTCAACTGACACTGCCTCCCGATTGTCTTTTCTCATTTACCCAAACGAGAGTGAGTGAGTGAATGAAGGAGAAAGAGGAAGACGCAACTGTGCTCAGTTAGGCTCAATTTAGTCGACTGCTTCTGCTGCTACTGTCGTTGATGCAGCTACTGCAGCTCACGGTGGATCAACTTACCAGACGTCGTTGTGGCTTGATCAGCGGCCGCCTGGCGCCATTCATCTTGTGGTAGAGGCCACAGGCGTTGCACAGATAGTGGCCGGTTCCATCACGGCGCCAGAGTGGCGTGGAGATTGCCCCGCAGTTAACGCACTCTCGACCTTCGCTGAAGTGCGCCGCATAGGCCTGCTGACCGATGCTGCCCGGACTGTGGCTCGCACCAGGCATCAGCTGACCAGATGCAGAGGAGGCGTCTAGAGAGAAAAAAAGAAGAAAAAGAAAAGAAGACGGTTTGTTAGTTGATTGATTACCACTGAGCGATTTGTAGAGCACAGTGTGTACCACTTGGAATGCAAACAATGCCACCTATTCACTATGGCCTCACACAGACAGGCGGGGAAAGTTACTCGCGGTTGTCCTACTGACTTGCTAATTTGTCAGCATTCATCACTCCCTTCACTTTTTAGTGTATTCTTCCTTCCTTCCCTCCTTCCAGACAAAAAAGCCAAACGTTGTGGCAAGTGCAGAAGCAGACGTCGTCCTTTGCTTCCTCCTCTATTGTCTATTGTTTTCGTTCCACTTCATTAGCGGTGATTGGCTTCCGCTGTCTTTGCTTCGGAAGTGGTCGATATATAGCAAAAGAAACAAAAATAAAGTCTTGCTGCACGTGCCCAGTCAAAGACTACCATCACTGACCAACGACCATCGATGATTGCCAATGGCAGCCTGCGCAGTTATAGTGTCACTAATGATCTCTCTTTCTAAAAGTGAGTTAAACAACAAATGGTTGATTGCCTAACCTGGTGATTGCTGGGTTTATTCTCAGAACAGCTCTGTGCTGTTTGTGTGTCTTTTCTCTATCTCAATGCACACTAATTAGATTGGACTCGCGTGCACGCCATTTACTGCTGAAAAGTTGATGTGACAGTAATGGCGCCAGTGTGGTTGATAAACGGGAAAAGTGGATGAAAGGGAAATTGTGTGTGCTAGTCACGAGAGGAAAAACAAACTTTTGAGGAAAAAGCAAGCGCAAATTGAAACAAAAAAGAGTTGTGTGAATGACAACGGCAAGTATTTTTGGCAACACCAGGCAAATTCGAGAATATTCCGTCTGCCTACTTTATCACTTAAACAAACACAAAGTGAATGACGCTGATAGTGACGTCAAAAGCTGGTTGTAGTCAGATTGATGCACCCAAGGTTAGTAATTCACTTTCTTTCAACTCATCATCTCATTCTCACCCTATCTGGTGTTAGCCATTTGACCTCTGACATTCCCCCTCCTTTTCCTATTCGTTGCGTCGCATTCGGTTTGCCCTTTTTAAAGAAGTTTATCTAACCCTAATGATGATTGACTTCTGCGTCCTATCTTATCAGGACTGCATCGTCCCACGCAATGTCTTTGTTGTCTGTTCTCCTGAGCACCTCAACTCACATCACCTCATCTCACCCCCTTGCCCACCCCAGCAGTCTAGCCTACTCAATCGAATATTCGTCACTCGTCACAGTCAATTTGATGTATGCATTTTGTGTGCAGTTCAGTGACAGTGAAGACAAACTGCTGGCTGTCTGAAGAAGCAAGAAAGTCAAGTCAAGATGAGTGAAGACAGAAGACAGGCGTGAGCATGCAGAAGAAGAAGAAGCGCCAGTTAATAATTTTGCACTCTTTCGCGTGACTGGCCACCGAGAGTACGCCGTGGACACACACTGGCTGAGCTGGAGGAGATGAGCAGGCAAAGTGTGAGTGAGGAGTGACTGCAAAGGCTGCTGTCGCCTCTTCAAACTGTTGCCCATCCAAGTTGGCCCTCTCGTTAGCCGCAGTGTCAGTCAGTTTGGCTGGCTATCTTATCGCCAGATTTGCTCTTCAACTCTTCAGCTCGCTGTCTTCGGTGCCGTAACTCACTCACTCATTCTAGTCCCCCTTTTTATTATTTGGTATTTTTGTCTTAAACGCTCGCCAATGATGCCAAAATGCTTTGTAAGTTCAGTGTGCAGGAGAGAAAGAGGAAACAATTGAGCTTAAGGAGTGTGTGTGTGTGTGTTTGCTGAGTGATGAATGTCAACTAAGTGGTCCCTCTCAAAACTGACTGACTAGCTGGTGCTGACAGTGTCTCCTTTTTGTTAGCCATTGTTCCCGTCGGGAGTTCACTCTTTAATTGCCTGAGATTAGCCGACAATTAAGCTAATTGAGTTTTACCTGAGAGAAGAGCTAGAGAAAGAGTGCCAGAAACTCGTAGAGCTGGTCGAAAGACGACCAGACGACTATTCTGTGAGCCAGGAGTGAAGGAAGACAGTGAAGCCAGTGAAGCCTCAAATGGCTCCCAATTGGCGTGTGTACTAGCGCTGCTCACCTAATCAGTCTTTCTCTGGGCACATATGTTAGACAGAGGAAAGAGGACTGACTACCAGCGTCTTATCAGCTTATAAGCTTCTTCAATTGCCTGACGAAAGACACTACACACTGCCTGGGCAAACAGAAAACGGCCCTGTCATTCTCTTCTCAGTCGGTAATTGTCTTAGTGTGTGAGTGAGTGAGTGAGAAGACGAGTACCGTGTCTGCCACTTTGAATGAGCTACTTCAACAAACAAATTTCTAAATGGCGCCGCAATTGCGCGCTTGATTCAGTTCTGTCATGCCTATATTTACACACATACACATTAGATATACTGGTGTGTGTGTGTGTGTTTGACAAGAAAAGCAGCAGCAAACAAAAGTGTCTGAAGCAAGTCGATTCATCACCACTTCAGTCACCGCCACAACCCTAAGATTTACGAGTGGCCACTTTAGTGTGAACAGGCTGCTGCACTGATGCTGCGTCCATATGCATAATTGATGTACCGCCTTCTATTCTGATCAGCACTTTCCTCATCTCCACCACCACTGGGAGAAGTGGTAACCCCTTCTCTCAGTTGGGCAAATTATACACCAGGCTAATTTACGAGCAGCACTGTTGATTGTCTGTCGTCTATAAAACACACTGCTGTTCACTGCCTCACTAGCCAACTCCTTGATGAAAAAGACTGCTGCTGCTGCTGCAGTTGCACTTGATGGCTGCATGCACTTGGGTAATTTCAGTGACTAGAGAGGAAAAAGTGGTGGAAAAAGTGCTTGCAAACACAGACATAGACCACTTCTGTCCGACAGACACTGGCCCACACGTTGAACACAAAGAAAACCAGCGACAACTTTTTACTTTGGCAGAGAGAGTGAGAAATCCCTTTGTTAGGTTTCGATGGCAACGAACGGAGCTCCCTACTACGAGTGGCTTCGCTGTTGTTACCATTCCCTTGCTGCCATTCCCTCCTTATAGGCTCAATCTATTTCAAGGAGAGAACTGCAAAGAACTGCTGCTGCTGCTGACTACCATATGATGAGGAATAAGGGGACAAACTGCACAAGCACAAGAACACACACACACTTACCCGATCGTCTGAAGGCAGTAGCCTGACTAGCTGCAAGGCCTGCCTGGAAGCCGGCCGCATCCAGGCGACCCAGTGTCGCCGCCGATGGATCCAGGCGGTTGGCCCAGGCGCAGGCGGCCGCCGCTGCCGCCGCCGCCTCGTAGGAGCCCACGGTGTACGGGTGCAGGCCGTTGAGGGCGGCGGCGTTGCGGAAGGTGGCCGCCGCGTAGGAGTTGGCTGCAGCGGCTGCCGCCGCCGCCGCTGCACTGCTCGTTTCGACGGCTGTCTGTCCGCCATTGCCAACAATGCCAGTACTGCCTCCGGTGGTGCCATTACCAGCGGCGGCACTGCTCCCGCCCGACACCGAAGCCGACTGTGCGCCGTGCAGTGTCATGGAGTTGCGGGACTGGGAAGAGGCGACTGCGTTGGCCAGGTTGACGCTGTTTGCAATGCTGCTGTGTGAGGCGCTGCTGTGCGACGTCGGACTGGGCGAGGAGGCGACGATGGAGCAGTTCGATGAGGCGGAGGAGACGTTCTGTGGATGTTCAGTGGATGGAAAAGAATAGGTGTTTGTTAAGTGGTGCTCACTTGCCTCTATTGACTAAAACTTTAAAATTGCAAACAAATCTCAAAGTGGTACCTGAAATGGAAATCGAGAGGAAAATGGCGAACTACTGTGCAGATGAGGGGCGTTATGGTGGTGATGTGCGTGCTGCTGCTGCTGCTGTTGATGTTGACTGGCACCCCCTGCACTGCCTGGAAAGGCCGACTGCGAGTTCATCTGCCCCATCTGACTGCTATTGCTGCTTGAGCCGTTGGCCAGTTGGTCAGCAGAGTTGCTGCTGCTTGACCCGTTGTTTGACGATGTATTGCCTGTGTTTGTTCATCATCAAGTGATAATTGTACAGTGGAAGATTATCATCACCCATCATCGACCATCATCACTTCTAAACATGCACTTACCTGTGTTTGAATTGCTGGCAGAGTTTGACGACCACATTGAGGCCGAATTAGAGCTGGGCGGTGTCTGCTGCTGTGGCGGCTGCTGGTGGTGGTGCTGAGACTGCTGTTGCTGCTGCTGTTGCTGTGCCTCCGACATGTCGTTGGCATGCTCAGGCGAGGAACCATACGGAGCCCGGTACATAGAGCTCAGTGGGTGGTGATAGGCGGCGGCAATGTCCTGCGGGTGGTGACTGTGGTGGTGGTGGTTGCTCGTCGGGTAGTGACCCGACATCAGATTGGGAAACATGCTGGCGGTGGTGCTGCCTGGCGGACTGTTCGCCGAGCTGCTGATGGCGTACGCCGGAAGTGGCTGCTGCTGGGGGTGGTGAGGGTGATGCTGTGAGTGGTAGGAGTGGTAGGCGCTCTGTCCGTAAGCACCGTAGTAGGCGGGAAGGGCGCTGTGATTGCCGGTGGGAGTGCTGCCGCCGTTGCTGCTCGGCGGAGAGTTGCTCGGATTGGGGGACAGCTGAAAGGCTGACGAGCGGAAGGAGTGCAGGTGATGCGAATTCGGAGAGTGATCACCAATGTGAATGTTGGTCACTGCAGATGGCGGAGAGGGCGGACTGGGCGATGAGCCACCACCGCTTTTTTCCACCTTGATGTGAAACTGCAAACCGTTAGCAGTCTGGTGAATGTTGCCGATGCTGCCACTTCGATGGTGGCTCTGATGAATGTTCACCGGAGGGGACGTCGAAAAGGTAGACGAGGAGGAGGAGTGAGCCACCGTGTCGTTGTCTAGACGAAAGGAAAGGAGGATGAAATGGTTAGTAGAGTTTCAGTGGGCATTAAAAGTACCGGAGAAATGGCAAAGAAAGATCAGTGACAACTCGGCGCCGGTCAGTCTGACCATCGATCCTCATTTGTTTAATTAAATTTGGCTTATTGTTTGTGAGTAGTAAGCTGTCTACTGCAAAAATTGGCAGGCTTGACTTTGCAAACATTTCAGTGACTGCATTTACTGCTTACCATCACTTTCAATCAGCATCACCCAATAACTCGATCTGACAGATTGCCTACTCAGTGAGGCCTTTTCACTCTCATTCAGTTTCTTATTTAACCTGAACGTCCGTATTTTCTCCTTCCTCACAATTTATGATTTGCCAAATTTATGTATGATGAGCAACTGTTTGAAACGCTGTCCAGTGATTAGGAGGAAGACGGAGGCGACGACAAACAAGCGCCACCCAATGTAATGTCCAGACGCACTTCTCCCCTCAAATGTCTGGTCGTAATTTCTCCGGTTAATGTCTCACTCTGACAGCAAACACACGCCGGTGATTTTGCGCTTGCTTTCCCTTTCCTCACTGCGATTATCACCAGACACCGATGGACATGCTGATGGACAGTGCATACACAGTGCAACGAATTGCAATGGCAAAGGCACTAAAAGGGGAAAGGCAATGACGATGGAAAACGATCGACAAATTGGCCGCCAGACTAGAGATTGACTGACGGTGTATAGTGTATTACTATGACGCAATGACAGAGTATCCTCTCCTCTCTCAGATATGATCATGGTTAGCATGTGTACAATAGTAACAATAGTGCAGCAGACGGTCATACCGAAAACGGTGGAAAGCGAAGGCGGCGGTGGAGGAAGCATGGTGGCTGGAGTAGTGAGAAAATTTCGGGTAATGATGATCAAAGAGTGTGTGATTTCGGATCACAATGTGCCCCCGATGCGCTGTTGAGATTGTGGCCGTACTAATGAGAACAATAGTTGAGGCACATGATAGGCAATCAGTGTCGGTGTGTTTGTTTGTACGATGATGAAATGGTAGTTGTCAAAACGGTAGTAGTAAACACTACAATGCAGATTTTCCGTCTACAGGAACTGATAGCTGGAGAGGGAAAGATGGTGAAAGAAGATGAGATGAGCTGAAGGTGTTCGCACGTAGAGCACAGCACTGAAGTAGTGGTTATCAGCTGCGGTGGTGTGCACACGACTGCCAGCAGTGTCTGAGGGTATCTCTCGATAAGAACTGAAAAGATATGATGCTGCTGCTGCTGCTGCTTTGTTGCCGCATGCGAGACGATACACCGATTGCAAAGAGGGAAGGAGAGAACTGTGAGAGTAGTGGTGACAGTGCTGCAATGTCAACGATAAGAAGAGCGACCTGCTGCCTGACGGTCAGACAAGTGTACTCCAAGTGGACGCGTCGTCGTCGTCGTCGGGGCTTCACTTCTCTTCAGCTGTGTGTGATCGACCACAAGTCGCCGATCGTCTTTGAGAAGAAGAAGAAGACGTGCAGTGTCTTTTCTCGCTTGCTCGCTCTCTTGCTGCTCACTAAGTGGTCTGCCTGACTGCAGTGTCAGTCTTTGGCTTCTGCTCTTGCTTCTTCTTCTTCTACTTCTTTTGCTTCCTCTACTGCTTCTGCAGCATTGGGCTGGCCTCCGTCATTGGGTCTTGGTCGTCAGACAGTTTGGATAGCGGCAGCAACAGCAGAACTGCGTACCTCTACGGTGGAGCCTCCTCCCGATCCACGCACACTTCGCTGATCCTGTCCACTTGGCAATGGAGAAGGCAGAAGGGGAGAGAGAGAGAGAGAAGCCAGCAGAAGTGGCAAACGAGCATGGGAACTCGTTTCCACGGAGACCACCACCACCACTACAACTGCACTGAGAACAGTGCTGATCATGCTACCTGCCTACCCATCAACCTGCCTACGCATTACACACACACACACACATTACTTCCAATTTTAATGAGTCAAACACTGAAAATTGAATTGGTGGTCACTGTTGACACTGTCCACTCTGTCCACTTTGGGTTGGTGAGCAAACACTTTGGTGAGCGAACATCATCTAACGCCCTATTGGGCATCAGACAGGCCACCTCCTAGTATTCTGATCTATTCTGGTCCCAACTGGACACATTGTGTCATCGGTGGTGGTGGTGAACTAGAGGGCTTCATCATGACAAATTTTTTAAAACAGCAGTTTAAGTCTTTCAAGCCATCATCACCACCTTGTTCACTGGTCACCATATATCTTTCATGGCCGCCTCTTCATCTCTCAGCAGTCTCTCAAGCAATTTCAGCGCCATTAAAAATAATGATTGCAACGCTGGGGCGACATGTGACAGTCTGTGACAGTCAGCAGCCTGCTTTGCCTGCTCTCCTCTGAGCTGAACCTTCCTTTTTCCTCCAGTAAGAAGCTTAAAGAGTTGATTCAATTGAATCATAAATCGTCGAGCTATTATTGTTGTCATCAGAAGCTTGAAATTGCTGTTTAAGTTGTTGTTATTTTTCTGGCTGAAACTACTTGCCGAAAGAAGAAGCAGCAACTATTAATGTAGTGCCACCCGTTGCTGCCCAAACTGAGGGGGCACACTGTGCCCTCTACCCTTTCGTGCTTGCACCGGCTCCTGGGGCTATTTTCAGCTTATTGACTCAGCAGTAGGGCAGTACTGAATGTCCAAAACTGTAAAGGGACTCTTTATTCCCTTTTTGGCTCCTTTGAGTATTTGCCAGAGTATGTAATTCACTGTGATGAAAGTGTGAGTTTGGGAGTCACTCGGTGCATTTTTGATGGACTTTGGACTTTTTGGCACTTTGGCGGCAATTCAACTTTGGCGGAAACTTCAGCACGGCAGCCGCCACTGGACCAGCTCGGTTGCATTTCACTTCACATCGCTTTGCAGAGTGCAGTAGTGGTAGCAGTTACAGTAGTTGCAGTAGCTCAAGATTAATGGCCTTTTGTCACCGTGCTCAGGTGCAATTAGCCTTATCTTTATCATCGCGCGTTTGCTGGCTCTCTCTCTCTCTCTCTCTCTCTCTCTTTCTCTCTTTCCCTTGCCATTGTCTTTGGCGCTGGTTTGTTTGTTTCTCTATGTGTTCTGTCGCAGTTAGTTCTGCCATCAGTGCTTCGACATATAGTGGTAGTGCTCAGGAGTGATGCTGCTTTCACAGTTGCTGGCTCACTGAACAGCATCGACAGCAACAGTAGCACCATTGCGCCACTGCTTTCTCCCTATTTCTAAATTACAGTTTCTTTTTCAATAATTATCTCCAGAGTCGTTATCATTATCATCTGAATCATCTGCTGGTGTCTCCACTGGTCATCGATTTGCTGTAGTCAGCTCGACCGAAACCATTGCACCTCCAGAGCACTCTATAGACTTTGGGAACTTTTTTGCCTTCTTTTCAGGTGGCAGTCAACTGTGGACAACTTTTTTTGCCGTTTTTTCCTCTTTTTCAGCGACGATTGATTTAATTTATTGGCACAGACAACGGCCCGGCAGCAGAAGCTGACGACAGGCAGAACGATTTGCCTCAATGAGTGTCCATTTGAGCTGCTAATGAGCTTCCCAGTTTATACTGCTTCTGCTTGGGAAGCCGTCTGTAGATTTTTCATTTACAACGACAGCAGCAGCAACAGTAGCTGTAGCCAAATTAGAGGAAAGTGTCAATTGAAAAAGAAATGGAAGAGGCCAACTGCTGCTGCTGCTGCTGCCGTTCATGCTGGCACGCACTACAACCGGCGACTGCCTGCTGAGTTTGGCGACAGTCGGCGTGAGGTTACACCGCTGCTCTCCTTCTTCTCCAGCTGAAGAAAAAGAGAGATCCAAGTGACAGATAGAGAAGACAAATGCCGATTTAATATAGTCACTTGTCAGTTGGCTGGCAGAATAAATCTTGCTGCTGCTGATGGTAATGGTGGTGGTAGTGGTGGTGGCTCTGTCGCCAGGCTGCAGACTGCTCCACTTTAGTGCCACCACCACCACCATCATCAGACAGATGCTACCGTGCGACCACTGCAGCACTGTGCTCAGTGCAGAGGCGACCAGTGACAGATTATCGCGATCGTCATCGCTTTTGGCTACTGATGCGCTGAAATGCTTCAGTGGCACCGGCGACAGCAGTGGCGGCGGCGGCGGCCGCAACGGCATCAACATCAGCGACGACCACGACGGCGGCGGCGGCACCGGTGACAGTGAAACAGAGACGGTGAAAGAGGCAGGTTGCAGTCGCAGACAAATGGCCACTAATTCACCTGGTTTTGCAGTAGCTGTGATTGTCACCACCATCTCAGTCTGACTCATCTTCCATCGGCTCATAATTTATGTGCACATCTTTTCTGCTGCTGCTGCTGCCACCACCTCGCCCAGTGGCCCGATTCCAAGAGTTGTTCCAGTGATTCTGTGCACAGATTTATAGCCCAGTTGCTGAACAGTTGTCCCACAGCAACTTGATCTATCATACATTGCCTCTTCTTATCACTCGTTTTCACCTTGTTGCACTTTCTCTTTGAGCAGACGTCTGTACTGTTTCATTGCTGATGATCTCTACCGGATCTAATCTTATCTCACCCTGCGACTAGTTGCATTACTCATTATAATTATTTTACTACTGCCATCTTTGTTCGTCGCATCCATACTTGATTTGCTCCACTATTAATAAAACGCACCTGAAGAACTTTTTTTGTGTTTAGGTCAATATTCATAGAGTGTCGCTTGAAAACGATGGTGGAACCTGCTGTCGTAAATTTATTATGCTACTTCAACAAAAGCACTCACTGAAGGCATATCCTTCAAATGATGCACATCCTCTCTTTTTCTTCACTCTGTCGGCCATTAACGGTAGCGCAGAGAGCGCAGCTTCACTGTGTGACCCTAGGTCAGAGGTGAAATGGCTCCTGTCAGGTGAGGAGCATCGTTGCACTCGCGCCATCCCTGTTGTTTGTTCATTTGGCGTTTTTCGTCATTTTAGGCTCTCATCCTCTCTTTCGTTCATCAGAGTTTATGGCCGTCGCCTAGGCCATTAGTGACGGCAGTTGGCGACGATCACGTCACCACCACCGGTGGTGATGGCGACGGTGTGTTCTCGTGAGCTCGTCAGATCATCGTTCCATTCATGCTGGCAACTGCTAATGTGTTTCAGTTGGCTAAAAAGTATCAAGTGGTAGTGTTTCACATGTCCTCCTCCTCCTACTTTACGAGCACTTCTTCTTTTTTTCAGTGGTCAGAAGAACAGAAGAGCTTTGCTGTCTGGTTGTCTTCGTTACAATTTGCTGCTGCCGTGTAAAGTTTGTCTGACCTTTGACACAGACACGATGTGTAACCTGAGAGTGCCTGTCCGGCGACAACGGCCGATTTCACTGCCGACTCGAGAAGCAGTAGTAGTCTACTCAGTTGTGCTTGTTGTTGTTCTTTTCAATTGCTCTACACACTCGCCATTTCTCGTTAGCTAATGTTTGTTTTTTACAGCAGTTTTAAAGTCTCGTCATCTTTGCTGACTGACTGGTTCACTAACTGGCAGCGTTCTCCGGTCTGTACACTCCGTCTATTCAGCCGTCCAGTCTGCCTATTCAGTCTGACGCCAGCCAAGCAATGGCGACCTTCTGGCGACACACACACATTTTGACTTTTGCCGGTTAGCTGGGTACGACAGGCTGTGTTTCTCTTTCTCTCTATTTGGCTCGCACACGTAAGATAACATCACAATTGGGGCCGCAAGGAGAACTGAAGAGTGAGAGTGACAGACACTCACAGAGTGGGAGAGAGAGAGAGGGACGCAGATTCGCGTGTCCCCTAAACGGTCAAACTAGGCTGAAGGGAAAAAACTGGGAAGAGCACTGGCAGACACACACTGGTGAAGCCACTCCGAACGCCACTGTCTATTTTCGGATGGTCAGTGAGGCAATGGCAAGGCAAAGTAAGCAAAAGTCACGGTGCACTTGGCACGTACCCTGGTCAGCCCGTTGTCCTTCTACAGTTGATTTTATGAATCATCGCCCTCGCAGACAAGAGCGAGTTAATTCGCCTGGCTAAAACGGTGTGTGTGTGTGTTGTCACCAAAGTAGTCAGCCTCTCTCTCTTCTCCCATTTATGGCCCCAATCGAATTGGATCACTTTGACGACCTCCAAATGGCTTCACTGGCTCCGTCTGGCTGTCTCCGTCGTCTGTCGTCTGTTGTCTCTCTCACTCACTCTCTGTTGTGCCTAATTGACATATGACAATGACCCTAGTCTACAACTTTTGCAGCCGCACTATGTCACTGCGCACAGAGAGGTCATCGAGGCAATTTGGGCCCAGTGTCTAGGCCCCTTAACACAGTGCTTCACTTCACTTGATAAGATCACTACCACTGGCCAGGGAAAGGAGTGCAACGGTGGACAACGAAACTTCAGTGCTCAGACTTCTCTCCTTCTTATTCACCTTCTTCGACACTCACATTTTGCAAAGGTTGCTCGACTTTTTTAGCAGGACCCAATTCGGGATGGCGCGCCATGCTCTCTCTCTCTCTCTCTCTCTCTCTCTCTGCATCGATCTCTGCACATTCCCCTTATCACATCAGTGGATCTGTCTCTCTGTGCGTGCCTCACATGACCACGTCCGGCTGAGGTACAGCAAATGCACTCAGGTAATGCTGTCTGTGCTGCCTCTCCCCTGGCCGTCTGTGTGTCCTCGCACCAATTGGTCACCGGTGGTCTCCCTTGGCTCGACAGCGCACGACACAGTACCGTTAATTTGCTCATTAGTCGACTAGTTCTCCACTGACCACTTCCAGCAGCAGCAGTAATTGATTTGTCCAGCAGCGACTGTCATCTGCCTTTCTGCCAACAAAGAACACGACGACGACCACCAGCACAATTGGTCACACCAACTGCTTCCTATTCCTATTCCTGTTGGCTGTTGCGTGCAAGTGCTGGGGGGAGTCTGACTAGACGAGAGTAAAGTCCACTTTGGTCATATAAAATTGTGCCAGTGTTGAAAAGGAGAAAAAGAGCGTGCCCACTACTTTAGTACTGTCGATCACTATCACCTCTCTCATCTTTGCCTGCCTTCCACACATCCTCTCCTTTATTGGCCATTTTCCATTTTAATTAATATAATATCACTAAAGTAAAGAGCAAAACTGTCCCACTCGGCTAACAGTTGTTGTATGTCTGCACGTCAGCTGGGGCGGAATTAGGTTTGAGTAACGATTGTGAAAGGAAAGATGAACACGCAAAAAGACTCTTTGATTCATCGAGAAAAAAACAGGGTGAGAATTTACGTTTACAGTACTATACAGTGCTATAAAATTAAATTGCTAGATTCTCCGAAACCAGTGAGGGGTGTCAAGCGTTTCAAGTCAAACGCTAAGTTACCTTTTGACAATAAGAAACTAAAATGGTCATCCTCAACGGCAAGGGATAAAGCAAAGTTTGCAACTTTTGAGAGGATTGGAAAGGACACCCCAGCTTGGCACGCCAATTGTGAGGCCAATTTTGCGCTGTTTGTGCGTCTGAAACGCTTTTGAGGCTCTCACTAATTACGGTGACGATTAGGCTGTGAGGTAGTGTAGTGGTAGCAGTAGTGCGGTCATTGTCGGCAAACTGAAGAAGAGGTGATCTTTGACTTGCACTGACCCTCACTGTGCTGGCACTTTGTCGCAGTGTCGACACTGACGTGGTTGTTGCTGCTGCTGTTTGAGCTGCTTAACTTGAGGCTCGACAATTTGGCGACATGGCTGAGTATTTCTTCTTCTCGCTGTGACGGCGGCAACCTTGGCACACAGGTAGCACATGGGCCTCATCTATCGGTGCAGTGGCCGTTGTCGTCGTTGTCCGAACACTTTCGTTTACCTGTTCGCCAGCACACAGTTCCTTCAAATGACACTCTCGTCGGCACTTTAGTCACTTTATTGGTCAGATTCTCTTTTTATGCGGGCACACATTTTATATACTTTTGATGATGATGCCCTGGCCGCCGCAGTGGGGTCCTCTTGTGTCTGTCGCCGTTGTCTGGCTTTGTTTTTGCCAAAGCAGCAGCATGTCTTCTTTCACTATGTCACTGACTGTGACTTCTTCTGGCTTCTTCTGCTTTTCACTTGTCCTTTTTTCATTTGCTCATTTACTCTCGCGACAGTATTCAGTGCTGGTGGTGGACAGCGCCGCAATGAGAGAAATAGTGCCGGTGGCGCTGAGAAAACGAAGTAGCACTTAAGTGCTGGAAGCAGTGGGCACTGTGCCTGCCTGCCTCACTGCCTGCTTGTGTCTTTAGGCAAGCAGACAGGATGGCGTCTGATGAGACTTATTGATTGGACTTTGGCGTCGTCGTCCTCGGCCAGTTCAGAACTCAAAAACGACGACGATGAAGAGAAGAAGAAGGACGGTTTGTGTGACGGTCCGTCGGTAGTGCTGCTGCTGCCGCCGCCGCTGGTCGGTGGACTTCAAAGTGGCCACTGGCGAGACGCGACGATGACAGCGACGACAAACTTGAAATGCTGTTGCTGCTATGGCCAGTTGAGTAAAGTTTCCAAATAGCAGATGAAACTAAGCAGCACTGGCTTCTTCCTTGGCTTCTCTCAGTAATGGAAGTTGTGTCAGTCTTGGGATACTTTTTGATGATGGCAGTGGTCATTGTAACTCTGAACTCCTGCGACATATAGATGCTATCATTGTGACTTTCTAATGGACTCCATTTTTTCTGTCTCAAAAGTGTCTTTTAATTAACGTCCGTTGTTTCCCCTCTTTTTTTATTTTTTAACATCCAATTTGGCGGTGTCCAGTGTTTTCAGAGATGAGCAGTGTGTGTGTTTGTGCACCAGTGTCGTCAGTGCTCAAGTTTGTGCTCTGTTTTTTTCCTCTCAACGACATCACCATTTGACACGGACAATATATCACCGACACTTGCCCTGACACTGCCGATGCTGTTGTGTTGTTGCTCTTGTTTCTGCTCAATCCCGACTGCTTTTCACTTGCCGACGACATGCACTTTTCAGGCTTTTGCTGCAAATTGATTTATTTTCACCGATGCTTAGTTCTGCTTGAAGTTGATGATGCAGTTGCCAAAAACGGCGGCAAGCTGTTAAGCATCACCAGCATCGTCTTTCCGCTTTCATCAAGCTCATCAACATTATCATCATGCTGAGCAAGAGCACTAATAAAGGCGCTGATTTGAGAAACGCCACTTTTGTTGATTGTGCTTTATTACTTGGACACATTGAAAAAGAAAAAAACAGTTAAAAAGACGCTCGAGTCCATCGGCAAAAACACTGGCAATTACTACAAACGAGAAAAAGAGGGACACTACTACGCCCGCATCAGAAGTTCTTATCATTTTATCAAACGACGCTCAGTGTGCAGTTTCACTCTCTGGTCAGTCAAACAGTGAGCATCACCTCCTTCACTGCAGTGTATGTGTTTGTCCGCTTTAATCTTTTATGAACTGCGCTCTCAAGAAAACATCACCCGTCTGCGCACACCTTACCGCCTCAAACCCTCTTTGGTAGGCGAATAGAGAGGGTTAATGGGCTTTCAGTGTCATCTTTTCCCTCTTTCTTGTCGCCATCACTCCTGTACTTGCCTGTATTTGCCTGCATTTGATTACAATCACTCTCCTCGTTTGTCTTTTCAACTCTAATCGTATTAATTCAATTAGTAGTAGTAGGGGTAGTTGGTGCTAGTGCTGCTGGTGGCACTGTCTCTATGTGTTTGTGTGTGTTAGCACTGATTGCCCGGTTTGAAGTGCGTTCGTCGCAGTGGCCGCCGACTGTCGCCAGTTGACGAGCAGTGTCCTGAGCCATTACCACCAGCGGCAGCAGACAATCGACACTGATGATCTCATACCGCCATTACCAACTGCCAATAGTCAATAGGCACACACTTGCCCCTCTCAATTGAACATGCCGCTCTGATTGAGATTGAAGCTCATTGCACAACCATAAAATGCACTGCTTCAAGTCACTAAGTAACGAGTTCTGCTGCTGATGGTGGTGGTGGTGGTGGTGGTGGCCACTGTCCAGACGTTGCCGCTGACGCCGCCGCCGCTGACGCTCGGCACACCTCGGAGGACGCTTTGTCTGGACGTGCACTTGTTTATGATTTGTTTGCTTTGTGCTCGTTTTCAGTCAGTCACTCAGGCAGGCAAATGAGTGGCACTTCACTTGTGACAAATTAAGAGTGAATGGCACCAAAATTGGCTTCTTGACTTTCTCTCCACTTGCACTGTCTCCAAGCACTTTCTCCTCTGTACTCTAAATAAAACTTCGTCTGCTGGCGCGCCAATTGTGGCCGGCACCAGCTCTGTGGGATGCTAATGCTAATGCCTTCTAGTCCTTTGTAGTGGCAGTGCTGGTGGTAGCAGTCTTGCTGATTCACCGACACAACAATTGCGAGTGCCCTGCTGTGCCCCACTCTTTGCGGTGCTAGCACCACCACCACTGAGCTGCAATTACTCGCATTTAGCCACGAGCCTATAGCCATAGTAGTTGCTCTAAATACACACAACACAAAACAACACACACAGTTTACCTGTGGCACAAAAAAACATAATGTGCAGTGACACTTTCATTAGCATAATCGATCGTTTGGGGGATTACATCGGTTTCTGTTGACTGGAAAGACCAGACTGTTGTGGTATCAATTACCACCACAAGAGACAGAGTATCTTTCCATTACCTAATTGGCGCCATTGTTTTAGCAGAAAAGTCGATTTTCGTCTACGGTGATAGTGGGGATTTGGCACCACAAAAATAAAACAGTAAAAAATTGGTCACAGTGAATTATTTTTTGATTACCTCAGTTCAGCTAGTTTGGTTTTTTGAAAAACTTAATAGCATGAATACTTGTATTAGTTTGATGTTAAAAGCATCAGGTAACTTTAAAAAAGAACAAACTATCCAGAACTTATTGTTTGCAGTTTATTGTGTTGCAATCTGATGGCTCATCTGATTGACTGTAAAAACGGTAACAAAAGGCAAGAGCAGGTTGTCTTGCGTACAAAAAAAACGCTCGCTTTACTAGCACGCGTACAAGTGCTCAGATTAGATTATCGATGCGTTTATGTTAGACGACACTAGATTTGCACTGATGCTTTGCTCATTTTTATTGCTAAATCTTTTAGCCATCATCTGAAACAACACTTCATCAGCAACCTGAGAGACGAGAACAAAACGTTCTGGTCAGTAGTGACACACCAATTGACTTCATCAACAGTGCAGTCTGAGTGATGCAATCTCTCTGATATCGATTTGTACTCGTTTGAGATTGTTTGATACTTGATTAGATAAAGAAAAAAAAATTTTTTTTAGAAAATTCTCTGGATTTGGCTGTGGTTTAGCAGTAACAAAACAGTGCCACGTTTCAAACTCGTGTTCAGTAGTGTCTCATCATCATCGATTGATGGAGAAGATGATGAAGCGTGTGTTTGTGTGTGTCCAACAGTGGCCTACAATCGATTTAGTTTCCACTTGTTCCTTGTCTGACTCGATCGCCCCAACGGTGGACAACTACTACAGCAATACTTTCCCCAGTGTATTACTACTTTGGGTTACAAGTTTAGCACAAACACACAAACACACAAAGGCTGCTGCCGTTGTCAGTGTCGTGTTCCTTTTTCAGCTAACTCGTACATCTGCTTTGATAACATCGACAGCGAGGGGCAACAGCTAGTGAAGACAGCCTAAAGTGAAGTTGTCTCGCCTCAGATCAACAACGAGTAGCAAGGAAACATTTTGTGACACATAGACAAAATAGAACTCACATAGAGACATCAGCTCACTTGCATCCCCTCACTGGTACAGGCATTATACTGTGCACTGAAGCACTGTGGCTACAGTTGTGGCAATGTTTTCAAACTAATCTACCGTTTCCACCACCACCACCGCCGCCGCCGCAGGGGCTTAGGTTAAGATTTGAATTTAGCCAATCTAGATGCTCTTATCGATAGAGAAGGAAGCAAGCAAGCGGGAACCAGCAGTGCTGGGCTGGCAAGTGCACAAGGAGACACACCGCCGGCCACGAGTGCTCGCGCCCATCGCCGGCTCCTTCGAAACTTGAGCTGCCTTTTCTCGGCTATCGATCGGGCTATGATGGCGATACAGTGCACGTTTGGTGGTGGTGGTGCCAAGTGCCTAGATTTCTTTGCACTAAACTTTTATTGTTGCTCAAGTAACGGCAGTCAGGATGGGAACAGAAACACTGCTGTGCTGACGTTGCTGCCACCGGTGGTTAGGATCGGGCAGTGGCCGTGAACAAGGACAAAGAGCTTGCAAACAGCGTCAGGCACCTGGAGATCACCATGATCAGATGAACTGTTTGTGGCTTCTCCTCCTTCCCCTTCCACAGTTGTTGTAATTTCAACTGCTGCTGCTGCTGCTGCTGTTAACTGGGCAAAAGTTAACCAGATAATGGCGCAAGTTTGCGCTGCTAATCAAACTGCCCGCAATTTAGCTTCAACTTCTGCAGCTGCCGTCATCGTCGCCGCCGACAAAGCACTCATCGACTGCAGTGCTGCTCTGCTTCATCTGCTGTTATCTTCCTTTGTCTGTCGAACTTGATGAACGAATTTGTTTGTTTGCCTAGGCGACTAGAGCAGCACGCCCGACCATACAAATGGTCACATTAGCGGTTATTATTTTTACCCGCAGTCGTCTAAACGTCTGTACGTTTGTCTGTCTGTCTGCCAGTCAACGTTGCTGACGCCGACCTTCAAGCACTGGATTTGCTCAATGAGAACAGTTTGTCTCTGCGGTCTCTGCTAATCAGTGGTCGGCCACTAAAACAGCTTTGGCGGCTTATCCTCTTTTGCCAAGCAAATTGCTCCTGTTTCTGATATATCTCTAATTAGCAATGCAGCTTCTCCTAGCTAGTGGTAGATTTTGTTCATAATTTCTCACTTTTAGTTCTTTTTGCGGCACAACATCATCAACATCAGTCTGATGATGTTGTCTTGATGAGGGCATATTACCACTGCCACTTATCAGCATCGTCTCATTGGCTCTCGTCTCTTTCTCTCAACCGCCACTTTTGCTCTTTTATTATTTTTTCTTAAAATGACCTCTTGATTGAGACCAAGAGTGTATACTGCGGATGTTAGGAGTACATTGACTGTCAATTGTGATCGGCATCATTCCTTTTCTTTTGAAAATTGTGTTCAACAAGCACTGCTGAACAAATGAGTAAAAATTGCAAAAGTTTTCCTTTTTTGTCTAAAATCAGCCGCTCAAACAACTATTCTGGTCTAATGGCAATTGAACTATTAGAAAAAATCATCGATTTGTTTTTTTGCACTAGTAGTTCTTATTCCTGCGCACAGTAGCAAAAGCAGCACTTTGACAAATCGACTTTTTTTTCTAAACATCAGTTTAATAGTTTGCCCTCTTATCAGTTGGTGCCCATTCACATCATCGTTGCGACAATTTAATTGAATTGCACTGCCGCATCACAGTAGCATCAATAGCTGAACAGTTTGAAATCATTCTGCATTCTACTCACTCGTTTGTCATTATTTTTGTGCATTTTATCGATTTGTTAACGTCAACCACCTACTTTATTGAGCTAAATGAAAAATAATTGCGATTGCTGTTCCTGTTTCAAAAAAGGTTTGCAAACGTTTTTTGAGTATTTTCGCTCTGTTATCAGTAAACTGTTTCCGAAACTGTCTGCGGAACTCTATGTTTGTGTTTAGTGTGTGTATAAGTGTTATTTATGAAAAATGGTGCCCACACTGTGTGCGAGCATCACTGATTAAGGGTAAATTAAATTAACTGGTCACTCTCATTACTACCGATGTGCCCGATGATAGTGTGCGGCAAACGGCAAGTGCGTGTGCTTCTGTTTGTTGTGCAAATGTGTGTGCGTTTTCTCATCTGGGCAAAGTTTTTGCCTGTATGAAAATGGTCCGACTGCGAGTTTAATAAAAAAAAGAGGAAAACAAACCGACAATTACACTGCTGATTTCCTTCCTTCAGGTAGTCCGACGGCTGACTGGGAGTCCCGTCCAGGCAGTGCCATTAATCGTCCACTTCTCTCTCGTTTGAGTTATCTTGCTCCATCATTCAGAAACTATCATCACAGTGCAAGCACAACTACTTCAAAACAGCAACACTACTGTGCAGTCGCCTCATCCTTGTGGCGCCGCAAATTCGAGCACCGTGAGAATGTCATCCTGTTCAATGAAGTTCACTCACACAACTTAAAAACAACAACAACATTAATGTGTTTCAGTTTAAAATTTGAATATTTGAACTTTTGAAATTTATACCATGTTACTCAAATGTTTTTTACTGAGATTTTGCCAAAAATTACTTGTACAAAAAATATAAAATTACTAACCTGAAAGTAAATGAACTGAGACTTGCTGCTGATGATTTTAGAAAACTTGCAAAATAATAAATTTGGGTGACTTTGCTGTTTGTGATAATTACAAAATCACATTACAGTAAAACCAAACTACTGCTTTATCAGTTGATAATTGAAAAATTGTGTTATTTTTGATGATTAATTTGCAAAAACAAGATCATATGCAACATCACAATGGAAAAGGTTGTTGACTGCTTCTGTTTGTGTAGTTAATTATGGTGGTCACCTAGTGTTGAAATGTCTACCGTTTTTTCTTCTCGTTGTCAAAGTGGCTGTTGATTGCACCGAAGGAAAGTAAATAAATAGCGCAAGACGCAAGTATCATCAATCGTCATTTAGGTGAAAAGCTGCCAATCGGTGTGCGGCTGCAACTGCTGTTGCTACTGCTGTGAGTCAATCAATCACTCGCAAAAGTGAGCAGAAGAAGCGTGTACAGTCGTGGCGACAGGTAGTTTAGAAGATGTTGCTGCTGCCTTTGGTGGGCTGCTGAATTCAAAGAGCAATGACTGGTGGTGGTAGTGGTGCTGCTACTGTTGCTGGTGAGTTATGACTCGGAGGATAATGATACATGGTGATAAAACTGAGAGAAAGATCGCCGATGGGTGCAGACGAGTGTGGCAAGAAAAGTGTCGCCTGATGGTGGACGGCGCCAAACTGGTGGTGGTGGTGGTGGACGCGCTCAGATGAAGGGTTGAACGGCGACTGAACTTGAAGTGGACGACGTCGTGTTGGTGGTGGCGTTGGTGGCGGCGTGCGATTTGTGTGCTATGCACCTGCGGCAAAAAAAGGAGAAAGATCTGCTCGCGGTAACGATGGTAGTGGTGGTGGTGGTGGTGGTGAAGGAAAGGCGAAGGCGAAGAAGAACAGAAGGCGACAGCAGTAAAGTAGCGCGATGTGATGACGCCGAGTGCTCAGTTTGCTGCTGCTGTCTCTGCTTTATTCTCCGCTATTTGTCTGCTGCTGCTCTTTCAGTTTCTGTTTCTCCTTCTGTATGATCAGTTTGCGGCTTGGCTTCCAGTGAGGAGCCTGAACTTCGACGCGGAGACGAAGCCGACGCGACAGTGTCCAGGGCACTCGCGGTTGAGCCTCTTTCTGCAGTGCTTGATTGCTTGCTCCTCGTTCTCTCTCTCTTCTTTTGCTTTTTACTTCTTTCCCTGCCCCTCTTCACCTGGCCAGACGACACAAACTCGTCGTAGTGGCCGAGAGTCACTTGCGCCTCAGTCTCTCTCTCTCTCTCTCTCTCTCTCTCTCTCTCTCTCTCTCTCTCTCTCTC